>Ga0190367_1000776_pt1 | contig 20859 bp, 18 predicted proteins | sample 4872181011_MG_FD_171838 | JGI IMG/M metagenome (GOLD analysis project Ga0190367, IMG submission 171838) | Hydrothermal vent microbial mat bacterial communities from Southern Trench, Guaymas Basin, Mexico - 4872-18-10-11_MG | ecosystem: Environmental > Aquatic > Marine > Hydrothermal vents >...
ATGGCTTATCACTTTTTAAGAAGAGCATTTTATCTGAAAATTCACTATAAGATTGGAAGACAGCTAAAACAATTAGTACTATTGATGCTGCAAAGGGAAGCCAGTATGCAACAATACCTAAAGTTGATGAAAGAATTATTGTAGTATAAACCACATAACCATTAAACACTAGGGATAATAACATTAATAAGTAAAGTATTGCATTTATCAAGCTATCTTTCTTCATAAAAGCTCACCTACCATAAGATGTATTTGGATGTAAACTACTAGGAAATACTAGATTATCCATTTTAACCAATGTTAGTTTAGAATCCATAAGTACATGCATTGCAGGAGCCGCGCCTATGAACAAGGCGGTATCAAAGCTTCCTGTAGCATTGTATGGAACAATATTATTATCTTGATATATCACGGTAAGGTTTCCATCGCATATGGAGCTATACCTGTATGTGCTTCTTGAAATAGTATACTTGACCATTTTGCTTACTGAGACTTCGAGAAATAAATTCTCAACACTATATGTCAGTTTATTCCAGTTACCTTCTTTTATTCGTTCTTTAATGTCAATAGAGCTACAAGTCAATGAGATATTCCATAATTGCCCATGTGTTTCATTGAATCTATTATAGAATACATCAAATATATTGACCCTTATACCTTTACTAAACTTGAATAAGCTTAACATAAGCATTAAATGCCAGAGAGTCTCAGCAGGCCACTTGAGCTTATGTGATTCAATAACATGAAATCCTGATATGAGGCCATCTTTCCCTTGATAAAAGTTCACCTTTAAGTATCTTGTAGTATCATTTTTATCTATTATATCTACTAAAAAATATTTTCCATTATATTCTGCAATATCAGTTAGTATAAGTGTATAGTTTAAGATAATCTTTTCCGAACTTACATTGCCACCTATTTTTAATTGCATTGTTAGGTTAAAGTCATATATGTATCTTTTACCAACATGACTTGAATATGTATGGAGGGGTGATAGAGTAATGAGTACTACGTTTAATACTAATAGCATTAATATTAGTATTAGTGATAACCTCATTACGCTAACACCAATTCTTCATGCTCGCTTCACATATACTCTGGTATCTTTGTAGTATGGTGTTAGTGTTTTCTAATAAACTCTTCCATTAAGCCGCCTACACCTAATTCTGCTATCTCCTTTTTGCTCCACATTTCACCAGCCATGAGCCTAGGTAGTAGTATGTCAATTACATTTCTCTTAGGATAATGCATTACACCTGATGGAACACCTAATATAGGTTTACCTTTATATAATGCCAGTAAGGTCATGGTATTAGGTTTAATTGGTATACCGTGAAATATTACTTTAGCTCCTAAATTCACTATTGCTTTAGGTGTTAAATCTGTAGGATCTACTGACATACCCCCAGTAACAATCACAATATCTATATTATCATTGAGAATAAAGTTTAAAATAGCATTCTTTATCTTAGTCATGTCATCTGGTACAATAGTTTTCGATATTATATAAGCACCATAATATTTAGCCTTCTTTTCTATGAGAGGACCAATTCTATCTTTAATTCTACCTTCATAAACTTCAGTACCTGTTATAACTAAGCCTATTCTGTTCTTTATGAAGGGTTTTACCTCTATTACCGGTGATAGCCTCTTCAAAGTTTTAATATATTTTTCATGTAATTCATTGCTAATGAAGGGAGGTATTATATGTAGTATTGTCACGAGTTCATCCTTAAGTACACCGCTAAAGTTCTCCCTAGTAATTAGTGTTAAATCATCAATTTCGTTTATCCTCAGCGCGTTCGCTGTGTTCACTTTGAATAAACCATTATATTGAGCTTTTATGTACGTTGATCCCTCTCTAATATCAGCTATGTACACTCCGCTCCCACTGATTATTTTAGCATAATCATCTACAGCTTTATCTTCGAAAATAATATCTCCTGTAATCTGTGATTCGTCAATAACGTAGACAATATCATGTCCTGCTTTCTTCATTTTAATGATTATGTCCTCTGTAATGATGGTACCCCTACGTATGACTTCTCTACCTTCCTGTGTTAGTATGGTTACATCGAAAGCTAATTTTCTTCCTAAAGCTTCATCTATGCTCATTTTTTGTAGAATATCCTCTCACCTAGATCAAGTGATTTCATTTATAGTAAGGTTCTCTGAGTGAGTTAATTTCTTTAATAGCATTCTTAATTCTTTCTATGATTCCTCTTTCTCCAGAAGTGAAATCCTTGCTCCTAAGTATACTGAGTACGTTGATAAGGGGTCTATCCCGTAACAAACAAGTCTTTAAGTGCCCATCTGCTGTTAATCTAAGCCTAGTACAGTGTTTACAGAAGGTAGGATTACAGTTTGATCTCACTATTTCGATTATTGAGCCATCAGGCAAGAAGTATTGTGGTCTATTGTGCATGTGCCGCCTTCGGATAACCTTCACAGCTTTCCTGGAAATTTCTTTCTCAAAGCTTTTTGTGTCTCTGTATAATTTTGCAAATAGCTCTCTAGGTATGCCCACGGGCTCTAATTCTATTACTTGAAGTATTAGCTTATTTTTCCTTGCATATGATAATACGTTCCAGAGTTCGCTTTCATTTATATTTCTAAGGTAAACAAAGTTCAACTTTATTGGGTGGAGGCCTGCGTTCTTAGCTCTTTCTATACCATCTAAAACTCTGTCAAGACCGTCAACACCCGTTATGGCCTTATATACTTCATGATTTAGCGCTGGTAAGCTAACATTTATCCTTTTCAATCCCGCTTTTACAAGGTCACTGATATAATCAGGTAAATAGTATCCATTAGTTGTTATAGCTAAATCTAGGGGTTTTAGTGAAGACAATTTTCCAACAATGTCGACAATATCTGTTCTTACTAATGGTTCTCCGCCTGTAATTTTGAATTTCTTAATACCAAGCTCATATGCAGCTTTAGCAATATAGTATATGTCTGTTGGAGTTAACTCTTGGCCTATCTCTTTATCTTCACCTTCCATATGACAATAAATACACCTATAGTTACATCTATGTGTAACAGATATCCGCAAGTGTAGTAAGGGTCTACCATAATTGTCGTATAGCACCATTATAACAGTAGACCTCAGAATGAAGTATGTAGTGTACTAGGGTATTATTCTTTCCTATTAACATAAATTGCGAAAACTTATACTCCGACTACAGAATAATATTTATTTTAGAAGATTCGTAAGATGATGAAGAATCAAATAATGATACATACTATGATTATATGCTCCACCCCTCTGATTCTCTTCTCTTACGCCAACGAAACTCGATAACCTCTTTTCTTGGAACAATAATGTTCTTTACTATTCTTTGTACTTCTTTAAGTAATGTTTTAGGACATAGAGGGCTCGTTGCTATAACTTCATTGGTGTCTTCTAGCCATACTATTCTTACAGGGAACCCGTTAACTAATAGGAGTATCCAGTTTGTTCCATAGTCTTCTATTCTTACTTTGAATCCTCTACGCTCTAGTCTATGCTTTATTATGTTCACAGCTATCACCTGTTTGAAATGTTATTGGTATTACTCTTTTTAATCCCTAGGGGTTAACATATGCTCATGGTGTGATGGGCAAAAATAGTTTAATATTGAATATGATTTAGATGTGAAGAGAAAAACTATTCTTTACTCAAATACTCCTTAAAGTTGGCATATGTCTTCTTGTATACTTCTCCTTTAGTTAACTTATTAATGTCTCTCTTGTGTTTAGGAAATGCCTCCTCCCATGATTTGAAGCCCTTAATTTTAACCCATTCTTTTAGGTCTATACCAAACCTCTTTTGCACAGCATCTCTGTAAAGGTCAGGTATCACATTGAATGCGCAAAATGGTATTACCCTTTTATCTGGTGTCACATAGTGTATTGCGCAATGTCTGACTCTTTCAACATCATAGTTGTAGAGATCCATAAAGTGCATCATTCCTAAGAACAAGAATTTGTAGTGAAATACTGCTAATGCATCATAGCTATGCCTAACAAATATGTTGAACAATATCTTCCTAAGGCTTGTTCCATCTGGTAATGTTGGTTTCTTTATGAACTTTGTTAAAACATTATACACTACCTTTAATCCGACAATATACCTATTAGCTCCCTTTTCCATTTCATCCACTTTTTCATTTAAGTAGTTGAAGAAACCTTCTATGTCAACAAATTCCGAAATCGGTCTAAAGTGTACCTCACCGCCTCTCTTATCTACATAAACGTATGTTGCCATACCACATGCTGGATGAACATTCATTATTAGTTTACGTTTACCTGAGAACGCTATTATGAATCTTGACAACGGGATTGTTACTGGTACGGGATACCATGCCTCAACTGGTATTTCACCATTAGTTTGTTCCTCAATCATCTTTATTACTTCAGGTATTGTTATTCGATATTTCTCACGTTCACTACGAGGCATTAAACCTGTTAGTGATACTGGTTGAAAGTTTACACCTCTTACAATGTCAATGTTTTCTGCAGCAAACTTAATTATAGCGCCTAGTTCGTCAGTATTCCATCCTCTTATGACTGTTGGCACTAAGACAACACTTGTCATGTTACCCTTACGGAAGTTTTCAAAGATGTAGGGTATCTCCCAGTGATTCTTGAAGTTCACTTTAGGGCTTACTCCATCAAAACTTAAGTATACTGTATTTACTCCAGCCTTTCTGAGTTGTCTAGCTAGTTTATCTCCATCCTCATAGGAGAAAACGAGGCCATTAGTATTCAATTGTATATGTCTTATGCCTTCTTCTTTTAACATTTTAACTATGTCTACTAAGTCATCTCTCAGTGTTGGTTCTCCACCAGTAAGCTGTACTGCTGGAGCCCCTCCATAAGGATGCTGTTTTTTAACTACTCTAATCATTTCTCTTAAAGTTTCAAGTGACGGTTCATAAACAAATCCTGCCTTTTCTGCGTAGAAGAAACAGTTGCTAATGAGGATACCATCATTAGCTATGAAGTTATGGCTGGGACTATCTACCTCTAGATCGTATACTAATCCCTCATAGTACTCTGTTCGAATAGATATTACTTCATCTATTATTAGGTCTCCTAGCTTTTTAACCTTCACTTCTTTCCTATTATTTAAATTGTAAAGCTTCTCCCTATGGGATTTCTTTAAACTTATCAAACTCACTAGTTTAACTAAATCTTTACCAGCAATGTAGAGTTTATATAAATCATGCTTTGCAAGTTTATTTCTTTCCTTTGTGACTCTCCTTATTCTAGAGAATATACCTAGACTTGCTAAGAGATAATAGATATCTCTTATGAGGCCTTTAGATGTCGATGCATACCCTATACTTAAGTGCCTTTTGCCCCTAACAACATAACCATCACCATTGAATAAGCCGCTTATTAAGGCTAACTTAGCCTCTAATGGGAATTCAAAGACTTGTCTAGGTAATCTCTTGTTTGGAGCTTTTTCAGGAATCTTAAATACGTACTTAAATATTAATCTTAAGAGTCTACTTCCTATAACTATTTGAGGGGCCTTTCCCTCCTTCAATAACATACTATAAGGTAAACCTAACGACCTTATAGCATTAATAATGTCCTCACGGATTTCTTCATCTTTAGCTGTTATCCTTAAATCTTTACTAGTATAATGGCCGTCAGATATGAAATACCCTATTAGTTTCGCTAACTCAGGAGTTACTTTAAGAACCACTGGAATACTGTATTTTGCAGCATCAAGACCTAAATAACATGATTGTTTAGTATAATGAATTTCATTGGCGATATTATATAGGGCGCTAAGTGGTACATAACCTCGCCTTTTCCACTGATAAACTTTTTCGCCAAAAAGTGTTTTTAGTTTATGCGTTTTCAAGCTCTCTATGCCATGAGCATATATTCGTTTATGACATTCTCTAGGTATGCATCTTAATTCTTCAATTAGGTCTAGTGAGGTAAAGGAACCATTTATTTTAGGTATCTTGCGTATTGAAAGTAGTTTATCACCTATAGATAAGTCTTTTGCCTCTTTCCTCATTAATCCATTACTGGTATATACTATGAGTCTGTGCTCGGGTGTCACTTTTACCTCCTTTCCAGAACTTGTCTTTACTACATATATTATGCCTTTGTATCTCCTCCTAAAGATCTTCTTAACTTTAGACCAAGTAATTTCACCACGCAGATTACAACTTAAAGCTTCAAGATCTTCGGGAATTGCGTATTCACCCTCAATACCCTTCACATTCACCTTATATGAGAATTCTTTATTCTTTGCAAGCTCCTTAAGACTAATCAATTTGACGGATCCTTTCTCTCTAACAAGAATTTCTTGGTCTCCAGGTAAGCAATACCAGCATGTTAAATTACATCTATTAGTTAGCACTATGTTTGCAAGTGAAGTATAGTTTTCGTGAAGCGGACATAAACCACAGCTGAAGGGGCATGGATGCTTGTATTCAACATTTGGTACCTCTATTTTCAGTTTTATATTACTCCACTCCATAGCCTTGTAGTATAGCTTACTATCACCCCAATATACTTCTTCTATCTCACCGTGCTCCGGACACACTCTTCTAATCCATATCTTCCCGTCTCGTTCAAATACTATCGCTGGTAATAGTCTATAACACTCTGGGCATAGCGATAAGGTGTTTCTAACTAATTTCTCCCCTTCTCTAAGCGTTGGTGTTGGCCCACCTACAGTTATTTCCCTACCTTCTAGTGTAAATTTAAGTTTAGGATTAGATTCTATACTCCCCAATGTCATGATATGATACCTTCACTTATAGGTAACGGTTTGATAGAAATTTAAAAGTTACCAACTTTTTCCACTGGTGAAAAGGTGAAAGGATGTGGTCTTTAAAATTAGATTTTCTTTACTATCCCTGCTGCTTCTAGTATGTCGAACAATTTCTTTACTTTCTCTTTATCAACTTTTCCAGGATACTCTACATTTAGTATTTCATAAACTTCATCTATAGATCTTGGAATATCAAGTAGCATTAGCATTTCATGGATTATTGTATGTAAGTATTTATTTTTATCAAGAAAGTCTATTATTTCATCGATTTTGTCTTCACCTAGAACATCTACGTATTCCCTGATACTGAAAGGTCCTTTATACATTCTGATATATTTCGTATTATCACCTTTACTCTTGCTATTATTGATTACTATGGCGCCTCTTAGCTCTTTTCTTGCATCACTTACAAATCTACTTAGGGCAGTATCTGATGGATTAATTTTCATAATTGATTCAAGAGTTTTATCAAGAACATTTAGTAATAGAGATGCCGAGTTCTTTGAGATTGTAGATGACATCTCAATTAATTTAGAATAGTAGTATTTTAAACACCAATTCTTAACGTGATTCACTAGACTAATATAATCTTTCTCATTAATATAGGCTAAATACGCTAATGTTGAGGCAGCGGTTAAACCAATTAGTTTAAGTGTTTCTCGGCTTACCTTATCCACAGAATCCATATCAGTGTGGTAATACTTATCGGGCCAATTGACAAACATTACCGACGGTATATTAAAGTCATTTAATACGTCATGGTCACTTCCATAATCGTATGATGATATAGTGTATTTTAATAAAGGAAGTCTTATAAGATTGCTGAAGGATTTACCTCCATGGAGGATAGTATTTGCCGCTAGCTCTACGATAGCATTAATGAATGATGGTCTTGATAAGGGTGTATAGGTTATAAGAAGTGATGAACCACATTTAGATTGATCTTCACCTACCATATCGAGGTTGAGCATGGCTATAGTATACTTGGATACCCTTTCATCATTTGATATTAGAGCAAGAGTGCCATAGTATTCCGGAACCCATATAAATCTTAAAGTGAAATTGGTTTTCTCACGCATTTTTACAATTTTTGATAGTACACGTGCTATCTCAAGAAGTAAGGCTGAACCTGACGCATTATCATTTACTCCTGGCTTAGGATGACATATATGGGATATAGCACCATATCCTATTTTATTTTTACCCTTAATTTCGGCGTATACTACTGGTAGTTCCATACTTTCATGGTATGAAGAATTAATGTATAATTGTACTACCACATCCTCGCCCTTTTCTAATAATGAGATAAGTCTTCTAGCTAGTGCTTCAGGTATTGATGCAAAAGGTACACGGCCATACCTATCTAGCTCCTTACGCGTCAAAAATAAACCTATATAAGGTGTCCCTTCAGGGCATGGAGAATTGGCCTTGAAGTAAAGTACTGCTTGTGCCCCATGCTTACAAGCATATTTGTAAATTTTGTACCTATTACCATAAGTTAAGACTATCTTACCCTTAACATTAACCCAAGACTTCAGTTTACTACCATCACCAATATAGATAAGCTTACCAGTAACCCCCTCTGGTGGTGTAGGTGGAGAATGAGCAACAACCATAGTGGGATGATCCGAGAACTTGAGGAGCATTTCCTCTTTAGGTTTAATTAATTTTAAATAGGCATCGTTAATTGTCCATGGCATAGGTGTTGTGAGAGTATAGTATCTTGTTTTACCATCGTATATGAAGGATTTCCATTCAACATGTAAATCGTACTCTTTTAGAATCCTGTAAACATACTTTGATGCTTCAATTAACCCTGGTGAACCTTGTATCCTATGATAACGTGCTATCATATTTATATGATTAAATACATTGCCTATGCTTAACTCCTCAGTAACATATTTGATGACATAATTAAGCTCCATAAATACTACACCTAAATACCATTATGAAATGCTAGTAAATGAAATATAAGAGTTTTCCATCTATGTGAAATAGATAAATATAACACATTCATAGTAATTCATAATCTTATGAGAGTCTAATAAATAAGGAGGATACACATGGACAGCAGCCTATTATATAAACTCTCTTCTTATACTACGAAGGACATAAAGAAATCTGTGAATATGATAATAGAGTATGGAGGATACATAGCTAAGGCGGCAATCTTTAATTATTATCCTATAGTAATATGTCATGCTAAAGGTTGTAAGGTATATGATATTGATGGTAACGAATATATAGACTTTCTTTCAAGCGCAACAGTATTTAGTACTGGGCATCAAAATGAGTTCATTCTATCTGCATTACGTAAACAATTAGAGAAACTCGTACATTATATCAATACGTATTTCTATACTGAACTACCATTAATGTTAGCTAAGGAGCTTGTTAATATAGCTCCTGGCAAATTTGAGAAAAGAGTTTTCTATGCATTATCAGGTTCGGAGGCTATGGACTTTTCCATTAAATGTGTAAGATCAGCTACTGGAAGAAAAGCACTCATATCATTCTATGGATCATTTCATGGAACCACATTCGCTACTACAGCTATATCACCTGTAACTAGCAGTATGCGTAGAGGACTAGAACCATTAATACCATCGGTATACTACTCTATCTTTCCTGACTGTTTACGCTGCCCGCTTAAGCAGCATTATCCAGAGTGTGGTGTTGCTTGCCTATCAATATTAGAGGACATATTACATTATGTGGTTGACCCCGATGACGTTGCTGGAATATTTACTGAGCCTATTCAAGGAGATGCAGGTGTTATAGTACCTCCTAAGGAGTTTATGATCAAGTTACGAAAAATATGCGATGATTACAATATACCATTAGTCGTAGATGAAATACAGACTGGGCTTGGTAGAGTAGGATACTGGTTTGCCATAGAGTATTTTGGTATAGAGGCTGACTTACTAGTTCTAGGTAAATCTTTAGGCGGGGGTTTACCACTATCGGCAGTTATTGGTAAAGCCAGCTTAATAGATGAATGGAAAGGATACGCTGAAATGCCTAGTATGGCAGGACATTCGTTAGCTTGTGCAACAGCAATAGCCAACATAGAGTACATCAAGACTCGGAGGATACTAGAGGAAGTGAGAAAGAAAGAAGACTACCTACGTAGAAGACTTAGAGAACTCGAGAGTAAATATGATATCATAGGTGATATTAGAGGATTAGGTTTACTCTACGGTATAGATATAGTTGAAGACAAGGATTCTTTGAAGCCTAGTAAGAAGAGTGCATTAAAGATTGTTTGGAGAGCCTGGGAATTAGGGTTATTAACCATGACCATAGGTAAATATGGTAATGTCATTAGAATTATTCCGCCACTAACAATATCAATTGAGGAGTTAGAGAGAGGCTTAAATATAATAGACCAGGCTATAAGAGATGTGATCAACGGAAAAGTTAGTGATCTAGTCCTTGAGTTTATGAGAGGCTGGTAGGAAACATTCCCTCCTAAAAGGACAAGTTCTGCACCTCTTTTTACTACAATACATTTTGTCATGGACATAAGCTACTGTCTGAACCCAGCCACTCAATGGGCCAAAATATCTAGTGGACAAATAGTATAAACATTTAGAGTTATAGGGGCAAAGCTCACAAGAGTATTTGATACACATATGTTTGTTGGGTAAATATCTATAGTTTAGCAGGTTTAGCCGTTTAACAAATCTTTGATAGTGTATATCACATGGAGTACTATGTGAAAGCCTAGAAGAGAAAAGTATGAAAGCATCAGCCGACTTGGTGCCAAACCACTTAATTCTTAATAGGTATTTTCTTAAACAGGCTAGATCACGATTAATGAAATAATTGTTTAACATCTCCCTTATACTTAAATAGTCTTTAAGAGAGTCCTTTAGCTGCAGAACTTGATAACTTGTTGAAATCTCTTCTAAATTTAAACTCAAAATATCATCAATACTATTAACTAGACTGAATAGCTTTCTACACCATCTAACGGTGTTTAAGTGAAAGTTTGTTCTACGTGCAAGTGCAACGGCAACAAAGATGTAACCTCTTTCAACATTGTTGATAGAAAGCCTTAGGCTTTGATACTTACTAATTAGGGGCTCTATAAGTTCTCTTTTACCTCTAGGTAATTTACTATACTGTTCTAGAGGGTCAAACCATAAACCCGTTATATCTAGGATATATTCTAAGCTAACCTTATATTTATTATCATAATTAACTTTTATGAAGCCTTCTCTATTAAACTCTAAAACTAATTTTATCTTACCATATACTTTAGCCCATTTCGTATTATTTATTTGCTCAAAAAACACATAGTTAAATGAGGGAAAAAGGGTCAGGGCAAAATCGTATGTATTATTATCGAACTTTAGTTCAATCACTGGCATCACTTTACAATATTCTTAATTCATATTTTAATATTTTAGTTATCTCCATTAGCAAGAAAGTGTTATTAATTCCTCTTTAATCTATAACTTACGGGTTTGCTCCATGATAGAGGATATAATAGTAACTAATGAAGTTAAGGAGAAAGGAGTATTCATAGCATATGCTCAAGTTTCAGAAGTTAATGTTGAACAGTCGGGTGAGGAAATTCATACCCTATATGAGCAAGTTAAAAGAGGAATCATTAATAAATTTAAATTGGAGAAGTTGAAGGAAGACCCTATTGTTAAAGCTTATAGAAAATTCTACTGGAGTATAAGTATTGATCCTACAAAGCAGAGACCTAGCAGTGAGGCTTTAGTACGTAGAATACTTAGAGGTCTAGATATACCATTCATAAATAATATTGTTGACATAGGTAACATTGTAAGTATGCAAACGTTAATACCTGTGGGAATATATGACGTAGATAAAATTAAAGGGGATGTATTATACCTTAGAGAGGCTAAAGATGGAGAGCTATTCTATCCTATAGGGGGTAAAGTTGAAAGGTTAATGAAAGGACAAATAGTATTAGCTGATGAGGAAAAGATACTACATGTCTATCCTCACAGGGACAGTGATTTTACAAAAGTTACAAAAGCGACTAGAAACATACTAATCGTATCTTGTGGTGTACCAGGAGTTCCTTCAAGTTTAGTATATGGTACGGTAAGCAAAATTATAAACATAGTACTAGAATATGTAGGAGGCAAACCTATAGGAAATATTGTGATAAAATAATGTCAGTCGCCTATAAAATCATGTGATGAATGCATGTCAGGCTGAACCGTGATGATCACGGCCGTGAGCTGATTTCCATTTTTAATCTAGATACTAAGGTTAAATGTTGTTAAGTTTCTTTATTATGAGAACAACTATTAATAATCAATATGTTAACATTTATCATAGATAAACGCCCTAAGGATTTCCTGGAGGGTTCACCATGAACATAGTAGTTATAGGTTATGGTACTGCGGGTATGACTGCAGCATCTTATGCGAAGCTTGTAAATAGGAAAGTGAAAGTTACGGTTTTTGAAAAACGAGGTTATGCTGTTTATCATCCATGTTCAATACCTGATGTTCTTGCAAGAATTATTGATAGTTGGGATAAGCTTAGAGAACCTGCAGTAAAGATGCCAGGACTAACTGTACATACTGGTATGGAAGTATATGATATAGATCACGATAATAGGGTTGTCTATGCAAGAAATGTTAGAGGAGGAGAGGAAGTAAAGGTAGAATACGATAAACTAATTTTAGCCACAGGCTCCACTCCCCGCATTCCACGTGGGCTTCCCGGCATAGATTTGAATGGTGTTTTTACAGTAAAGACAGTTGAAGATGGTGAAAGAATTGATAAGTGGATAAGTAATGCTAAAAACATAATAGTTGTTGGTGGTGGAGCTATAGGTATAGAGGTTGCCTCAGCACTTGTTAAAAGAGGATATAAGGTTACATTATTTAATAAGTCAAAATTTCTAGCCCGAGGATTCTTGGACGACGATATGTCGTTAAGGATTTTAAGACTGTTACGTGAGAATGGAGTAAACGTTATTGTAGAGGATACAGTTGCCGAAATAAAAGGTAAGGAGAAAGTGGAGAAGATTGTGACTACTAAAGGCGAAACTCTAGATGCTGATGCAGTAATTTTTGCTATTGGCGTTATTGCTGAAACATCTCTAGCTAAAAAGATTGGTGTAGAGCTCACAAGTAGAGGTCTAGTAAAAGTTAATGAGAGAATGGAGACATCAGTTAAGGATGTATACGCTGCAGGCGATATAATAGAGATTAAGGATTTAATTACAGGTAAGCCTACAGTCCTACAATTAGCCAGTGTTGCATTTAGAGAGGGCAGGGTTGCTGGCATAAATGCTGCTGGGGGCAACGCTATATTTCCAGGAGCTATAAGAAATGTTATAGTCCATACACCATGGTTCCACTTTGGAGGCGTAGGTATAACAAGTAGAGAAGCTAAGGAACTAGGTTTTGATGTTGTCTCAATAACCACATCTGCATGGATCAAACCAGAGTTTTATAGTGATGCAACAAAGATAACAATTAAGCTAATAGCAGACAGGAATAGTAGAAGAATACTTGGAGCTCAAGTAATAGGCGAATATGGTGTTGAAAGGGAGTTAAATATAGTCTCAGTGATGCTAAAGAATAATATGACTGTTGAAGAAGTACTGAACGTAGATACGGCTTATACTCCAACAGTCTCAGATGTGTATGATCCACTATATGTTGTGGCTGAGGCAGTCTTAAGGAGAATAAAGAGAAAAATGTAGATCACTCTACCTTATTGGTCATATTCAACCATTATTTTTTACCTGCTCTTGCAAATATGAATTTACTTTCTGGTATAGTAAATGCCTTTCCAACTACATGAAGAGGTATTAGAGCTATTCTCAAGTCCCAGCCATATTTCATGCTATAATATCTTTCCTCAACCTCAGCGTATATTATTTCAGCCACATAAAGCATCTCCTCATTACAGTCTACTTTATCTGTGACTACACATTCTAAGTGACCCATCGACTCAGTAATATAAGGTGCGTTAACCTTTTTTCCTTTAACAATACTCCATTTAACAGTCGCTAATTTATCGATTCTTCTACCACTAGTTGATCCTACATAAAATATTTTATCAATATCATCAGCTGATATGATATTAACTGTAAATTCACCATATCTTTCAATTAATTCATAAGTGTAGTTTTCTTTCCACATAGCTAAAGCTAATTTAGGTGGTTCATCAGAAACCGGCATTACCCATGATGCAGCCATTATATTAACTTCTTCATTAAATCTACCTGTGGCAATAACGTATACAGGTCTTGGATGCAAAAGTTTATATTGGTCCTTTTTTATCTCAATTCTTGCCATGATTTAGACCCCAAGACGATATGTGTAAAAGTAATAAACCTCTAACTATCTATAAGTTACGAATATAACAATATAAACATAATGGGATATAGACATGATAAAGGCAGTCTTCTTCGATTTTGACGGAACACTCATTGACTATAACTCAATGTTACAACAGGCTTGTGAGAGTGCTGCAAGAAAGCTCCATAATATACTTAAAAGTAAAGGGGTTCACGTAGACTTTAAAGAGATTCTTAGTAAGGTATATGATGCTGAGAGCAGATATGCCAAGACAGAATTTGTAAATAGAGATATCTGGTGGATAAAGATACTAGAGGAGCTAGGCATAAATGTAAGCTTAGCTGAAGGAGAAGCACGTGAAATAACATTAGCTTACTGGAATGAAATGATGAAAGCAAAACCCTATAAGAACGTTAAGTATACTCTTGAATACCTTAAGTCTAAGGGTTATAAACTAGGTATAATAACTAATACCGACGGATTACATAGTATGAAAAGAAAAAGAATAGAAAAAAGTGGATTAGCAGGATTCTTTGATTTAGTAATAGTAGCAGGTGAGGACACTGAAAAACAAAAGCCTAATGTAGAGCCGTTTCTTAAAGCGGCAAGGCTATTCAAACTAAAGCCTAATGAATGTATGATGGTTGGAGACACCTTATCTTCAGATATACTAGGGGCTAAGAAAGCGGGTTTCATAACGGTTTACCTAAAAGGCAGAGAACATAATGTTAGCTCAGCAGTAGCAGATTACGTAATAGACGATATCATAGAGTTAACTAAAATACTATAAGAAATGAGGATGTTCTAATACTGTGTACAAGATTAGAAAAATCCTATTAACCTACCTCTAGGTATTTTTAGCTTCTCACCAACAAATAATTTAGCAAACCCTATTATCATCTCTCTAACATCATCAATATTTGTATTAGCTATGACAAGCATTGATAACGGGTATACTTCAAAAGTGTATTCTCTATAATCGTTTAGCTCTATGTTTATGTAATGTAATGTATGCCAGCCCCCATCATAAAACATTCTACCACTTGCATGTTTAAAACACTTGATTTCTCCATTAAATAATGTTTTCATCTTTTCAAGAAGACTTTCACTTTGGGTTAACAATTCTTTTTCCAATCTTTCATACTCTGTATTATCGAACTCGACTATACCGAAGGTTCGGTCTAGATCAGTAAATCTATAAATACTAAGTTTCAAGTATACCGCACCTAGAATATTCTCTAACATACAGTGGCATAAGGATTATGCTTATAAAATAAGTAGTTTACAGTAAAGTGAGAAAATGGTGGGAGCAAATGCCTTATAAAGCTTTATTTGACAGACTAGTTACAAGCCATGTTGGTAGCTTTCCATTAGAGTATAGTATTGAAAATGTGAAGCGAATAATAAGTGATCTTGCCGAAATAGGCATAGACGTACCCCCCTATCCACAATTAAGAGACTTTATTGAGATCTACATCCACCCATTAGCATCAGTGAATTTAGTATTTAAGGAGGGTAAATACTACAAGGCTAAAGTTAGTGCTCTACTAGAGTCTAAACCCCCCACAATAAGTATAGGAGAAGTAGAGCACTCAAGAAACTATTTAAATAAATACAACTTCTTATTATGGAGAGCCCCCGTTACAGGGGTATTCACTATTGCATCAAAAATATATATAGATGATCCTTCGAAAAGTCTTTGGGCAACAGCAATTACTAATAAAGAATTAGTTATCTCATTCTTTAAAGACTATGTAATTAACATAGTGAAGTACGTGTATAACCTTGGCTATAGATTCATAGTTCTGGATGAGCCTATGCTTGCAAACATTGTTGGAGCCAAAAGAATACTCTTTAACTATACACATGATGAACTCATAGAGTTGTATGAGGAAATATTCAAAAGTGTGCCTGAAGACGCTATAAAAGGGATACATGTATGTGGAAGAGTGCCTCCAAGACTTCATGAAATACTATGTGAAGTATCCAGTCTAAAAGTATTAAACCATGAATTCAAGGACACTCCTGAAAACATTAACACAATAAGGAAGGATCTTTTAGAAAAGTACGATAAAATCTTAAGCCCTGGTATCGTTAGTTCAAAAACACCTAGAGTTGAAAGTTTAAGTGAAACCAAAGAGTTTCTGGAAGCAATTCTAAAGAAATTTGGAGATAGGGTTAACATCATATCAGCTGATTGTGGATTTGGCGCCTTGAGGGGTACTACTTCAAGTTTAGAGGAGGCCTATAGAATAGGTTTAGAGAAACTCAAAATAGTTGTTCAAACAGTTCAGGAGTTTAATAAAGTAGCTTTTTAAAATACCCTTAAATAATCTAAAAGCAATAATTACTACGGATATCCAGTCATTCTACTGCACGGTGTCATATAATGTCGCGACGTAGAACTGCTGAAGAGTCTAAAAACAAAATTGATGAAATAAAGAAGTATCTTGAAGAAAGAATTTCGCAATTAAAAAGAGAGCTTGAATACCTAGAGTTACTTCTAAGCTTTATAGAGTCTGGAGTTATTTCAGAAAAACTACTTTCTAAAGAAATGAAGGTACCTAGACCTGGCGAAGAGGTTATACCATTGAAGACCACTAGTGGCGAACATATAGCTGACATTTACATTAGTAAAAATGAGATACGAGTTATCCCGCTAGTAGACTTGGACATTAACATTCCACCCTTCAAAACATTCTTAATAAACAAGGTTTTTGAAGGGCTAAAGAGAAGAGATAGGGAAGCTGTTGAAAGAGGCTTAATATTACCTAATCAAGCGTTCGATTATGAAATTGATGAAGAAGATGGTATAATTAGAGAAATAAGGCTAATGAACATAAGTGATGAAAGAAGGAAGATAGAGTTAAAGAGTGCCATTAAATGGACATTAGAAAAGATGTACGAGAAAAGAAAACGAAAAAGTAGATGAAAATATCAGCGTAACTTTGAGCTATCATCCCTTTATATTGGTCAATCTTGCCGGGTAATCATCATATACTCTATTCTAGATTTCATCCTCTAATATTATGAATTTATCTCTCACACTCAAGTATTTAATGGTAAAAGCACTCTGCTTTATAAGTTACTCTGACGATAAATACTATAGTAGGGGATAATGTATGGAAACTAGAACTAGAGATGTAGAATTTAACGTGGTAGCCAACGTATTTGAGAAGCTTGAAGCAACAACTAAGAGAACAGACATGGTAATGTATCTTATAGAGCTATTTAAGAAGACTCCACCAGACGTCGTTGATAAAGTCATATACCTCATGATGGGCAAATTATATCCCGATTGGATGGGTATGCCAGAGCTAGGTATTGGTGAAAGACTTCTCATAAGGGCAATATCAATTGCTACAGGATTCTCAGAAAAAGTTGTTGAACAAGAGTTTAAACGTGTAGGAGACTTAGGTAAAGCAGTAGAGAATTTAAAGATGAAGAAAAGGCAAGCTTCACTTATATCATTCTTCGGTGCAGCTGTAGAAACAAAACTTACAGTCTCAAGAGTATATGAAACATTAGACAAGATAGCTAAAGCCCAAGGCCCAGGCTCTCAAGATCTTAAAGTTAAACTACTTAGTGGGCTTCTTCATGATGCTTCGCCCAAGGAGGCAAAGTATATTGTAAGAATAGTTGAAGGCAGACTTAGGCTTGGAGTAGCTGATGCAACAATAATGGACGCTCTTGCAATATATTATGGTAAGGCTAAAGAGACTAGACAGATAATTGAGAAAGCATACAATATAACTTCTGACTTGGGTTATGTAGCTAAAATTCTAGCAAGTGAGGGATTAGAAGCATTAAAGAGAATGAGGGTTCAGGTGGGTAGACCTATAAGACCTATGCTCGCTGAGAGACTAAGCTCTCCACAAGAGATCCTTATGAAGACTGGTGGCAAAGCATTAGTTGAATGTAAATATGATGGTGAACGAGCACAAATACATAAACGTGGTGATGAAATATTAATATTCTCCCGAAGATTAGAGAATATAACTAGACAATACCCTGATGTACAGGAATATGCTAGAAAGTGCATCAAGGCAAAAGAGGCTATTGTGGAAGGCGAAATAGTAGCTATCGACCCTGAGACAGGGGAGTTCAGACCATTCCAAGAACTAATGCATAGGAAGAGAAAGCATGATATCCATGTAGCAGTAAAAGAATACCCCGTAGCAGTTCTGCTGTTTGACCTACTATATTGTGATGGCGAAGAATTCCTTGATAAACCTATGCTAGAAAGACATGAAAAGCTAAAAGAGATCATTGAGGAAACAGAGAACTTTAAACTAGCTGAGCATGTTATCACAGACAAACCTGAGGAACTAGAGGAATTCTTCTTATCATGTGTAGAACAGGGATGTGAGGGTGTTGTGGCAAAAGCTCTTCACAGTAATGCAATATACCAGGCAGGAGCGAGGGGATGGCTATGGATAAAGTATAAACGTGATTATAAGAGTGAAATGATGGATACAGTAGACCTAGTCGTAGTTGGAGCATTTTATGGTAAAGGTAGAAGAGCGGGTACCTATGGAGCCTTACTAGCAGCAGCTTATGACCCTGAAACCGATATGTTCAAAACGGTATGTAAGGTTGGTAGCGGTTTCACAGACGAAGAACTAGCCAAAATGCCAGAAAAGTTCAAAGACCTAATTATAGAACATAAGCATCCACGAGTCGACTCAAAAATGAAAGCTGATGTATGGTTTGTTCCAGAGGTAGTCATGGAGGTTATTGGAGCTGAGATAACATTATCTCCATTGCATACTTGTGGTTGGGGCAAATTGAAACCAAACGCTGGTTTAGCAATTAGATTCCCAAGATTTATCAGATGGAGGCCTGACAAAAGACCTGAGGATGCGACTACAGTTAAAGAGATTATAGAAATGTATCGTAAGCAATTAAGAAAGGTAAGTGAAGCACCTAAAGTAGCACCTTAGCTAAATCACCAATAGCCTGTCCTGGCAAGTTGGGTTTAAATGTCGCTATAAGAACACCATTTATACCTTTACCATGTACATCTAGTATTTTTCCACGATAGACATTGCCATATTTATCTTTATAAATTACCTTCTTGCCTATCAAGCCAGATAAAACCACATTACTCATAACCTTAAGTAATACTTGATTAGGATACTGTATATTACTTCCCCTACGATACCCTAAAATCACGGCGTCTATGTTTTTATTATCCTTCATCAACCTTCACCAATATCACACTATAAATATATAGTGTTTAAAAGTTTACTATAGAAATGTTAATGTATTACAAGGTGGCCAATATGTACATCATATTTGTTGGTACTGCCGGTTGCGGTAAAAACTACATTAACAAAGAGTTATAGTGGATGGCTAAAAAGAAATGAATTCAAAGTAGCTATAGTTAATTTAGATCCTGGAGTTCGTAAACTCCCTTACAAGCCTGATTTTGATATTAGAAGTATATTTACATTAGAGGAGCTAATGATAAAGTACAACTTAGGCCCCAATGGTGCATTCATAAAGTCAAGTGAGCTTCTATTGAAAAACATTAATCTCATATTGTCCTCTAGACCTTTCCGAGACAAGTTTGACTATGTGCTAATAGATACCCCTGGGCAGATGGAGATGTTTGTATTCAGAGTTATAGGTCAAAGATTTGTAAAACAACTTAAAGACTTAGGCAATGTGGTTATAGTCTACATAGTTGATGGTGAACTCGTTTCCTCAGTAAGCGACCTTATTACACTATGGCTTATGTCAATAATTATTCAGTCTAAGTTTGAAGTTCCAGTAGTTCCAGTTATAAACAAAGCAGATAAAATAAGTAACTCCACATTACTAGAGATTATAGTCAAAAATCCCTCACGATTGAAAAGAATTGTAAATACATTAGAGAGAGGACTCTTTGCAGATGTAGCTAGTGACATAATATCAGTCATAGAGAAGGCTTCACAATCTATAAGATTAGTTAAAGTTGTAGCATTAAGACAGGAGGGTCTAGAGGACTTACATGCTTTACTCTATGAAGTATTCTGTACATGTGGAGATCTTACATAGTATCAAAATAAATAATATACGGTTCTTTGAATAACTCAGATACAACCACATGTTCTAAGTCAATATGTTCATTTAAGTATTCATATATATGCAGTAATTGCCTTCTATGGACTATCATTATTAGTCTATTATTAGAAAGGGATACAAGCTCATAGTAACTTCTAAAGTTCTTAGTGAACTCTAGTAGGTAATCCTGATCCCCGTTGAAACTAGTATATAATAAAAGGTATGAGTCCATGCCATTCAATATTAAGCCTCTATCATTAAATAACAGGGTTCCTTTTATTCTATAAAGCCCTACATCACCTTCACTAAGGTCTCTATCTACTGTTATGTTTAGATTTCTTAGAATATTAAAGCCATATAATAAGGCTTCAACAGTAAGACCTACGGTATATGGCAGTTCACAATATACTATTAAGTCGTCACATTTTATGTAGTTCTCTCCTTTTCTGATCCTCTTAATTAACTCTTCACTTGAAAGGATATGGCTAGCCCTATTGTTTACCGTTATTACTAATCCTTTGGTGACTCTTATGCCAACAACTTCCTTGTATTCATGTTTCCCGTAGATTCTTTTTTCTTTACCTAAAGGTATGATTAGAGGAACATAAACTATTATTCTCTTCTTTGTTTTTCTAATAATTCCTTCATTAGGTCTCGTTGTATAATCCTCCCCCTAGGTTCCTCTTCAGCAAATATTAGTGCCTGGAATTTGTATAT
>Ga0190367_1000777_pt1 | contig 20856 bp, 22 predicted proteins | sample 4872181011_MG_FD_171838 | JGI IMG/M metagenome (GOLD analysis project Ga0190367, IMG submission 171838) | Hydrothermal vent microbial mat bacterial communities from Southern Trench, Guaymas Basin, Mexico - 4872-18-10-11_MG | ecosystem: Environmental > Aquatic > Marine > Hydrothermal vents >...
CTTCCTTTAATTTTTTTCTTAATATTGTCAATGAAAGAAGTTGCCTCAGAAATTATTAAATTTAAAAAACAAAAATTAAAGAGTAAGTGAAGCTAAGACTAATGCTAAAATGTTTTGAAGTTTGATTAAAATTCCAAGGCTTGGTCCTGCTGTATCTTTCAGTGGATCTCCAAAAGTATCTCCAACTATTGACGCCTTGTGAGCTTCGGATCCTTTGCCTCCAAAATGGCCAATTTTTATGTATTTCTTTGCATTATCAAGGATTGCTCCAGCAACAAACATAATGAATGCTAATCCAGAACCCGCTCCAGTTGCACCAATTAAGTAAGCTCCTAAGGCTTCCTTTCCTAATAATAACCCTATAATAATTGGAATAATAGCGCCAATAGCAACTGGAGGGCCCATTTCTTTTAATGCGCTACTAGTTACAATACCTACGCATTTTCCATATTGAGGTTTAGCCTTTCCTTCCAGAAGCCCTTCTATTTCCTTAAATTGCCTTCTTACTTCCTCCACTACCTTTCCTGCAGTTTTCGCTACAGCTCTTATTGCAAATCCAGAGAAAATAAATGGAACTGATGCACCAATAATTGCTCCTACAACTGCCTTGGGCTCTACCAGATTTACTATTCTTAATCCAGCTTCCTGAATGTAAGATAACATTAATAGGGTTGCTGCAAGCAATGCTATACAGATAGCATAACCTTTCGTTAAAGCTTTGGTCATATTTCCCATCGAATCAAGAATATCTAGTGTTTCTTTAGCTTTTTCCTCCTTTATCCCAGCCATTTCTGCAATCCCATCAGCATTATCCACAATTGGACCAAAGATGTCAGCACTCATTATTAGTGGAGAGGCTGAGAGAGCCCCTAGCAACATTAAGGCTGTTCCCCAAAAGTCTAACCAATGGTGGGAAAGTATGATGGCAATAGTCATCGGAATAACAGCTGGAAAATAGCTCTCTAATCCTTCTGAAAAACCACTCATTATGTTTATTGCTGCACCCCATTGTGCTGCCTTTGCCGTTTTTACAACACTTTTCGATCTCTCGCCGCTATAATAGTTAACTATAAAGAAAAGAATAATGCTAGCAATTAGACCAGTTGTTAAACAATAGAATATCTTTATATCTTTATATATTGATGAGATAAAGAAGAACCAACCTGCTAGGAGAATTGAGAATATTATGAATGCTGTGATTAATCCTTTCTTTGGCCTCCTCCAGTCATTTATTCCTATAGTTATGATATTCATGAGAATTGCTCCAAAGATCGATAAGAATGGGAGATAAGAAATATTAGAGAGAGCAATTGTTGAAGATAAAATAAGAATTGTAAGGATGCCATAGTTAATGCTCTCAAATATATCTGCAGCCCTTCCTGCGCAATCTCCGACATTGTCTCCAACCAGATCAGCTATTACTGCAGGATTTCTTGGATCATCCTCCGGAATTCCCTTTTCAACTTTTCCAACTAAATCTGCTCCTACATCAGCTGCTTTTGTGTATATTCCTCCACCAAGCTGTGCAAACAATGCTGAAAGACAGCTTCCAAACCCAAATCCAACTATTATATCTAAATTTCTTGTTAACAGAAGAATTGCAAGTGTTAGACATGCACTTAGGAGAGGTATTAGTGATCCGGCCACTGCTCCAGCAAACATGGAAGTTTTTGTTGCCTCCTCAGCACTCTCTAGAGATGCTTGGGTAGTTCTATAATTAGCTTCTGTGGCTATTCTCATTCCGGCGTAAGTAAGGAGAAATGATGTAAGTAGCCCAACTATAAAGCCTATAGCTATTGATAATTTGAAAATTGCTATTATTACGAATATTATTATCCCTGCAATTAGTATTCCGAAGAATTCTTTGGCAAGAAATGCTTTTGCACCCTCCTTTATATAGTTTCCTATTTCTTCTATTCTTTTCTCAACCCGTTTCTTTAATACACGGATTAGAAATACTGCCAACCCAAGGCAATCTGCAGCAATTAGGAAGGGTATTAAAGTCTGGATCATAATGTGATTTTATTCCTATTTAAAATAATTAGGAATAATTGGTGATATAGTAGTGATGGAAAAGGAGCTTCTGGAGCGGGCTTTGAGTGTTATTCAAAAAGGCGAAAAAAGAGTTTTGGTTTATAAATCGAAGAAATATTATCTATTCTGGAAAAATGGTCTTTGCATCTCCTGTATAAGATCTGGTTTTAAAAGATACCTAGCCAAGAAGATAATTGAACTTTTGGAGGATAATGAAATTATCATCTTTGAAAATAGCTCTATAATACAGGCAAAGGATCTTATTAGAAAAATTAATGTTGCTCAGCCTTATTTCTTTAAGCGAGAAAATGAAATAGTATATTTGGGAAAAACTAGGCCTTATTCCATTTTTGATATTGGAAAAATTCCAGAAGACTTCTTTAGAAATAATTCTTGGATAATCCCGATCAAACCAAAATATTTTGAGAGAATAGCTATAGGGATAAAGAAGTTTGAAATAAGGAAAAATATTCCAAAATTAATGCGGGAGGGGGATTATTTGTTCCTTTGGGTTGGAAAAAGAGGTATTAAAGGTTTCTTTAAAATCAAGAAGATAGAAAGAGTGGAAAAGAAAAAAATAGATATTTTGCTTGCAGGAGTTTCAAGAAAAGAATTGGAAAAGTATCTAAGAAAGCAAAAGGAAGCATATTTGATAAGGATAGGAAAATTTAAAGAACTTAAAGACTATTATAAACCTCAGGATCTTAGAATACAAAATTTCATATTAATCACCCATAGACCATCTTTAATTGAAAAAATCCTATCCTTGCTTTGATTTCCTTACTTCCAAGCTTTTTGTTAGAAGCATGTTATTTGGGATGTAAATATAGGTATTTCCATCCTTTTTTAGTTTTGTAAATCTAAAACCAATATCAACAACCTCTCCTTCCCATTTACCATTAACTTTTATCCAATCTCCTATTTTGAATGGTTTATCAAGGAAAATAATTATTCCTGCTAATGTGTTAGCTAGAGTATCTTTAATCGCTAAGCCTATAACAAGAGAACTAACCCCAATACTTGTAACTAAAGCCTCTATACCTCCCTTTACTTCCCAAATTGATAGTAAAGCCAATAGGACTATAAAAAGTATAAAGACGCTAGATACTTTGTCCAAAGCAAAAATAATTTCTTTTTCCCTGAATTTTCTTCTAACAAGTTCCTTTATTTTCTTTTTTAGAAACCAGGCTATACAAATAAGAGCAATTGATATAGTTACTTTCTTCAAAATACCAATGTTCACTATAGATTTTAAGATAGTAGGCTTAGTTACGGAGAGATTCATCATACTTCCCTTTCTTTTTTGAAATTATTTCTATTCTGTCAAACTTAATTTCATAAGTTTCGGGTTTTAGATGGATTTTTTTAAGAATAATAAACCCCAAATTTGAAAGGATAGAAATAATTTCATTTTCTTTAAATAAAGAAACAAAATATTTTAGTTCTTTCCTAAATGGGACCTGAACCGTTTTTTCTCCTTCTCCAAGCAACATACCCAATACAAGCAATCCATCTTTCTTTAGTATTTTCTTAATTTTTCTTAAAACTTCTTTTACTTCCTTCTTTGGAAGATGAACTATAGAATACATTGCCAAAACACAATCAAAGTAGTCATTGGGGAAAAGCTTGTCAACTTCTCTTACATCTAACCTAAATATTTTTGCATTCCTTACTTTTTTCTTTGCAATTTCCACCATTTTCTCTGAAAGGTCAATTCCATACAATTCAAATCCAAATTTAGAGAGAAATTTTAAATCTTCACCAGTTCCACAGCCTATGTCCAGGATTTTTCCATGTTTCAAATATTTTGGAAGAATTTTTATGATCTCATTAACTCCACCCAAGAAATTATCATAGACTGGAGCAAGTTTATTGTAAGTTTTTTCTACTAATTTTTTTGTTCCCATTTTTCAATTTTCTCAAGGAAAGACTCAGTGTTTTTGAGAATTGATTTAAAGATGGAACTCCACCCCTTTAGTTCCTTTTTAACAAATTCCATTGAAATTATCTTTTCCTTTTCCTCAATTTTTCTTTTTAGGATTTCTAATATTTCTTTAAGACTAAACCCCCTTTTAGAAAGATCATAAATGGCTGTTATGAGACCAAAAGGGTGAAGAAATCTATAAGTATCAGCATTTTTACAAACCTCAGCTTCTGGATACTTTGCTGGAATATCTCCGTGATGAGCTTCAATGCAATTCAAAACAACATCCATCTCTTTTTCTTCTAATTTTCCTCTTAGTAAGTTATTAGCGAATTCTAGGGCAAGTTTAATATGCTTATTAACCTTTCCTTTTTTAAATGCCTCACCCAACTTTATATCCATTAGATAATAACCTAATAATGCCAGTTTCTCGTTAGCTTTAACTTTCTTGCTTAATTCCCTTACCTTTACTTCTCCAATTAAAAGATGATAACGAGGTGGAATACCGTACTTCTTTGCTTCTTCGAGAGCGAGTTTCTTTACTCTTTTCAGAATGTCTTCCTCCATAATCTAGAGCTTTAATTATAAGAGATAATAGGCTATCTAATACTATAGTGTGGGCCCGTAGTCCAGCGGTAGGACGCCCGCCTAGCAAGCGGGAGGACCGGGGTTCGAATCCCCGCGGGTCCATTTTCTAATGGATTTGATGTTAACCAGTATAATCTTTGAATCTTCTTATTTCAAGTTCTGGATTATGATTCTACTAGTTTCTTCCAGTGTTTCTCTAAAAATCCCTCAAAATAAATTTCTGGCTCTATTTTTATTGCTAAAGCTGGGAGGTTTAAATCTCCATAAATGCCTTCATAAACTTTATTGACTTCTTCCTTCGAGTTGGCTGGAGGCCAAAGCTCCTTCCAATGATTTTCAATCATATCTTCTAAAGTAGGATATTCTCTTACCTCAGGAACTCTTGCAATTATGAATCTACATCTAGTCCCCTCTTCAGCAATTAGCACGTAGTCTCCTGCTTTTATCTTATCATAAGGATCCTTCTTTACCCTTCCCTCATAGACTTTCTTTCCCTCTAAAAACATGTCCAAAATTCCTTTTCTAACAGTCATCGCAACCTTTACCTCAATCATATTTACTCACCATAGATTTCCACTTTACTTTTTTCCTTTAGATTGTCTAGTAAAGCTAAGAATTTATCAAAATCTAGAGACAGAATTTTCTGATAGTATTCATCATAAGTAAGTTCAATTCCTAGGGAAAGGTTTTCAAGGTAGAAAACAGTTCTATCAAGGATTTTTGTCCTCTCTTTCTTATACCAATATTCAATCAAGTTCTTTCTTTTCCTGAATTCATCTTTATACTCAGGTTTTCTTATATAAGAAAGAAATTCGTTGATAGCTTCTTGCAAAAATTTCTTTTTCTCTTTTTCAAAACCAAATATAGCTAAAGAAAATATGACCTCATCAGGATAATAAAAAGCTGGAGCAAAGAAGAGCTTATATCCAATTCCCTTCTTTTCTCTGAAAATTTGGAAAAAAGGGGAAGACATTCCCCAACTTGAGTAAAACTCTATCGCATCGCATTCAAAAGGTTTAAGATTTACAGTATAATTTAAAGCAAAATAAATTTGATTTCTTGTTTCCATTTCATGACAAATATCCTTTCCTTTTCCTTTCTCAGGTTCTTTTTTCTTACATTTTCCTTCCAAATTTGAAAATAAATCCTCAACTTCTTTTATAAATTCTTCCTTTACCTTTCCACAAATCAAAAGACAAATATTATCTGGAGTATAGTTTCTTTCTTTCCATTCGGCAAGCTCTTCTGGAGCGACTTCTAAAATATGTTCTCTCTTATGTCCATAATCAATTAAACCATAATCAGACTCTCCGTAAACCGAGTAAGGAATTAGGGCGTTTAACATAGTATCTGGATTATTATATCTTCTTTCCATTTCTGTAACGACAATTCTCTTTTCCAATTCTAATTCATCCTCTCTAAACTTTTTGTTCTCAAACATTGACCAGAAAATGTCTAAACATTTTGAGAAGCTTTTTGGTATACATTCAAAAACAAACCCGGTGTAAATAGTATCTGTATACCCATTCAAATAGCCTCCGGAAAGCTCTATCCCCATTGCAATTTCCTTTGAGGTATATTTTTCATTTGATCTAAACATCATGTGCTCTAGTAAGTGGCATATTTCTCTTCGATTATTCGGTTCATGAATTAAGCCAGTTTTAACTAAGACTAAAAATCCCACAGTTTCCGCTTCTGGGACTGGATCAAGGTAAAGTGGTATTCCATTATCTAGAATGAGTTTCTTTAGCATGATTTCTGGAGCGGGAGGTTATATTAAAATATAAAATCTAAGATCCCTATTTAGATCCCTCCTTACTCCAATTCGCCTTGAGGTATAAATGCGTTCTGGAGCGGGTCCATCGCATATCCAAAGTCTATCTTTTCTGTAAACTGGAATTCCATTTAACTCTTTTGTTATATACAATGCTTTTGTAAGTTTTCCTGGCCCATTGGTAAGGTTTTTATCATTATTAGTGCCTCTTAATCTTTTCATGTAGGCCACTCCAGAGATTGGCTTTATCGAGCGAATTAAAACAGCTCCCGCCTCTCCAGCTGGATGGGCAACAATATTTAACAACCAATTTGCATGGACCATGTAAATAAAGGTTATTCCTGGTTCCTCATGCATAAGTCTCCCAAATTTTCTTCCTCTAGTGGCCAAGACTGAAGCAGGATCATCCTCACCAAAATAGGCTTCAGTTTCTGTTATTATTCCAGCTAGGATTAAGTCCTTCTTAATACCAAATAATTCTTCGGCTAATTCTTTTCTAATCCTTCTAACCAAAACCTTTCCTAGCAACTCTTTAGCCACCTGCTCTGGGTTCCTTTTGTAGAAGTTCTTTTCTAAGATTTTATCCATAAAAATTTAAATATGAAAAAGAAATTGATTGTTAACCCGCTCCAGACAGGAGGATTGGTTCCTTCCCAAGTAAAGAATAAATTACTTGAAAGTTTTTCTGGATATCCTTTTTGCCTCTATTGTCCTGGAGATGTTCATAGAATCCAAAAACCAAATATTAAGAAATTAATAGAAGAAGATTTGCCAGAATTTCTGGAGTGCGACCTAGTTAGGTTAACTCATGGAGCAAGAGAAGGAGCATTCCTAATTCTGTTCGCACTTTATAAAGAAGAAGTTAGGAAAAACAACTTCGCTCCAGCCGTCTTGCTTGATGGAAATGCACATTATTCTATGATTTTAGCATGCGAAAGGATAGGGTTGGAGCCTTACTTAACCTCTGTCTCGCCCGCTCCAGAAAGAAAGATAAATGAGGAAGAATTTATTAATCTAACAGAAAAAGTTAGGAAGAAATATGGTAAGCCACCCTTAGCGATGCTAATTGGATATCCTGATGGAAAGTATACTAATTTTCCAGACTTAAAGAAAATTGCTAAAATTAGAGAAGAAATAGGGTGCTATTTTATTCTGAACTGTGCCTATTCTGTAGGAAGAATGCCTTTTAGTCTCATCCGCTCCAGAGCGGATGCCCTAATAGCTTCTGCACACAAATCAATGGCCTGCATAGGGCCTTTAGGATTAATAGGAACAAATGAAGAATTAGGGAAAATCATAACTAGAAAGTCAAAATATTTTCCAAAAAAAGAGATGGAGTTTCTTGGATGTTCTGGAAGGGGCCTACCTACTTTATGCTTATACTATGTCTTTCCTTTCTTAAAGAAAAGAATAAAGGAATGGAATAGAAAAATAAAGATAGCAAACTATTTTATTGAAAAAGCTGAGAAGGAGCTAGGTTTTGTATTACAGGGAGAAAAACCCCATAGACATGATGTTCTCAATTTTGAGACAAAAGTCTTCTATGAGATATCATTAAGAATTAAAGATAGATTTTTCTTATATAAGGAATTAAAAGATGCAGGAATCTTAGGAATTAAACCAGGAATAACAAAAGTTTTGAAACTGAGCACATATTTACTTAATAAGGAGGAAGTAGATTACGTTTTACAGGTTTTGCAAAAAATTATAAAGAAATATGGCAAGAAAGAATAATATGAGGAGGGCCTGCTAAATCCTACTTTAGTCCTTTTTTACTTGAGCATCCGCTCCAGAAACTGAAGAATAAGATAAGAAGAATATTAATAAAGAGAGGGTTCTTGGAAGTAATAAATCCAATTTTTGTAGAAGAAAAAGAAATTTTTAAGCAATATGGGGAAGATGCTAGAGTTATTCTGGAGCGGGTATTTTATTTGGCAAAGTTGGATAGGTTATCTATAAAAGGAAAAATATTGACCAAAACGGAAAGAAGGAGAATTCTAGAACTCTTTGGAGAAGGTATTGAAGACAAATCTTTTGAGGAGGCTTTAGAATTGCTAAAGCAAAAAGGAAAAAACACTAAAGAATACTTAGAAATATTTTCAAAGTTATTATCAAAAGAACCAACTCCAACAAAACTTACTCTTAGGTCACATATGACTGCAGCATGGTTTAGAACAATTAGAGATATCCTTAATTTTGGCCCACCTCCTTGGAAACTATTTTCAATTGACTGGGTTTTCAGAAGGGAGCAAAGAATGGATGAGAAACATCTTTTCTATTATCATTCAGCTTCTCTGGTAATCATAAATGATAAGCTGTCTAAGAAGAAGGCAATTAAGTTTGTCGATTCTTTAATTAGGGAAATAGGGATAAAGAAATTCAAAATTGTTAAGAAAATTCCAGCATCATATTATGATTCCGAGTGGGAGATTTATCATATTCCTACAGGACTGGAATTTGGAGATTTTGGATTTTATAGTAAGAGAGCACTAAGGAACTATAAAATAAAACATAAAGTTTTCAATCTTGGATTAGGACTGGAGCGGCTAGCACAGATAATTTTTTCAATAAATGATATAAGAAAAGTTCTGTTTAGGCATAGATATCAGGAATTAGCCGATTTAGAAATAAAGAAGGGATTGAGGATAAAAGAAAGTCCAAAGACAAAATGGGGAAAAAGACTGTATAGAATATTGTTGAAAAAAGTGGCAGATTTTAAAGATAAAATTGGGCCATTTAAAGAGCTGGTGTATGAGGATAACAAAGTAAAAGTATTTTTCCTGGAGCCGGATAGGGGAAAGAGATTTCTAGGTCCTGCAGCTTTTAACTATATTGTTGTAAAAAATGGAAATATAGTTTCCTCAACAAGACCAACAGGTTTGATAATTGGAAAATATATTGATCTTATTCTAAGGAGAATTGTAGCTAGAATAGAGAGGAAAAAGGGCGGTATTTATAGCATTGGATGGGTTAATTCATTATCGGATGTTAATTTAGAAATTAATCCAAAGGTTTCGACATTTTTATTAAGAAATAATAAAAAAACAGATGTTAAAGGTCCAGTATTCTTTGATACTATGGTAGAATTTCAGAAATAATGTATTTTATTCTATAAATACCCCCCAAGGATAATAGAAGAAGGATTACCTGGTGCCTCCATGGAGTGAAGTTTTAATATTTTTGTATTACTAAATAGAAAATGAAAAACTGTGGGTTGGAGCATATCATTACAGAAGATCTGAGAAAGAGGGCAGATAGTATTTTTGAAACCCTAAATGAAGCTAAAAGAGCGCTAAAAGAAAAAGGAATGCACAATACAGCTAGAGCAATTGATCAAAACTCTCTGTCTTTAGCTATATCCATGTTTATAGACGCCCTGACACGGAATCCATTGGAGTATAAAATCACTACTGGTTCCTGCCGTATTGATATTACAATCTATGGAAATCCCGAGAGAGAAGGATTAGAAATAGAGGTTAAAGTAGCTGAGGGGGAGGGAAGTATTAATTGGAAGCAAGTAGCAGACATGCTAGAAGACGCATGTCGCATTGATCCAGGGGGGCTTGGTATTATTTATTATTTCCCATTTGCGGGGGTTAAGCATACTTCAAATGGTGTTAGGATATACTTAGATGCCAAAAACACTTTAAGGATGGCTGATGAGAACCCTTTCCACCTGGAAGAATTTTTAAGGGAATGTTTACAAACAATAATCAAAGGCATTCTGTACTCTTAGAATTGGTGTGAGGTAAATCTTCTTATTTTTGGGTTTCTAGGTTTAAAATATGCCCCGGTAGCTTAGCGGTAGAGCGCCGCCCTGGTAAGGCGGAGGTCGCGGGTTCGAATCCCGCCCGGGGCTTAAAAGGTAAGGCGGCATAGGAAAAAAATGATGGAGGGGGAAGATGGTATGAGGAACTCAGCATCCGCTGTAGAAGTGCCTCCAATGGCACTTATTTATCCCTCCTTAGATCGTCTCCTAATTTCTCTTTCTCTTATGGGGTTTCACTTATCTACATTTTCCTCTCAAATTCCTTCATCTGATGAAGAAGAAAGAGAAGAGATGTTTCGGAATTATCTACAGTGCACTGTAGATACATTAAATTCTCTCGTACTGGATTTAAGCCACTTTTTGGAAGCAGTAAAAATATATCTATTAGTAACAAGAAGAAATGCTGTAGGAGCCATAAAAAGTTTAGAAATAAAAAGAAGGAAATTATGTTTGCAAATTCAGGAGTGTTACAGATTACTTAACAATATAGTTACGGATATATCTTCTAACAAATCTGCTTGGAAGAAAGAGGAAGGTTATAAAAAGATAGCTATTTATATTGCTAGTTTAGACTTCTTATCCCTGATATTCCGATATATTACAGCAGGGTTATCGCTGATTGTTTACGTTTCTAAGAACAGGAATCGGTACACCAATGTTATTAATATTGTTGCAAAGAAAGGTTATTCACTAGGAAGTATTGTTCGCATGCCGTCTTTGCGGGAAGCTCTTAACCTTCTTTCCAAGGGATCGAAAGATATAAGAGGGAAGGGGAGGATACTACAAGTGTCTTTTCTCCTTCTTGATAGTATACTTGAGGAAGGAGCCATAGAGAAGCTATTAACTGGCAAATTGGGAGAATTTGTTCATAAGGTGTTCGATAATGCTTATGAATGTGTCTTATTTCTGAAAAGGATTCTAAGCGCTGTTTATAGGCAGGGCCCCCAAGCACTTCGTGATACAGAGGGAAGCATTTTTGACATTAAAAGTGGAAAATTTCTTTCAAAATCCTTAGAGGCTCTTTTTGCAGGAGCTTCCTATGATTTATACTACAGGGCCCCACATTGTTTTGCAAAGATAACAAGAGGTATTGTTTATAATGATGGGCTTTTTAGGAAAATAAGAAAGTATATCAGAAGAATTGGAGAGCTCATAAACAAACTTTCAACAAACCTTGTGGAAATAGAAGAAGTGCTAGAGAAACCAAGTACTCAGAAGCGCCCCGCTTCAGAATTTTATATTGTCTAACTCTCTGAGAATGAAGAAGAGCTTTGGGAAGATTTCCGGAAATAGTCTTTCTTTATTTCAAGCTTATTCCCTATAATAGTTATCTCTCGTAGTATTTCTTCAAGGTTGGAAAGAAGCTCTTCTTCACCGACTTTCCTGCTCCTTGTAGTACATATTCCTAACTCAAGCGATGGAAGAGAAATTTGTTGTTCAAATAGTGCTAATGAAACTATGGCCACCAGCATATCAGGTTTAAGATAAAATGTAATAAGATTGCCTTCTTTAGTGTAAGAGATTGAGGCCTTTATCTCTGATGTCATAATGATTTCTATCTTAGTCTTTTCATTCACAGGGTAAGGAATAAGCTTGAGTAGGTAACTTTCAATAAGATCATAGAGGATAGGATAGTTGTTTGGGGTAATTTTTTGCATAATTTTTATTACTGTTCTCTGACCTTTTTAATGGATTTTCCTGGTTATCTATCTTGAGATTTGATACTCCTTTACCACTCTATATAATTCCTTTCCTTTTCCTTTCTCAAAATGTTTTCTTAATGGTGCTATTATTTTATCCAATTCATCTGCTAATGCCATTTTTAGGTCTAAAGGATGAATTTTCCCTTCGTCATAGTCTCTAACAAGTTCTTTAAAATCATCATAAATCTTATCCTTTATTTCAATTTTGCCTCTGATTCTGAACACGATTTCTCTTGTATACACGAGAACAGGGTTCTCGAATAGTACTCCATTTATTTCTATTTTTGATTGAGGTGGACAAAATGCCCGGCGTACTTTTTTGAATATCTCCTCTCTCGAGTCATGAATAAATATGCAGGTTTCGGGTCTTGATTTGCTCATTTTCAGAGTAATTTTTAGACTTATCTCCTTACTATCATCATATTCTAATATTTTTTCTGGCTTACCAAGGCCGGGTAGAAGCCTGTGATGAATAGCAACTGGAACTCCATTGCACCCTCCCGTATATCCAAATATTTTTGGGATGGGAATTCCTTGATACTTGGATTTGGCAATTTCCCTGGCTAATACATTTACTCTTCTTTGATCTAGCCCAAGCTGGCAAATGTCTATGTTCATGTGAAAAATATCTGCACACTGCATTGATGGATAGAAGAAAAATGCTGTTGGTTGAGAATCCCCAGCAATTCTTCCTGCAATAGTTAGTGCTCTCTTTGTTCTCCTTAACGTGTGGCATTTGGCTATTATAATTACTTTTCTCCAGTATTCTGGATCATCGAAATGATCCTTATGCCAGATAAACTCAACTTTTTCTTCATTTGCTCCAAAAATCTCGAAAGCCTTCTTCCAAACCTCAATAAAATATTTTCCTACAGTTCTTATCTTTTCTAAGTCCCCACCTAATTTGTTATTTATCCAAGCAAAGGAGTCAGCAAGTAAGAGCTTGAACCTGATACCAGCTTTCTGGAGCTCCCGTATTATTAAAGGACGATAAATTCCAAAAGGTAAATGAGCGAATCCTGAAGGTTCAAATCCATCATAAGCTATTGGGCTTTCTTTTGTTTCAAACAAAATTCTTAAATCATCTTCTGTTATAATTTCGGCAGCTATATTCTTTACTATTTCAACTTTCTCTTCAACATCCATTTAAAATTTAGGGATGTTAAGTTTAAGATCTTAACCTCTAATTTCTCTTACAGTGATGAGAACAGGAATTCCCAAAGGATTCATCAGCCCTGCTACAAAGAATTCCCTTTCTCTAAGTTTTCCTAAGATTTCATATCCCACTCCAGAAAGTTCTAAGTATTTTTGTAGCTCCGAGATGTCTGTCTGCGCAGTTAATTTACTGAAGAAGATTGTATTCAAATTTGCTCTAATTGATGGATCTATATCTGCAGAGTATCTTTGACTAACTAACACTAAGGAAAGCCCCCATTTTCTACCTTCTCTAGCTGTTTTTTCTATTACTTCCTTACAGAGGGTCCAATCTGAGGGAGCATAATTTTGGGCTTCATCAATTACAAAGACCATTCTTAATTCTTTCCCCTCTTCTAATGTCTTTTTCCATGCAGTCTCAAGTATGGACTTTATTATGGATTGTTTTACTTCAATCTCAGTATCTTTACTCATATCGATTACAGTCAACCTTCGTTCTAGGGTTTTTTCAACAACTTCCTCTGGAGCGAGGATTCTTTCATTGAGCTTCTTAAAAGTCCTTTCAGGCAAGAACTGGTATACATAGGATGTCATTTTCATTATAGTAGGGGATTTAGCACCAAAGCTTAGAGCTAAATCAGAAAGGACCTCTGTAAATCCATCTTTTGTCCAACCTTCTTTTCTTATTTTCTCAAAAAGCTCTCTTAACTTTTCATCCCCAATTTCTTTTTGAGATAAAGCTTTAAGAATTCTGGGAGGATAGACCTTCCTTCCCATCATCTGAAGCCTTTGGTAAAGTCTAATAATTTTTGTCAAAACGCTATTCTGGTTGTTACTTGTACTTCCTTTTCTAATTCCATCATAAACCAAACATGCTAGCTCAAAATAGGTTCCAAAGTTTCTCCAGTCCAAATTGGACTGTCTCGTAAGGATTGAAGCTATTATACTGGGAGAGATGGCTATATGTTCTGAGCTTACAATAGAGTCTTTACTAAAAAAAGGTACATAATCCACACCAGTATGATCAAAAATTATTACATTATAATCAGTCTTTTCTAACAACTCCTTAACCAGAACGGTTGCTAGTCTGGATTTACCGGTCCCAGTGGCCCCAAAAATTCCAACATGATAACTTATGAACCTAGAATTAAGAGGAAATTCCCATTGGCTAAATTTGTGCATCCCAACGCTTATTGACGGCTTTATCCTTATAGTAGAGTCCAAGAGCTCTGGGGATTTTATTTCAAAGACATAAGAGCCTGGAGCTGGAGGAAATCTATTTTCTTCTAAAAAAAGTGAGCCATTCCTCTCTCTCACTTCCCCAACAATATAAACCATCCCAGTAGTGTATCTGTTTAATATTTCTTCGCACTCTTTTAACAAATCTGGTCTCCAAATGAAGTGAGAAACGGTATAAACTCTTAAAGAAGGCTCTAAAGACTTCAGCCCCCGAATTATGCCAACAAGAATTCTGTTTCCATCCTGAATAGCAACTAATGATTCCTCTTCTGGGGTTTTCCCCTCAATGAGATGGATAGGAGCCTGAACAGAGCTAGCATTTGAAAGAGTATAACCTATTCTTTCTTTTTTAGTCTCCTTCCATTTATCCTCTTTCAAGCCCATAAAGAGATAAGTGAATTTCATTCAATATTTATGGAGATTAATGAGGAAGAAGAAAGGATAAATATTGATCTTTTTATAGAAATAAGAGATAAATTAAAAGACGTTGCTAAGAAACTACGAGTTCCTAAAGAGTTAATGAGTTTAAGGGAAAAATTTTCCAAAAATATCAAGATTGCAGATCCTATCAATCTCAATTACAAGATATTTTCTTTAGATTCGAGTTATTCGGTCCCGCCTGTGGAGGTCCTTGGTGGTGAGCTGTATGTATACTCCTATGGGTACATTAGCAATACTGGAAAAAGAAAACTCTCGGGAGGCGTAGATATTTTCGAAAGCTCAGATGCCGTAATTAAAAAACTAATGAAGGAAGAGAGAAAATTATTGTTAGAGATAATAAAGAAAGAAAGTGCTGATCTTATAATTCTAGATGGTCCAATTGCAAATTTCCCTGGAGCACCTTTTCGAATACCAAGGGAATACGTAGATCTTATGAATGAGGTATTTAGAGCTGCTGATGAAAAGGAGATATTTTTAATAGGTTTTCCAAAAGCTGTAAGAACTCTTTATCTGTCCATGAAGGCGGAAATTAAAGACAGGAAAAAAACTGTGTACGATAGAGTAGCTTCGAGTTATATACTCCGTAGTAAGGAGTATATTTACCTTGGAAGACTTAGAGAACTTCTTCCCAAATATTTTTCCTATCTTAATGAGATAGGTATAAAAGTCCATCCACCACTCGATTCTATAAAGAAAGTACCAGAATATGGTGAAGTGGATATAGTTTGTTTTAAAACCGACGTAGGAAATAAAATAGAACTTTATATTCCAGAGAGAAAAAGAGCTGAAAGAGAACAATGGATAGAAAAAATAATTGGATATCTTATTCACCTATGCGCGGGAGGTAATTCCGATTTTCCGATTATTTTAGATGAGGTTGATAAATTTGTAAGAGTAAGTGTAGGGGATACGGTCAGTGCTTATATGAATCTTTTAAAATTAGCTAGCAAAGAAGCTGTTAAAGATATTCTTCCATTAGCAAATCCCCAAAAGAAATATTTACTTCTTAAATAACCAAAACTATCTTCTTTCTTTTCTTTCAAATTGCTTCTTGAATATTTCTCTCACTTTTTGAATTGTATCTGCATCCTTCGGAGACTTGTCCCAGCGAATTCTATTAATTCTAGCAAATCTAAGAGCAAAACCACATTTGTACTTTGGACTTTTTTGAATTTCATCATAAATCACCTCAACAACTATGGAAGGTTTTACGAAGACAACTCTCCCCCTCTCTCCAATTTTTAACTTAAGCAATTTTTTTGTCATCTCTTCCATTTCTTCATCACTCAGCCCTTTAAAAGTTTTCCCAATAATAAAGAATCTCTCTTCCTTTTCGTCCCTTACTGCTAGATAATAATCGGAGAGCCATTTTTTCCTTCTTCCATGGCCCCATTCAGCAGCAATCACTACACAATCTAAGGGCTCTAGATGTTTCTTTATTTTTAACCAAAGCTTTCCTCTTTTTCCTGGAGTATATTTTGAATCAAGTCTTTTTGCAACTAATCCTTCATTTCCCATCCTGATAGATTTCTTAAAGAAGCTCTCAATTTCTTTTGGATCTTTACTTATCAAAACCGGAGTTAGTTCAATCTTTCCAGCTATTTCTCTTAACTTTTCCCTCCTTTCACGGTAAGGTTTATCAATTAGCATTTCTCCGTTTAGATAAAGCAGATCAAACAAAAACAGCTTTACAGGAATCTCTTCTATATATCTTTCTTTTTCTTTTATTCTTTTTAACCTCTTTATGAGCTCTTGAAAAGGAAGTATTTTGTTATCCTTCACTGCTACTATCTCCCCTTCAAGTACAGCTTCCCTCGCCTTTACTTCTCTTTTTATAAGAGAAACTATTTCTGGGAAACTTTCTGTAATTTCTTTTAACCTTCTAGAAAATATTTTTACCTTATCTCCGAACTTGTGGATCTGTGCCCTTATTCCATCAAACTTGAATTCAAACGCAGAATGAAAGCCATGCTCTTCTAGAGCATCTACTATACTTTCGGCTTTTTCTGCCAACATTGGCTTAATAGGATTAAATGGCCTAACTTTTACTTCTCTTACTCCAGTTCTACCTTGCTCTAAAGCTATTTTTGCAACTAATCCTAAATCCCCTAATAGCATATGAGCTCTTTCGATTTCCTCTTTTGGTATACCAAATGCTAATCCTATTGCGCTCTCCAGAATTCCCTCACTTACTCCAAAGCGCATGTCACCAACGATAATTCTTGTAAGTAACTTGACTTCCACAGCAGACATTTGGGAAAGCAGCCCTCTAAGAAGAGCCATCTTTTTCTCTCTGGAACCGCTTCCAGTTATTTCGCTTATTTGCCTTAGAGTATAGTAAACATCCTTTACTCCAAGCTGGATATTGGTAAACAGCAAAGATATTTGCTTCCTATCTTTCCATAAAATTCTGATAGTATCTCCTGGATCCCCTGTTTTTTTATATATTTCTTCAAACTTTCTTACATCTATACCAAATTGTGAAAAACATTGAAGTAAAGTGTTGTAGGAAATGTTGAGCTCCCTCTCCTCCCATTCTTTTCCAATATTTCCAAGTATGAGGGAAATAGCTGCTTCTATTTCATCTCTCTTGAGCTGCTTTATGGAATTCGCCAAGATTTTTATTTTTTCTGTAGTAGCTGAGGTTTTCTCAACTTTTTCGAGAATCTCTGCGAGCTCTTTAAAAAACACATTAGTCTTTAAGAGTATTAGTCTCTATTATTATTTTTACTAACTAATAAGTGGTTACTTTCCTAGCTTTAAATAGGGGTGAAACCTAATCTCATGACCCCCTACTGGCATATCCTAAAAATTGAGGAAGAAGAGGAAAAAGAAGAACCAGAGGAAGAGGAGGAAGTAGAAGAGGAATAAATCATTCTTTCTTTTTCATTAACAAAGCATCAAAAGATATTTACATTAACATTTCAGAAACTTTAAAGGCAGCTCAGGAAAGATAGAAAAAGTGACCAGGATAAGCAGAAGAGGAAGAAGCGACAGTAATTTTTTGCTTGCTTTTTTATTTCTTACTTTTTCTGTTTTGAAAATTGAAATCCAGATGATATCAAAGAATTTGTAAATATAAAGTAGAGAAAGGATAAGAATAAGAACAATAAAGGGAAGTTTCATAATAAGGGTCTTTATAAGAAAGAGCTTAACATAAAAACCGAAGAAGGGAGGGAAGCCAATTAATGATAGCAAAGCAAAATGCAGGGCTGGAATAGCATATAAATATTTGGAATATTCAATCCTTCGATAGTCTCTTCCTCCCGCTTCTACTAAAAAACCAACACATAAAAAGGCCAGAGCTTTAGCTATAGAATGATTAAGTAGATATAACATTGCAGCTGTTTTTTCTCCAAAGAAATATGCGAGCACGATGGTATTCATGCTGAAGATGCTTGAATAGGCTAAGACTCTTTTTGGATTAAAAGAAAGCAGAATGGAAAAAGAGGATATAAAAAGCGAAATAATAGGCAAAATTATATTTAAAGGAAAATTAATTGCCATACTGGACAGGTTAGTGATTTCTAGCACTTTAATCAGAAAAAGAAAAGCTGCCCCAATGACGACACTAGAAAGGACACTACTAATTTCTGTTGGAGCATATGTATGGGCGTCAGGTAGCCAAAAATGAAGTGGGAATGAAGGAATTTTTGCGAAAGATCCTAACAGAAGAAATAGAAGAAACATCAAAGTATTACCAGATAAATAGAAGGTTAAGGAAAGGAGGATTAGAATTGACCCGAAAATCCCTACTACACAATATCTTAGACACGCTAATAAACTTTTTCTGTTTCTCTTATATCCAACTAGCGCATAGGAAGGGAGGGATATCATTTCAAAATATAAAATTGTCTCTATGAGATCTGAAGAAGAAAGAAGAAAGACTATTCCTATGAATATTAAATATAGTAAGAGATAGAATTCGAGATATCTTTCTTTTATATTATAATAGCTGTAAACTAGAGAACAAAAAATTATTATAGAAAAAACAAGAGAAAAGAGGTCCCAACTATCCTCTAAGTTTAAGTTGAGTAGATAAAACAGAATAAGAGATGCACAGATGAATGCTGTGTATTTTTTTAAATACCTCCCAAGCAAGGCAATTCCAAGTAAAGGGATCACATATAGAATATCCATAATATAATCCCACCTAATATCAGGGATAGTACAATAAGCAGAAAGTTCTCTCTAGGTCTTCTTTTATCCATTTTCAATAAAGCCTGTGAGATCATGTAGGAGAATGTTATGATTTTAGAAGAGAGATTAAGAATTTTTGCTTTGGTTTTCAGATAAAAACCTCCTATTGTTCTTTCTATAATCTCTTCTTTTTTCTTTAAGAAATAGAATAGTATTATTCCTGAAGCTATTAGGAAAGCGTCCTCTATTAGACTCTCTACTGTAAGTGGCGGACTTTCCTTTTGAAGTACTAAAAAAGGGAGAATATTAGAGAAAAAAGCTAGAATGCACGGAACAGAAGATGGAATATAAGGAATATTTTCTTTTTTATGACTGTTAGCTAAAAGACTCAAATATTTGAGGGAATAAAGAATGGAAAAAAAAGAACCCAACAGAGAAAAAACATATACTGGAAGGCTTCTCCTTAAAGCTGTCAAACAAAAAATTTTTGGAAAGGCTCCAGGCAAAGGAATAATTCCTCCTAATGATAGGGTTGAGAGGTATAGAAAAAGCCGCTCTGGAAAATTTAACTCAGCAGAGAGCTCAAGGACCAAGCTTGCAAATAAAAACAAAGAAGCTTTGCAAAAGGAGTGGAACAAAAAGAACATTATAGAGGAGTACGGAGAAAAAAAGAGAGATGAAAGCATAAGACCAATATTGCTAATTGTAGAATATGCTAAAAGCCTCTTTACCTTTTTTGAAAACAGGGCCAAGAATGACCCATAGAGAAAGGTAAATGCTCCGGTAAATTCAAGTAAGAAAGAAAAAAAGGAGGCTTTTTCTCCCAGATAAAAAGAGAGTCTCAATGATAGATAAACGCCTGCCTTAACCATCGTAGCAGAATGTAAAAGGGCACTCACCGTAGCTGGAGCCACCATAGCTTCAGGCAACCAGAAGTACAGAGGGATTTGAGCACTTTTTCCTAAAACCCCAATCCAAAGAAATACCTGAGTCAAAATTGGCAGGTGTCTGGTTTTGTACCAGTTGGAAATATCCTCAAATGTTGTTTCAAACAAAAGCAGAGGATTTTTAATAAGAGAAAGTACACCAAAAAATAGAAAAATGTCTGAAAATGAAGTTGTTAATAAAGCTGTAAATGCCGCTCTTTTGGCTTCCTTCTTTGTAGTTATTAAACCTATTAACCCCCAACTACAAACACTTGTTAATTCCCAAGCAATTAGGAATAAAAAAACATTTTTTATGAGCACTAATAGCGTCATCGAAAATACAAACAAATTCATGAAAAAAAGGTAAATTTTTTCTCTTTCTTTGATATAAAACGCAGAATAAATGAAGATAAGAGCCGAAATTATAGATAATGAGCTAATAAAAGCATTTGAGACAAGATCATTGAAGAAGAGATTCGATTTTAAGAAAGGCAGCAGGATAAGAAATATAGATGAAAGTGCTGACAGAGGATATGCATGTTTGGTTTTACAAAAAAGTGAAAAGATTGCTGTAAAAAGCGGAAAAAGAACTATGATCAGGGCTACCATTTTCTAATCCCCTTTCTTTCCAGTAAAAAAAGAACGGCTAAAAGAATGGAAAAGGAGCAACATTCACTTCCTAAAAAAAGTATTGCTAGGGATTCTAAACCTTTATTTAATAGGGGAAAAATGGATATTACAGAAAAAGAAGCTAATTGAACCGATATAGCAAGTTTAATTGGATCTTTTGCGCTAATTATTCCAACAATACTTATCAGGAAAGTTATAAAAAGAAATATTATCATACCCTCTCACCTAATAGAAGTATTGACAAGGTGGCTATGAAAAATAAGGAACTCAAAATCAGTAAAAGCCTTTCTGAGAGGGAATAGCTTGTAGAAATCATTTCCCACTTGAGAAAAGGGAAAAAGAGGATTAAAATTGTAATTGTCAAAATAAGCTCCTTCATATTACTCCCCCATGAGCAAGAACAACAATAATACAATCGTTGCGACAAAGGCACCAAGTTGAAGTATTGCGAAATAGTATATTCCAGAAAGGAGGAGTAAACACGTCAAAACAATGCTAGCTAGAGAGTAGAAAAATAAAGAGAGAAAGGGATC
>Ga0190367_1000778_pt1 | contig 20834 bp, 21 predicted proteins | sample 4872181011_MG_FD_171838 | JGI IMG/M metagenome (GOLD analysis project Ga0190367, IMG submission 171838) | Hydrothermal vent microbial mat bacterial communities from Southern Trench, Guaymas Basin, Mexico - 4872-18-10-11_MG | ecosystem: Environmental > Aquatic > Marine > Hydrothermal vents >...
ACCTTATCTCAGTACTCCTCTCCCTCTTGAATACACCCTTCTTCTTCAAAATCTTCGTTAAATAATACAGCATATTAATCCATACTCACCTAATTAATATTCGTTACTCCTTTAAATTGTCATCCTCGTCACAAACCTTGTCAGAGTATATAAATGATAAACGACTTTTGATTGATTTACTGGAATCTAAATTGGACAATTATCGAATTTTCAACAGAGCAATTCCATCTAATTCATCTCAAAGTTCAGACGTGTCACTTAAGAAAACAATTAGTTTAATTCTTTATATAATCATATCATTATAAAGAATAATCGACAACAATCGATCAAAATCTTTATTATAAAAATTTAAATGTAAATAATTAATGTTTATTTTAGTTTAAGTGGATGCATCTCAAAGCTCAAAAGATATTTATTTAAAAGGTGTTACATCTACTCAACGTCATGATGACATCTTATGATGTTGCCATCGTTGGAGCAGGGCCTGCAGGGTCGGCAACAGCAAAGGTTATTGCAGAAAGTGGATTTGATGTCATTTTAATTGAAAGAGACAACTACCCAGGAGAAAATAATGTCTGTGCAGGTGGAGTTCCAAAATCTGTTGTTAAGGATTTTGATCTGCTTGATACGGTTGAAAAGGAAATTAAATATGACATTCTATACTTCCCGTGGGGTGAAAAGGAGATAAGAAGGGAGAATGTTACCGTTTATAGGTATGTTTTTGATAGGAGACTTGCTGAAAAAGCTGTTGAATCTGGAACTAAGCTCCTAACAAGAACGACAATTGTGGATGTAGAAGTTACAAAGGATGATATAAAAGTTATAACTAAGGATAATAAAAAGATCTCAGCAAAGCTTGTCATATTTGCCGACGGTCCAAACACATTAGCTTACAGAAAGTTTGGGATAGGATTTAAGCCTGATGCAGATAAGCTATTTGTAGCTGTAGTTTGCGAAGTAAGGTGGGAAAACAATCCTTTTGACTCTTTCGAATTATACTTTGATCCCTCTATAGTTCCATGGGGTTATGGATGGGTTTTTCCTAAGAAAAATACGGTTAATATTGGTCTCGGATGTCTGTATAGCAAACTCAACGATAACATGATGAAATCCTTGAAGTTTTTCTTGAAAGAATATAGAACTGTCGGAGATAGATTCGGTGATAAGGAGATTGTATGGCTCAGAGCTGCGACGATACCAGCTGCTCCAGCAGAAAAGATATACAGTGAACGTATGCTCGTTGTAGGAGATGCTGCTGGGATGGTAGATCCTATATCTGGTGGAGGAATTGCCCATGCAATTGCAGGAGGAGTAATAGCTGGAAAAGTCTGTATCGAAGCTTTAGAATCTAACGACTTCTCATTCAAAATGCTATCGAAGTATCAGAAGTTATGGACGAAGTCTCTGGATTATTACAGTATAAAAGTGAGATATCTATTATCAACAATCTTTTTGTTTTTATTTAAATTTGATAAAAGAGCGTATGCAAAGTTGGTTGACTTTGGATATGGTAAAGAGAGTAAGTTAAAGAAAATTTTAAAAATTTTAAAATAAATTCAAATATTTAGATCAAACTAAATATCATAATTTGAGAAAATATCTAGATCTATTTGTAAAATTTTGCATGATCTACTCAACAATGTTAAATCACTATCAAAAATTATCACAATATAGAAACAATGGATTAATTGGATGTAATTCTATGCAGAGAATTAAAATATTCTTTTGCTCTATGGCCAACCAATAAAATTAAGAATAAACCCACATTTATCGTCGAAACGGAGATTTGATTCAGAAAATATAGTTCTAAAGTAAGCATACTTTTAACGAGAGAGAACCATTGGATTATTTGATTGCCATTCGTAGATGGCTTTGGTTTGTTTACACTATCTGAACATGACACTGAAATTAGATTGGTTCTAGGTAATAGATCATGGAGCATCGAGCTGTCTTTTTTCGATAAAACTGTTTACGACTGGTGGCAGATTAACCCCTAACAAACGATAAAAGACATTTATGAGCTACGCTAAACATCTGATATAAAAGCTTTCTAAAAACTTAGGGGGTAAATAGCCTTCAGGACAATAAATTAGGTACTCAAGGAAACCACTGCAGATGAGACATTGATTATGGCAAAACCCTTTTAAGAGTAATAAAAAACATGATTCGATGATAATTTATACTCAAAAAGAACAAGCAAATTTGTGTGGGACGAAATATTCAAACTGTCGGAAGTTTACTATGACTCGAATCTTGGTATATATCGGAGCAAGTTTTTGATAGATTTAGAAAGTAAAAATATCTGGGATAAACATTGGAGTAAGAAAAGTTCTCTGAATACACTATTTGAGAGATTTGCAAGATTTTATAGACGAACATTTATAAGTAGAGTAGTATCTAAATATTGTGATAAATATTTTAAAGAGAGGGGAGTATATCTTGAAGCTGGAAGTGGGACTGCAGATTCTTCATTCAGAATTCCAAAGCGTAAAAGAGTTTTCATTGCCTGTGACATATCGGTATTTCCTCTTCTTAGAATTGAAAACAAAAATATAGATATAAAGTTACAAGCTGATATATTTAAATTGCCATTGGTCGATGAATCTATCGATGGTATATACAACATAGGAGTTATGGAACATTTCACGTTCGATGAAAATGTTAGAATATTGCACGAGTTTGAACGTGTTTTAAAGCCTAGGGGTGTTATTGTCCTATTTTGGCCTTGGAAATACTGTTGGGTTGAAATTGTAAGCAAGTTAAAGCCACTTTTTCCACCGTCTCCTTCGATGTTCGGCACATTCGATTTCAACGAGTTAATATCTACGACGGAGTTACTGAAGGTGTGGGAGGGGCTGTCTATTCTTGATGGATTTATTCATAAGATAGTAGTGATGACTAAGCTTTAAAATCGAAAAATATATAAGTAGATTTTAGTTTCATTATAAAATTATTGATTTCAGTCCAAGCGAAGACAATAGTAATCAACTTACCGGGATACTATCAGATAACAAGGAATGTTACAGATTCTGAGTCAAAAGTGTTGATATTTATAAATTCGAGTGATGTTGTGATTGATGGTAACAACTATGTGCTATACACTCGAAAACGACGTTAGAATTTGTTTAATTTGTCAAGTAAATGATGAATAATTTGGAAACTGAGTGGTAATGTTGTGCATGATTTAAAACCTCATTAATAGTGTTAAACCATCATTGAATACTGCTTATGTCTAGATAACGTCATAGAGAATGGTACCGTAGCCAAAAACTACGTTGGTATTGGCATCTATAAATCAACGGGATGTAGGATCCATAATAAAAAGTAAAGAGTATAGAATTTATCTCAACAAGGGCAAATAATATTGTAGAGAGTATAGCATAGGATGGCACACATTTAACAAAATCCCTTAACGTCTATAGTGAATATTGTCAATGTGTACAAAGACCTGTAAACTTTACCTTTAAAATTATAATTGTTTTAATAAGATTGAACGAGTTGATAAAAGCTAAATTTGTTTGAAAGTAACTGAGTGAGGTAAGAATAATAGAAAAATATATTCAGACGTCTCTAGTGAGAGAACGGCCAAGATTCTATCCTAATTCTGTCTCACACAGTATGGGAAGTGAGTGAAGAGAAATTACCGATCTTTACTAAAAAAGAAAAGAAATCTGATAGCAATAGACGAAACAGTTGTTAAAGCAAACTACTTTTTTCAATGGTAATTTACACGACAAGAAATTACATGACAGCAAAGTCTCTCATAAAGAGATTCTAAAATATTATTAAGATAGATAAAGCTTCTTGGCTAAGAAATGCCTTGGTTAGGTTAGAATTTAAACATGAAACCTTTCAGAAAATGTAACTCCATAGAAGCAGTATTTCCCTCTTTTAAACAGTTAGTAAAAACTGTTCTTCTGTTCAACTGCCAAAAACTGAACCCTCCTGTAAACCTCCTTCCTTTACCATAACTTGGTTATTTTGATGAGTTAAAACAATAGCTAGTAGACTCTAAAATAAATATTTAAACTCACACTCAAAACTCTTTTAATGAGTGATGGAGAGAGGTTGATTATCAAGAGAGATGGTTATCCTTCTCCAGGAGATATAGTCATAGGAACTGTAACTAGGGTCATGGACTTTGGTGCTTTTGTCTCACTCGACGAATACGAAAGGAAGGAGGGGATGGTTCACATAAGTGAAGTTGCCCCTGGATGGATAAAGGACATAAGGGATCATGTTAAAAAGGGGCAGAAGGTTATATGTAAGGTTTTAAGTGTGAATCCAAAGAGGGGACACATAGATCTATCCATAAAAGATGTTACAGAGAGGCAAAGGAGGGAGAAGCTTCAGGAGTGGAAAAACGAACTCAAGGCATTTAAATGGCTTGAGATAATTGGAGAGAAGTTGAAGTTGGAGAGAGAAGAACTTGTAAAGATTGGAAAGAAGCTTGTAAAGAAGTTTGACAGTGTTTATGATGCCTTTGTCGAATCAGCTTATGAGGGTTACGAAGTTTTGGCCAAGTTCGTTGGAGAGGATTTTGCAAGAGGTATGGCTGAGATTGCTAGAGAGAACATAAAGCCTTCGAGGGTTAAGGTTAGGGGATACTTTGAACTCAAGAGTTTTGAAGGGGACGGTGTAGAAAGAATAAAGAAGGCTTTGGGTAAAGCCTACGATGCAACAAGGAAGTTTCAAAATGTTGATGTTGAGATAGACTACGTTGGAGCTCCAAGGTATAGGGTTGTCCTTGAGGCTGACGATTACAAGGTTGCAGAGAGGGCTTTGAAGTCAGTTGTTGACAACGTGTTAAAGACGATGAAGAGGTTGGGTGGAGAGGGAAACTTTGTTAGGGAACACATAGGGTGATACAATGATTGTAACTACAGTAGTTGGAAGCTATCCAAGACCAGATTGGTTTAGAGAATACTTGAGGAAGGTTGCGGGTCTTCAAAAGGATTTGGACGTTGAAATAGACATAGATGTTCTGAGGAGGGCGATATCTGAAGTTATTGACGAACAAAAAAGAGCTGGAATTGATATTCCAACAGATGGACAGTTGATATGGCATGACTTCCTTCTAACAATTGCTTCAAGGCTTGAGGGATTTGAGATGAATGGTTTGGTGAGGTACTTTGACAACAACCTCTACTACAGAATTCCAATAGTTAAGGGAAGGATTAGGAGGGTTAAAAGAATACTTCACGATTTTGAGGTTGCCTTTGAGATTGAAAGTAAGATTAAGGCTGTTCTAAGCTTTTATACATTAACGAAGCTTTCTAGGAACGAGTTTTATGGGAGTTACGAAGATATGCTTTGGGATCTCTGTGATGCAATGAGAGAAGAGATAAGACATCTTGAATCCATTGGAGTTAAATACATACAGATAGACGAACCTTCAATTCTTTATGCTGAAAAGAGGGAACTTGAATTCTTGAGAGATTTATTTAAAGAACTGACAGATGTTAAGTCTGAAACTATACTCATGACATACTTCGATTCAGCCGAAAGGATATTCCCAGAAGTATTGGACTTTGGATTCGATACGATTGGTTTGGACTTCGTTGAGGGTTACGAGGAGAACTTGAAGATTGTTGAGGAATTCAGCTTTGAAGGCATAAATGTTGGTATCTTTGATGGGAGGAATACAAAGATGGAGGATTTGAATGAAATTAGGGAGAGGCTTGAGAGGATAATTTCAATTGGAAACTTTAATAGGTTTTACGTATCACCAAATACGGGATTGGAATTCCTACCAAGGATAAAAGCTTATGAGAAGATGAGATTGGTTTCTAGTCTTAAGGAGGTGTTTGAATGAAGACAACTGTTGTGGGTAGCTATCCAAAACCAAAGTGGCTCCTGAGAATTGTCAAAATGTATAAGGATGGAGAGGTTGATGAGGAATTTTTGGAGGAGGCATACAGGGATTCTGTTAAGTCCGTAGTTAAGGATCACGAGATTGCTGGAGTTGATATAATTTGGGATGGGGAGATGAGGAGGGAGGAGATGACATCATACTTTGCTGAAAGGATTGAGGGGTTTGAGATATACGGTGAGGTTAGAGTTTGGGGAAACGCATACTATCCAAAACCTTCCATAGTTGGAGAGTTGAGATACAGGGATGAGCTTGCATTAAAAGACTTCCTATACCTTAAAGGTATAACCGACAGAGAGATAAAGGTTCCTATAACGGGTGCATACACGATAGTTGACTGGAGCTTTAACGAATACTACAAAACTAAGGAAGATGCAGTTTACTCCTTAGCTGAGGTATTAAACAGGGAGTTTAGAGAATTGGTCAAGGTTGGAGCGAGATACATACAGATAGATGAGCCCGCAATCCCAACACATCCAGATGAGATTGAGATTGCAAAGAATGCTGTTGAGATCATGGTGAAGGGTGTGAATGCATATGTAGGTATTCACATGTGTTATGGTAATTACAGGGCTATATTTCCAGATGTATTGGATTTCAAGGTTGACCAGATCGACTTTGAATTTGCAAACAGGAAGTTTGAAGATCTGAAGATATTGAAGGAATACGACTACGACAAGGATCTTGGATTTGGATGCATAGATGTTCACAGTAGGAGGATTGAGAGTGTTGATGAAGTTAAGAACGCCATAAGAATGGCTCTGGAGATAGTTGATCCAGATAGACTTTACGTAGATCCAGATTGTGGGATGAAGCTTTTGCCAAGAGATGTCGCATTTGAAAAGTTGAAGGTCATGGTTAAAGCTGTTGAGGAGTTAAAGGAGGAATTGGATATTTAAAAATTAAATTTCAATCCTTCAGTATGTCACTCAGATCCCACTCTTCCTCCTCAAACTCAAACTCCTCTTCAAACTCAATCTCTTCACCTTCCTCCCCTTCAACAACAAATCCCTCCTTCAAACTTAACAGTGCCTGCTTAACCATCTGCCTGTATTCGTTCAGATTTGGATTGTAGATTTGCCAAGCGAGTTTGCAGTCATCATCCTCCTTCTTCTCCATAGCCCTTATTCTATCAATTGTCTGTCTTGCAGTCTCATAAACCCAGTAATCCCTAACGTCACTCTCAACTGGTGACACATACTCAGGTCTCAGAGATACAAATATTCTAGCACCAACCTCAAAGTTTCTAACCTTTCCAACTACGGCAACAAGTTCTGGAACATCAATCTCCATGAGACTTTCAAGTGCATCTGGTTGAAATCTGCTTACATACCCATAAACTGCTGAAGTAGGATCACTCACCCTTATTCTCCATATACCAGAGTCTGGCTTTATCTCATCCTTGTCAAGCAAAGCTCCAACGAAGTAAACCCTGTTAACCCTCATCCCCAATGGTGTTAAGACATATGTCGGTGACTTTTCATCCTCCTTTGGAAATCTGTATGTTGATCTGTTTAGCTCGTATGCAAATACCCTCCTGGCAACTTCCCTCTTCCTAAAGTTCATGCCAACACCTCCAAAAGCCTATCAACCTCACTTCCCTCAACACCACCAATCCTATCAACCTTCCTCACTAGAAGGTATCTACCACCTCTAACTCCAACTACCTTGTAGTATCTACCAAGTAGTAACTTTTTGAGTTCAGATAAAACAGCATTTCTGTCAAGCCTTTCGGATGCAATTCTCTTAGCTTTATTTAGATCTATCCCAGTTAAATCCCTTATGTTATCCTCATTCAATATTATCTCGTAGAAGTTATCACCATCATCCAAAACCCCCTTGACTCTCAAATCGTCGTAACCCCTAACTTTACCATGTATTGGGCAGATTCCCTTTGTCATTACTCTATGACAACTACCACACCTCTGAATCAAACCACTGTTCTGCTGGATTGAAACCAAGGCACCAACAATCTCAATCTCTCTTGGAGATGGAACTTCTTCATCTATCTCAACTATCTCACTCGTTCTACCTATGTTTATCTGCATCCTACCTTGAAAGCTGTCAGTTACAACATTCTTAAATAGATAACTCTTCCCCTCCTCAACCTCCCCCTTACCAGACTTTGCCCATATGACAAACTTGATTATTCCAGTCTCGTCACCTACCAAACCAACTTGAGAAACACTTGGGCTTGATGAGTCCCAAAGTTGAACAACCTTAGCCTTCAAACTAACCCACTCACCAGGTTTTTTTATCTCCTCAATCTTTACAAGTGGAGATTCGGATATCACCTTTTCCCTTGGAATCTCATACTCCTTGATAACCCAATTCCTCACAGTTCTAACCGCTTCACCCTCGGGAACCTTAAATTCCAACACGAGCAACTTCAACCTCTTGATTACCTCATCCCTATCGACATCATATCCCAGCCTCCCAAACTGTGAAACTATCTGATCTGCCAAACTTTCAATCTCCATAAAAGATGAGTTTGAATTGAGGTATTTAGAATTTATCTTTCAACATATTTTATTTTTAGCTTTATTTAGATAAATATTTAAGTGTGAGATCAAATTTCAATTATGAAGGACAAAATTAAGATGTGGTTGACTGAGGAAGGAATTTTCAAGACTGAAATTTCAGATGAGAATGCAGATTGGCACTTCTTGGTTGAATTTCCTCCAAATTCAAAGCAGATGAGTAACATAATAAAGTTGAAGGGTAGGGATGTAATTTTGGTTGCAAGTGGCATCGCTTTGAGTGATAAACATTACAGTTCCCTTCATTCATTACCAGAGGATAAGAAGAAAGCTCTCATACACAGATGGAAGATAGATCTACTTTTCAGAGATGTAGAGTTCAGAATGATTCCAGATATTGAAAGTGTAAAGCAGATCGAATTTCAGGTTCCGCTGTATTTGGAAGATTTAAGGAAGTCAGATCTAATGAAGGCTTTGAGAGAAGTATTTAAATGTAAATTATATATAGTTTGGGATCTGGATTATGAGTTTGAAAAGAAATTAGAATAAATTTTATCCACCCTTCTTAGCCTTCTTTACCTTAAGCTTCTTCAACCTTATTATGTTCTCCCTATCCATCTCCTCAAGCTTAAACGATATGAACTTTGCAGTTTCCTCCATTCCAGGAATTATCCTATACTCCAAGGCATTTACTCTCCTCTTAACCCTGTCAATCTCCTCAATCAACCTCCTAACAGTAGTTTCTATTTCTGCAACTTCAAGTATTGCATCCACAAGCTCCTCGTAAGCTTGAACTGCCTCATCGATCCTTGCGGTGGTCCCAATAACTCCATACTCCCTCTCAACAACACACTTCACAATCTTCTCTTCCCTCTTTATAACTGGAACGACAACACCCATTATGTTCTTCCTATGCATAACAAACCTCGGCTCACACTGCCTTGAAAGTGCAATGGATCTTATCGTAACTATCCCATCAACTGCGGTTGCCAAGGCCAACTTCTGCAAAGCCTTCTCATACTTATCAGCCATTGCACCCATTATCCTCTTCGCATCCTCCAGAAGTGATCTGAACTCAGTTATCAGACTGTCTCTCTTCATCTTTAGCAATTCATGTCCCCTCTTAGCCATCTTTATCTTCCTCTTGAGCTTTATGAGTTCCATCCTCGTAGGTTGAACCTTAAAAACCGTAGCCATAACACCACCAAAAAATTAAAAAAATTACCTCTTTGTCAACTCAGCTTCAGCTTTCTCTCTCTCTTCAGCCTTCACCTCTGGCTTCTTTCTATACTTGGGATGATACTTCTCAATGAAGTGCTTCTCTATCTTAACTAGCTCCCTCTCTGGAAGCATTGCAAGTAGCTCCCAACCCAAGTCCAACGTGTAATCGATGTCTCTGTCCTCATACTTACCCTGATTCAGCCATCTCCTCTCAAACTCATCTGCAAACTTTAAGAACTTCCTGTCTCTCTCAGACAACGCCTCTTCACCGACAATTGCAACCAAACCCCTCAGATCTACACCTTCAGCATAGGCTGCATACATCTGATCGTTCCACTGCTTGTGATCGTCTCTCGTCATTCCAGGACCAATTCCCTCCTTCATGAGCCTGCTCAAAGATGGTAGAACGTCAATCGGTGGATATATACCCTTCATGTGTAGCTCTCTGCTTAACACGAGCTGTCCCTCTGTGATATAACCCGTTAGATCTGGGATTGGATGTGTTATGTCGTCAGCTGGCATCGTCAGAATTGGGAATTGGGTTATGCTACCTTTCTTACCTCTAATTCTACCAGCTCTCTCGTAATTCGTTGCAAGATCTGTATACATGTAACCTGGATAACCTCTCCTTCCAGGAACCTCCTCTCTCGCAGCACTTATCTCTCTCAAAGCCTCACAGTAGTTTGTCATGTCCGTCAAAATGACCAATATGTGATAGTCGTATTCAAATGCCAGGTATTCGGCAGCTGTCAAGGCCATCCTAGGTGTAATCAACCTCTCAATAGCTGGGTCACTCGCAAGGTTCATGAAAACAACTGCCCTCTCTAATGCACCAGTCCTCTCAAAGTCCTTCATGAAGTAGTTAGCTTCCTCAAACGTTATACCCATAGCAGCGAAAACTACAGCAAACTCCTCCTCCTTTCCAAGAACCTTAGCCTGCCTTGCAACCTGCAATGCTATGTCGTTGTGTGGGAGACCAGAACAGCTGAATATTGGTAGCTTCTGACCTCTAACGAGTGTGTTCATCCCATCTATTGCAGAAATACCAGTTTGAATAAACTCTCTTGGATATGCCCTGGCAGCTGGATTTATAGCTGAACCTACAATTGGTCTCCTCTCCTCTGGAACAATCCTGGGACCTCCATCGATAGGCTCTCCTCTACCGTTGAATATTCTACCAAGCATATCAGGTGAACAGTCCAACTTAACAATGTCTCCAGTGAATCTGACTGCACAAGACCTATCCATTCCTCTCGTTCCCTCAAAGGACTGAACAACAACTATATCCTTAGCTGTATCCAAAACCTGCCCCTTCCTAACCGTTCCATCTGGGAGTGTTATCAAAACGAGCTCACCGTAGCTAACTGGTTCAGTCTTCTCAACAAAAATTAAAGGTCCAGCAATATCCCTAATTGTCCTATACTCCTTAACACCACCCTCCGTTACCATATCAACCACCCAAAAGGTTCTTCTTAATCTTCTCCAATGCATCCTGCAGCTTTGGCTTGTAATCCTCAAAATACTTAGACTTCATGAACTCATCCTTACCCTCAACGTTCTCAATTTCATCTACTGTCCTTCCAAGTTCAAGAGCCCTGTAGAATATGTCGTTCAACTCTTTCACAGCCTTCATCATGTCATACATCTTCTCAAGTGAGCAGTATGTATCCACTTCGTGGTAAGCGTATTGCAGGAGTATGAAGTCTCTGATGTATCTTGCAACCTCCAAGAGAACTCTCTGCCTATCTGGAAGTGCATCCTTACCTACAAGCATGACAATCTCTTGCAAGTTCGCCTCCTCCTGAAGAACTTCCATCATCCACCTTCTAAGTTCAGCCCAGTCTGGGAACTTCTGTCTATACCACTCCTGCAAACCTTCAGCGTATAGACTGTAACTCGTCAACCAGTTTATAGCTGGGAAGTGTCTTCTTGCTGCAAGCTTTGTATCCAAAGCCCAGAAGACCTTAACAATTCTGAGTGTGTTCTGCGTTACAGGTTCTGAGAAGTCTCCTCCAGGTGGTGAAACAGCTCCTACGACACTCACACTTCCAACGTAACCACTTAAAGTCTTAACTCTACCAGCCCTCTCATAGAACTCTGCCAATCTTGAGGCTAGGTATGCTGGATACCCCTCCTCACCTGGCATTTCCTCAAGCCTGCCAGACATCTCTCTCATTGCCTCAGCCCATCTGCTTGTGGAATCTGCCTGTAATGCGACATCGTAACCCATATCTCTAAAGTATTCGGCCATCGTTATCCCGGTGTAAACCGAAGCTTCTCTCGCCGCTACAGGCATGTTCGATGTGTTCGCCACGAGCACAGCCCTCTCCATCAGTGGTTTTCCAGTTCTAGGATCTATAAGTTCTGGGAACTCCTCAAGAATCTCAGTCATCTCGTTTCCTCTTTCACCACATCCTATGTAAACTATAACGTGAGAATCTGCCCACTTTGCAAGCTGATGCTGCATAACAGTCTTACCAGTTCCAAATCCACCAGGAATTGCTGCTGTCCCTCCCTTTGCAATTGGGAAGAATATATCGAATATCCTCTGACCTGTTAGAAGTGGAACCTCTGGTGGCAACTTCTCAACGTATGGTCTTGGAATTCTTACTGGCCACCTGTGATAGAGCTTTAGCTCGGTTCCATCATCCAAAACTGCAATTGTATCTTCAACTGTAAAAGATCCATCATAGATCTCAACAATCGTTCTCTCGGGCATGTTTGGAGGAACGAGTATCTTGTGCTCAAATACCTCAGTCTCCTGAACACTTCCAATTATCTGACCTCCCTTAACCTTATCACCTTTCTTCACAATTGGCTTAAACTCCCACTTAGCCTTCCTATCCAATGCTGGAGCTTCAAGTCCTCTTGCAATGAAGTCACCACTCATCTCCCTTAAGACTGGAAGTGGTCTCTGAACACCATCGTATATACTCCTTACGATTCCAGGACCAAGTTCAACGCTCAAGGGCATTCCAGTATTTACAACCTTCTCACCAGGCTTAACTCCAGATGTATCCTCGTAAACCTGTATCAGTATCTTCTCTCCAACAACACCTACAACCTCACCCATCAAACCCTCTTCTCCAACCTTGCATACATCGTACATCCTAGCCTTCAAACCTTCAGCAACTACGAGTGGTCCAGAGATCCTATAAATCTCTCCAACCGAACCTACGGTTTTCACCTCCATAGGTCAACACCCAAAGCCTTCCTAATCTTATCCCTCAACTCCTCAACCGCACCAACACCCCCAACAGCAACAAAAGTAGGCTCAACCCTCTCATCAATCTCCCTTCTCAATGCCAGCGGAAGTTTTCTGAGATCCTCATACCTTACAACCACTATACCAACATCATCCCTTTTTAAGACATCCTCAACAGCCTTCACAAGATCCTCATCACTACCAACTTCATAAACGTCTCTAATCCCAACAAGCCTAAATCCAAGTGCGAAATCTGCATCACCTATCACAGCAACCTTCATACTATCACCAGCTGTGCCTCAATCTCTTCATTTGGTATGTCCTGCCACTTACCCCAACCCAAGGTTCTGAGGTTGTCAACCTCAATCTTCTTCAATATCATGTATTGCAACACTGGTAATATAGATAACGGATAGTTGCTAGCCCTCCTGGCAACCTCTCTCATCCAAGCCTTATCGAATTGTATCTCTATCCTTGAAATCTCCCTATCAGTTATCTCTATACCCTTTCCAAACCAGTATCCTTCAAGTGACTTTGTCAGTTCATCCCATGGCATTGCAGACAACTTTGAACACTCATCCTCAGTTAGCTCAAATCCACCAGGTATTATTCTCTTTGAAATCTCATCAACTGAAACATCTTCCCTCTTAAGTCTCAAAATCGTCTTTACGTTCTTTATGTCAACCTCCATCCTGATGAAATCTATAAACAACTTAAGTGCAAGTTCACTGGGTCTCATGGCAAGTATCCTCTGGTAGTATATCTTGTATATCTCATCCTCAATCTCACTCAGACTTGCCTGTCCAACCTTGGAAAGATGTTCATAGTAAGGTGTTCCTTCAAACGTCTTAACAACCTCATCAACCTCCTTTGGAATCAAAGTCTTCCAGAACTCCATCGTATAACTACCAACTGGGACAAGGGATTCCTCGATCTCCTCATGACTTACACCTGCAAGCTTACCTTTGACTATCGTTAAGATGTTCCAGACATCCCATCTCTTCAAATATTCAGTTATTATCTCCCTAGCCAATCCAAACGAGACATCCTGAATCTTCTTGTATGTCCTACCCAAGTTTAGAGTTAGAGCGTAATCTAGAAGTCTTGGACCACTGTATTTGTAGGCAAGTTCATCGATCTCCTTCTTGTAAGCAGTCTCCTCAAGGTATCTGACGATCTCATCAAAGCTCATGTTTAGTAGTTTTCGATACTCTTCACTTGGAATTAGATCTCTCTTCATCACCTTCACTCTTGCAACTATGTAAGCCCAGGTTGCATGCTTTCCAGTCAGAGATACCATATCAATCACCCGAAGAGTATCTTTGCAACCTCACCCATCTTCATTTCGTACAACCTGTTTAAAAGTTCATCGAATGTCAAGTTCAATCTAACCTCTCCATCTTCACTCTCCAAAACCACACCACCCAAACAATCTACGTTTCCTCCGTATCTGACGTCAAGCTTCATCTCCTGTATTATTGACTTCACAAGATCCTCATCCTCCTTCCTTGAATATACAACCATTCCAGGAGCTGCTGATTTCAGGAGTGCAGATGTAAGCTTTCTCCTCGTTTCAACATCCATCTCCCCTATCCTCTTCTTCAAAGACTCAAAGACCTCATCTAGTATCTTCTTCTGAACATCCAACATCTGTCTCTTCATCTCAAGCTTTACACTTGAAATCTCTTGCCTCCTTAATCTCTCAGCCTCTTTCTCTCCATCCTCCCTAGCTTTTCTCTTTATCTCCTCAGCCCTCTCTTTAGCCTCAGCAACTATCTTATCAGCCTCTCTCCTTGCATCCTCCTTTATCTTCTCAATTTCATGCTTACCCTTCTCATAGATTTCACTTATCACAGCTTCAAGTGCCATAGTCTTCACCCGTAAGCGAACATGAGTATGAACGATATGACTAGGCCAAAGATTACGATTGTCTCTGGGATAACTGTGAACAGAAGTCCCAAACCCAAGAATCCCCTGTCCTCAGCTATGGCACCAACAGCAGCAGCTCCAATCCCACTCTCACCAGCTCCAGCTCCAATACCTGCTAACCCTACAGCCAATCCAGCCCCAATGGCCGCACAACCCTTTATAAAAGCATCACTCGCTATCAACTCTCCCGCCATACTCATCACCTCCCAATCAAAACGTCAACCCACCTAACCAGATCACCAAACTCGTATCCAAACAGGAGTATTAGAGCCATCACTGTGAATCCCACCATCATTCTAAACGTCGATACCAACCAGTAATATCTTACAAACCTCTCAACATTCTTCTCGCTTCCAAGCCTCTCCGCTATTCTCCTTACAAGCCTCTCACCGATCATCCGTAAGCGAACATGAGTATGAACGATATGACTAGGCCAAAGATTACGATTGTCTCTGGGATAACTGTGAACAGAAGTCCCAAACCCAAGAATCCCCTGTCCTCAGCTATGGCACCAACAGCAGCAGCTCCAATCCCACTCTCACCAGCTCCAGCTCCAATACCTGCTAACCCTACAGCCAATCCAGCCCCAATGGCCGCACAACCCTTTATAAAAGCATCACTCGCTATCAACTCTCCCGCCATACTCATCACCTCCTATTCCAAAAACTTCTTAATCCTACCAAACGGCTTATACAAAATACCACCACCCTCAAAGAACTTTGTAAAGAACTCTACATAGTGCAATCTGAGTGACTGCAATCCTGGATCGAGTATTCCAAGTAAAAGGTTCATTAGATGTCCAAGTAACAGTATTATTATTGCAACTGGTAGTATTGCCATGCCTGGTGGGAAACCCATCTTTAGGGTTAGGTAATTGAAGACGTATGCAAAGTAAACGGATGCAAGTCCAATTGCGAGGAGTCGAGCAAAGCTCAGAATCTGACCAAACCATGTTAGCAGCTCTACACCCATTATTATACCCATCGCACCCATCTTTGGAATCTCAGCCTTCGCAAACAGAATGAACCATATTATTATCAGTGGTAAAGCTAGGAGGTAGAATACGTTGACACCCATCTGCCAACCCTTCACAAGCCCTGGGATTGGTAGTGGAACGCTCCTCCCATCTTCAACCGTGTAACTTCCAAACACGTATAGGTTGTCTGGTAACAGTTCTCCAAATCCATCGGGTGGTGGAGAGTTGAATATACCAAGGTTGTATGAGAATCCAAGTATCATGAAGCACAATCCAAGCACACCTATGAACCAGCAACCCTTCTCAAGCAAAGCCTCCTTCAAACCATGCTCAACCGCAACGTTCCTGAATCCCAGTGCAAATCCCCAAAGGAGCTTGAACATTCCAATTGTCAGAGTTATGAATAGCAAGGCTTTAACACCAAAAGACTCAACCCTGTCAAATATTGGATGTCCATGGTTGAATGCATAAAGAGAAGCTAAGGCGTTACCAAACCAGTGAACGTCTGAAGGTTTCAATCCCTCTCCAACGACGAAGGGTCCAAAACATTCACCGTATAGGAATCCAAAGAATATCGATGAAATTCCAGAATACAACCCTATGTTCAACAACTTCTGCCAACCCTCAGTTTTGAATATCCTCTTAAGATAGAGGGATATGGCTGTGATCAATGCACCGTAACCAATGTCACCAAGCATCAAACCAAAGAACAAGGGGAAGAATATCGACATTATCCAAGTTGGATCAACCTCGTGATACCTTGGAGTTGCATAGGTTGTTGAGAGAACCTCGAAGTCCTTTACGTAGGAAGGATTTGTAAGCTTTGTTGGTGGACTGTGATGTCCCTTTTCTTCTATCAATTCAACTGTCACCTTTCCATCAGTTTCACTCTCAACTCTATCCTTGAACCTCTCAAAGTCCCTCTCTGGAATGTATCCAACTACGAAGAAGACGTATCTCGATACGAGTGATCTTAAGGGTAACTCAGACTTCTCAAGTTCCATGCTTAAGTATTCTTCAATTGCCAGCATCAAGTCGGACTCCCTAGCCTTTATCTCCTCTATCTCAGACTCAAGCCTCTTAATCTCCTCCTGAATCGATGTCATCTCAGATTGGATCTCAGATATCCTAACGTCGTAATCTTCAATGTCTGGAACCGCAACCTCCCTGAAACCAAACTCCTGTAGAATTCTGAATACATCATCAGCATGCTCAATTTTAACGAAGACCGCTACGACATACTCCTTGCCATAGCTCTTCAAGAATATCTCAAACTTATCCGTAACCTCCCTTATCCTTGGACTTGGATCCACCCTTATAAATCCTACAAATGGTCTTATGGTTATGTAATCCTTCAGGAGTCTTGGAGGTATTCCAAGAACCTTCAATGGCTCAATTACCCTTAACTCCTCCTCCAGAGTCTTTAATCTATCTTGCAACTCCCTTATCCTTTCTATCTTTGCACCAAGTTCAGTTCTATAAACCTCAAGCTTTGAATCTATCTCAGAAACAACCTCCTCAACCCTAAACCTCCTCTTTGGAAAGTACTTCTCTGGATCAAGCTTTAGGTATGCTAAGATGCTCCTGAGTTGAACCAGACTCCTCGAAATTCCACTTGCCTTCTCGAAGGGTTCTCCGAGCTTGAAGTATTCAGTTTCCTCTGGATCCTCTATGTGTATCAGATTTAGATCGTATAATATCTCGGATACCTTTTCAAAGTGATCTCTCGAACCCACTACCGAAACCTTAACCATCCTCTCTGGCTTAAGCATACTCGATCATCCCTACAAATTCTTTATATAAAAATTCAACCGCATTCTGCATATTTGACTTTCCCTTTGACTCGATCTCAGATATCTTCTTACTCAGTGATTCTCTGACTTCCCCCTTTTCCCTCTCTATATCTGCCTTTGCCTTCTCCAAAATTTCAGAAACTATCTTCTCACTCTCCTTCTCAGCATCCTCCACGATCTTCCTAGCTTCCTCCCTAGCCTTCTTGATAATTTCCTTGGCCTCCTCCTTTGCACTTCTTATGTCCTCTTCAACCTTCAACTCCGCCTCTCTAATCTTTTCAAGAACCTCTGTGCTTTCCATGATAATCACCCTCTGATAAAGATTGTTAAGGACAAGCATGGCAATATATTTAAAATTTGCTATTTTTTCGAATTACCCTACCGAAACCCCCATCGACCAAAACTTCCCCATCTTCCAAAACCTTCTCACCCCTTATGTAAACCTCCTTTGGAAATATTGCCATAAGATTTTCGTATATAGTCCATCCAGCCTTTGAATGAAGTTCCTTAGCCCTTATAGGTCTCTCCATCTTTGGATCAAATACTGCAAAGTTTGCATACTTCCCAACATCTATCTCACCGTATCTATCAAATCCAAAAATCCTAGCTGGATTCATTGCAAACTTTTCGACCAAGTCGTTAATCCTAACGTAACCCCTCTTAACCATGTAGAAGAAGATTGGATATAGTGTTTCAACTCCAGGAAATCCAGGTGCCCCTTCCCTCTTCTCTTCAAGTGTATGTGGTGCATGGTCAGAAGCTAGGATGTCAATCTTCCAGAAGTTCTTAATTAGCTCAGCACGATCTTTGATTTCTCTGAGGGGTGGATTTACATCAAAGGGGACATCGTTCTTTGAAAATAGTAGGTGGTGTGGTGTTACTTCGGATGTCGAGTTTGAATCGTATATTAAGTTTAGGGCATCTGCAGTTGATATATGACAGAAGTGGAAGTCTCCAATCTTCAGGCAATTCTCAACAGCCTTGATCTCAGATCTATCATTTGGATCTTCCGCATGAACCGTTATTAACTTCCTCAACTTACTCCTAGCCTTCTTCAGTGTCTCGTATCCTACCTCATTCAAGAAAACCTCACCCACAGCTGGAACATAGTAAAATTCTTCAACAACACTCAATATCTCATCGATCTCATCTACGTTATCCCTCGTCAATCCAAGATTTAATGTGTAGTCCACGAATGTCTTTCTACTTGCAATCTCCATCCTTTTGAAGTATGTATCCACATCTACGATTGGTGGATTTGTGTTTGGTTGATCAACAACCAGGCAAACTCCACCGTATAAAGCTGACAGACTTCCACTCTCTATCGTCTCCTTGTGACTCTCTTTGAAGTCTCTGAAGTGGACATGAACGTCTATTCCAGCTGGCAGAATTACACCTCCTACCTCCTTCCCCTTCAAATCTCTTCTTACATTTACAATCAAACCATCCTCAATCTCAACGCAGCAGTAAACTGTTCTTCCATGGTAAAAGAACTCACCGCACAGTATCATCAAACCCAGTTTGATTGAGAAAAGTTATACCTTTCGGAACACTTATTAAATTGTTTGGAGACTCAAGTTATGATAGTTGGATTGGACGTTGGGACGAGTCTTACAAAGGCTACAAACGATGGAGAGAGTGTTATTGTATTTCCAAGCTTGGTTGTCTATGGGGAAGAGAGAGATTGGAGTTTGAAGGGTGAAGGAAGTAGGGTCTTCATAGGTGAACAGGCTATGATAGTTTCGCAGACCATGGATGTTGAAGTTCTCAGACCTCTGCACGAGGGTAGGATAATGCATCAGTCTTACATAGAGATTGCAAGGTATGCGATAGATAGGCTTGGAGGTAGTGTGGATGTCGTTGCAACTGGATTACCAGTTAAGTCTTCAAAGAAGGAGAGGGAAGATGTTTCAAAGAGTTTGAGAGATGCTTTGAAGTGTGAAGTGATACTCTTACCACAGCCAGTTGGAACGCTGGTTCACTTGGGTAAGAGGACTGGTGTGTGTGTTGACATTGGTTACGGAACGACAGACATTGTTGTATTATTTGAGATGGAGTATCTCAAGGGTGACACGATACTCATGGGTATAGATGACATATACAGCAACATTGAGATATACGTCAGAAACGAGTTTGGTATTAGAATTACTCCAGAAGAGATGGCAAATCTACTACTCGATGGTAAGGATGTTGGGAGGATAAGGGGTGGGAAGAGGATTGTTGTGAAGAGGGAAGATGTGATGAAGAGTTACGAGGAGATAGTAAAGGGATGGGTTGACAGGGTTGCAAACAGGGTTAAGATGCTACTTGAGGGACTCTCAACGAGCATAGTTGAAAACCTAATTTTGACGGGTGGAGGTTCCCTTTTACCTATGATATACGAGGAGTTTTGTAAGGAGTTTGAGGATGTTGGAAGTGTTGTAAAACCAGAAGATCCGATAACTTCAAATGCAAAAGGATACTACAAGCTTGCAAAGATGTTGAGTGGTGCTGTTGAAGAATCCAAGAAGGAAAAGAAGGGTAGGAAGAGATGAGAATAACTTTGGATATTCCATCCGACATTGAGGAGATACTTTTGAAGAGGTGTGAGGAGAAGGGTATTTCCCCTTCCCAATTCATACTTGCCCTACTCGAATGGTACTTCCTAAAGAGGTATCAGGCCAAACCACTTGAGATATCTGAATTCTTGGCTTACGCAAGGAAAATTGGGGATGAAAGGATAAAGAACTGTAAATACAGTGACGGTAAGTTTTGCATGCTTGAAAGCTTGGATGACGTCTTTGATGAAAGGAGTCCAGAGCCTTTAAACATATACAAGTGTCTCTTCTGCTCAAACTACGTTGATAGGAGGAGGGAGAAGAGGAGGGAGAGTTTGAAGGTTGATGAAGATATAATAAAAATTGCAAAGCTTTCAGCAAGGCTTGTAGTTGAGCTTTACGGAGACAGGTTGGGATACAAACCCAAGTTAAAGGTTGAGGAGGATGAAACTGAGAAGATCAAGAGGTTGATAGATGGGTGGTAGCTCTGTATAAGGAGATTAGACCAACAATCTCCCCGACCTGTGTGTATCTACTCTGTAGAAAGAATAGTATGAAGTCGAAGTATGATAATTCTCCTGGTGCAAAACCCATAAATGGGAAAAAGAGAACTTCAGGTTGCTCCCACATTCTGTCGAGTATGAGGTGAATTGAACATCCAAAGAAAAGCTCCCTTATGGGATACAGAGATAAGACAAAGATTAAACTGTGAAACAAAAATCTACCCCCACCCAAACCCAAGATTCCTAAGGGTTTGTAGAGTATGTCTGGTAACATGGATGCAATTAAGATGAGTTTGGTGTCAAAACATAAGTTGAACC
>Ga0190367_1000779_pt1 | contig 20827 bp, 26 predicted proteins | sample 4872181011_MG_FD_171838 | JGI IMG/M metagenome (GOLD analysis project Ga0190367, IMG submission 171838) | Hydrothermal vent microbial mat bacterial communities from Southern Trench, Guaymas Basin, Mexico - 4872-18-10-11_MG | ecosystem: Environmental > Aquatic > Marine > Hydrothermal vents >...
TTCTTTTTTTTCTATCTCTTCATAGCTTATCAAATAGTAAAAATAGGAGTAACAAAAAGAACGAAAGAGATTGAAGTAACCTTGCCTGATGCTTTGTTCCTTTTAGCATCAAACTTGAGAGCTGGAATGACAATAGATAGAGCATTATGGAGATCAGCAAGGAAAGAGTTCGGGATAGTTGGAGCAGAATTTGAAAGAGCAGCCCGTGAGTTATCGGCTGGTGTTCCATTACCTATTGTTTTCAGAAGAATAGGAGAAAGACATAGGTCTGATAACCTCAAGAGAGTTGTTAACCTTATCATACAAGGAGTCATTTCTGGAGCATCGCTCGCTCCTTTGCTTGAAAGGATAGCAATAGATTTAAGAACAGAACAAGCTGTAGAGAAAGAGGCATCAACCTCTCTTAAGACTTATATTTACTTTATAATAATGGCCTCTGCTGTAATTGGACCTATTCTTTTTGCTCTTTCAATTTCTCTCATCGAGTTAATGACCGGCATGACAGCAAGGTTAGGAGAAGCAGAACTAGAAGAAGCAGCTAAGAGCCTTGGCTTAGAAATTCCCATTATAACAGGAGCAAAATCAAGACTTACTCCAGAACAACTGCGAGATCATGCATTTATTACAGTTGCCATCATAAATATAGTATCTTCTTTTGTCTTAGCTGAAATAAAAGACAAGAAATACTCACTGGGGGTAAGATATATGCCCTTCCTTGTACTCTGCTCTTTAACCATCTTCTTTATAGTTCACAAATTTGCTTGGGCTTATTTTAGTAGGATACTTAGGTAGTAAATTTCCTATTTAAAGGAACGGATTTAAATAAACATGGTTATGAAAAGAAGGGCCCAGGCAGCTTTAGAGTACTTGATGACCTATGGTTGGGCACTACTCGTAATTCTGATAGTCTTTATTGCATTGTACTTAATGGGGGTCCTTAAACCCAAAATGAAAGAAAGAATAGTGCAACCGTTCGAAAATTTCTATGTACAGGGATATATTCTCAATAAGTCAGGAAATGTATTCAAAATTGCGATAAAGAATATTGGCAAAGATCCAGTAGTGTTAAGAAGGATAAAACTACAGGCTATCTGGATAGATCCCTCATTATTCTTAGAGGCAGAATATAATCTCCCAATAGGGATTGGCAATTCTACTGTAATAAATGTAACAGACCCCCGAGTAGGACAATGCGGTTTAGGGAAATATTACAAAACAATGGTTATGCTAGAATTCCAGAGGTATACAGAATGGGGATTAACAAATTATACGATGACGGACACAGCAGAAATCATAGCTCTTTGTAAGTAATTTTTTATTTTTCTCTTTTTAGTAGTAACTCTGACTTATCTCCTCTTTTTTATTAAATTCTTATGATGTAATTTTTATGAAAAGAAGGGCCCAGGCAGCTTTAGAGTACTTGATGACCTATGGTTGGGCACTATTAATAATTGCAATAGTAGCAATAGCTCTTTGGAAATTAGGAGTGTTCTCCCCAGGAAGGAGAGAAAGAGTTATCAAAAACTTTTTATATTTGGACTTAGTAGGTTTTGGAATTCATGACCAGGGCAATCTCTCACTAGAAATAGTGAACACAAAGGTTAATCCAATGATTAATATTACAATGATCAAAGCAGAAGTTCCTTGGGCTCCTCCAGGAACTACCGCTAATATAACTCCAAATTATGTACTTGCTATTAATGAGAAATTTTCCACGGATATAAATTTAAGCGCTGTTGCAGGCTCTCCATGCAGGCCAGGAACATTTTATGATATTCCACTAACTGTTGAATTTATAAGATTTATTCCAGGAGTAGGATGGACAACAACAAGCACTATAGATACAGCCACTATAACGGTAATTTGTAGGTAAATTTATTCTTTTTTTATTCCTTTTATTCCTCCTTTAATAGCAAAAGCCTCTATTCCTAACTTCTTTAAATATTCACATAAAATTTTAGAAGTAATTCCTAAATAATCTACAAACACGTATTTTTTCCCCTTATCAAATTTGAACTTGTAAAGAAGAATGTCGTCTACATCCACTCTCCTTGCAGATGGCAGGGGTTCCTTCTTAACATCCTCTGCTTTTCGTAAATCTATCAGTATGCCCCCCTCTTCCTCTATTATTCTTCTCGCTTCATTCCAATCAATTTCAATAGGGTCTCTATTAGTAGCTACTTCTGATTTCCTCTCTATAGTCATCGTCATCCCCTATATAATCCTTATATGGCAAGGAAGTATAAAAATATTAGGTGAAAGAAGAAAAAGAGGAAATAATAAGAATAAGACTCCCCGAAGGGGAAGAAATGTTTGGGATAGTTGAGCAAATGCTCGGCAACGCATGGATGTATGTGAGGTGTCAGGACGGCAAGGTAAGATTGGGAAAGATACCAGGAAAGTACATAAAAAGCAGATTATGGGTTAGAGTAGGGGATATAGTTATTGTTAAACCTTGGCAAGTTATGAAAGATCGCGTTTTTATAGTTCATAAGTATACTAAGACAGAGACTGAATGGTTGTTTGAGAGGGGGTACCTTAAATGGCTAGAAGAACATGAATGAAGAGCTTAAAAAACTATATCTAAAGGTTCTTGATTATTACACCTTACAAACCCTCAACAAGCTTTCCAGTTCTGGTTATTTTGATGAGCTTCTCTTTCCAATCTCAGAGGGAAAAGAAGCTGTTGTGTTCCTTGCTAGCTCTAGAGATAGGAGGTACGTTGCTATAAAGGTGTACAGGGTAAATATGGCAACATTTAAACATATAAGAAAATATATTGAAGGAGATCCCCGCTTTAGAACAGGAAAAAGAAGAACGACGGTTATTTTTCAGTGGGTTAGAAAAGAATTTAGAAATCTTGTAAAAGCATGGAAAGTAGGAGTAAGGGTACCGGAACCTATAACCTTTAGTAAAAATGTTTTAATTATGGAATTCATAGGAGAAAATGGTACACCTGCTCCTACTGCAAAAGATAAACCTCCTAGAAATCCTTATACGTGGTTTAACACAATTACTAATTGGATTAGGATTCTTTATAAGGAGGCAAAACTGGTTCATGCAGATTTGAACGAGTATAATATCCTAAATATGAAAGAAAAGCCTGTTATTATAGATTGGGGGCAGGCTGTGACACTAGATCACGAAAGAGCTTTGGAACTCCTTTACAGGGACATAGAGAGAATATTTTCCTTTTTCCAGAAACTAGGAGTAAATACAGGGGATCCTCTTAACCTATACTCTGAAATGATCCATGATGAGATTCTATAGAGAACTGACCGATTTACCACAAAATGTTATGAAAAAAATAGAAGAATTATCAGAAGAATTCGAACTTTTAGGGTTTAAAGTCAACAAAAGTGAGGATATTATTGTTATATCTTCAGAAGATCCTTTAAAAATGAGACTCTTGGAATCGTTTATCAAAGCGATAGAAGCTGGGTATCCTTTAGAGGACGCGTTTAGAATTTTAAAAGAGGAAGCCATTTTGGAAAGGATAGATGTAGATGAATACGCAAAGAAAAAACGAGCCCATCGACAGAGACTGATAGGACGAGTAATAGGACGCAAGGGGAGTTGTAAAAGAAGGATAGAAGAATTTACAAATACAAAAATTCTCATAGGAAAAAAGAATATATGGATTCTAGGCACAGAAAAGAATGTTTTTCTTGCACGAGAAATTATAATGGAATTACTTTCAGGCAGAACACATGAAACAGCTTTTAAACGTGGGATAAGAAAAGCTAAAAGCGCTAAAGTGTAATTATAATAGAAATAAAAATTAGCTAGAATATATTATTTTTTGTGATGAGTACCCCTGTTTCTGAGATTTGTAGATGATGATGTATTACGCTACTGATAATCTTTCCTTTATCTTCATCAATACTGCATCATCTAATGGATTCATGCTTTCGTAGATGGGCCTCCAATCAATGAAAACCATATCAAAAGTTGATCTCGGGATGACATGGATAGCTAAATGTTTTATTATTCTTTCATTATCTTCTCTAATTAGGATAAGGGTACCGGTTCTTACCTCTTTTTTTAAGAAATCATCTAAATTAGCTTTTCTTATCTTTTGATCTATTTCTTTTACAAGCAAAAAAAGATCTTGAATTTCATCCTCCGTAAGGTCAGTAAGCTTTTCGACGTGCCTTTTTGGTATTATTATCACATGGCCCCAGTTTATTTGTCGAAGATCTAAGAATGCTATTGATTTTTCGGTCTCTTTAATTACATATGCTGGTGCTTTTTTGTTCGCTATCATACAGAAAGGACACTCTCCTTTTTTCAAGAGGAGTTTTTCTAGCTTCTTCTCTTCCATATTAAACCCTCAATGCATCCTCAAAAATTTCGCTTGCCATGTAAATTAACTCATCCAAAACTTCGCCTGGAGGCATTTTTCTCTCAATCTCGTATTTTTTAATTGTTTGGAGAATTTTTTCATAAAACACAGCATCCTCATAAAATTCAGGTAAGTTCTTCTTAACGAAATTAGGTATTTCCTTCGGTACTTTTATAACTCCTTTCTTTTTTATTATTATTGCTTGTAAAGCATCTGTTGCAGCCTGGTATAGATTTATTAGTATATCTTCTTTTAGTTTTTCTATTCCTTCCACTTCAAGAATAATCACAGCCAACCTAGCAATTATTGTTTTATAAGTAGACAAAAATAAATTCTTTCTTATCCCTTCTTTTAAAGAATTAACAATCCCATAGGGATCATATACTACACTGCCTTTTTCTAAACTTTCCATGATTTTTTCGTCAAAGCTTGCTATTTTTTTGATAAATTCGTTTGTGGTTAGATACTCCCCCTCTTCAGGGCCCTTTTCTTCTTTTTCCATTAGAAAATATTTTCTTCCTTTGTGTTCCCAAACAGCAATAGTACCCATAGAAAAGAACTAAGAGATTCTACTTAATTTTTATTATGAAAGAAAATCCTGTTTTCGCAAGCCTCTCCGGTATTGTCGAAGATTTAAAAAGAGATTTTGGAGACGTAATTGTAGGGATAATGCTATTTGGTTCAGCTGTAAAAGAAGAAAAGCCTAGAGATATTGATGTTTTGATTATTTATGAAGACTCTACTCCTTTTGAGAAAAAAACGACTCTTCTAGAGAAACTTAATTTAATTGAAGAGAAAAACAAAAAAATGCACTTTCAAGTTCTAAAATTGTCCCAAATCTGGCTATCCCTCTTTAAGGCAGAACCTTGGATAATAACCGCTCTCAGTAATGGGATTATTCTTTATCAAAAGGGAGACTCGCTGGAATGCCTTAAGAAAATTGCTTTATACACTAGTTATTTCTTTGAGGAAAAAACAGAAAGACTAATAGAGAGGGCTAGAAGGAGTCTTAAAAAAGTAGAAAGAGCCAAAGTTGAAATGTTTGAAAAACTTAGTGAAGCTGTGATAGAAGCATTACAAATTTTATTGCTTATTGATAAAAAATTAGTTTTTGAGAAGAAGAGAATAATCGATGCTGTTAAAAAGTATTACAAAGATATCCTCGGGGAGGAGTTAGACGAAATTATAGAACTCCTCTTTTTATACGAAAAATACCTTGAAGAAGGAACAATAAGAATAAAAATAGAAGAAATGGATCATTTTTTAAAGAAAGCGAGAATTTTCCTAAAAAAGGTTAAAGATCTTATATTACAAAAAATTAGGAAAAAGGAAAGTAACAAACAAATTGAGCATGAGGCACTCCAGAAATCTTTTTGACATTTCCTACAACTCCTGCCTTCCTCCCAGCTTCTACCGCATTTTCACCAACCAAATTTCCTATAGTAGCTTTTTTCAATTCCTCTATTAATTTTTCTTCATCTACAACTTTTCCTCCATAAAATCTTGGAGAGACATATAGTCTCAAATTTCCTTCTTTAAACTCTTTTCCAAGCAATTCATAATCACAAGCAGCAACCATATACTCTTCCCTTATTATATGGATCTTCATCCAAAATTTTTTCATAGTTCCACATCTATCCTAGTTATTCTCCTCGTTAGACAATATGCAACATTATATATTGGCTTCCCTTTTACTAAGGAGAAATTTTTTCCCATATGAGAATGGCCATGGATTCCTATATCAAATAAATCAATTACTTCTTCCCATTTTTTGCTTCCCATTTCAGGCCAAATCCAAGGTTTTTCTTTTACCAAGTTAGAGTATGTTATTGCATAATGGGATAATAGAATTTTAAATCCTTTTTTCCGCTCCAGAATCTCTTTTATCTTTTCAAACCGCTTTCTATAAATCTCGTCAATATTAGGAATATTCCTCCTTTGCCATCGGGTTGGTTTGTCCAAAATGCCGGGTGTGCCTATTATCGAGATCTTCTTTCCTTGAATCTTTAGATCTATTACCTCATCCTCTAATAAAATTATAGAGGAAAGATATTTCCTTGTGGCTTCATAAGTAAATTCATTATTTCCTCTAACCATTATTTTGGTGCAGTTCAATTTTGATATGTCGTTTTCAAACCTCTTTAAATAGACATATGCGCCATTATCTATTACATCACCAGCTATGAGAAAAAGCTCACATTCTTCTTTTATTTTGTCTAATTCTTCCAAAAACATCTTGTACAATTCCCAATATCGAGGCAGGTGAAAATCAGAAACTGCAAATATCATAGGGTTATTTTAACTGGCCTCTTCGCACCGCAACCCAAACATTTTAAATAAAGAATTCTCTTTTCCCTAATAAGCACAGTATCCGGACACTTGCACTCCTTGCAAAAAACTAGCTCTTGGACAAATTTTCTAAGCTTTTCATTTACTTTATATCCTGGAATTACCCCTCGCAATATTAATCTGTTCTTATCCAATGTTCCTGTAGTAGCTAGCTCCTTAAAGAGGAATTTTGCTAGAAGTTTTTCATCCCTATTTAGATAATCTGCTATTGACTTAAAGTTAAGTATTATTGTTTTGTTTTTTTCAAAACTTATCTTAGCAATGGGCATTTCAAATCTTTCTTTCTTCATCCTTTGAGAAGGCAATGACATGTAAGCCCTCTCGAGTAACCAATCGTAATCATACCATCCTCTTCCCATATTTAAGTATCTCTAGAAGCCTAAATAGCTCGTCATAAATCCCTCTTTTGAGAATCTTATGGGCAATAATAAATACTTTTTCATCTCTTTTTCTAACTTCTCCGAAAATTTCTACAATATCCCCCACCTTGATTTCTCTTTTTCTAGTCTTCACCCAGCATTCCGAAGTAAAATCCCTTATCAGAAAATCTTTCTTGTTTATCTTTAAAACTGTTCCGATAACCCTTATTTTTTTAAAAAGAGCTATGTCTTTTAGGAAACATTTTCTGTAAAAATCTTCTTTCTCCATAAATATAAAAAGCAAAAGAATAGGCCATTAGAATTAAGGAACCAGTTTTGAGGTAAAAAAGGTATAGAATTTATAATCGAACAAACGAGCGATACAATTAGGGCATAAGGATTCATCACAACAGAAAGCAAGGAGGGAGAAATAATTTTTCTATAGGGAATAAATGAAATTGCTAGAAAAAAGAGATAGAGAAGAGTCCCGAGAAAGGTTTTTATCAAGAAAGTTCTCAAAAGGGAAGGGTACAAAAATATTTGAGGATACTTCCTTAACAAAACGGGATCCACCGCCACTCCAGTTAGAGCAAGCCCCAATATATATAAAACGAAATAGAAAGATACTAAAAGAATTGTAAGGGGCAATTTTTTAAGAGAAACGATAGTAAGTTTATATATATTCTTTTTATTAGCTATTAGATTTCCATTACCTATTGTATAAATTATTCCCACTGTGAAAAATCTTCCTAAAATAGGGATTGAAGATAAGAAGTGATAAAAAAGTACTGAAAACACTTGTTTGAATTTTGTTAATTCCATATTCTTTATTCATTCTCAATAAAATCAAAATATAGCCCGGCCCGGATTCGAACCGGGGTCACGGGGTTCAAAGCCCCGCATCCTAGGCCGCTAGACGACCGGGCTATCTATGAATATAACTTAGGTTAGCATTCCCTTAAACCTTAATAATCTCAAATTTGCTGCTTCCAAGCCCAATTTCCTCTGCTGTTTCTATCTGGAGCCAAGGATCTATCCCATGTAATCTTTCAAATATTTTTCCACATTTTTTCTCTATTAGCCATAAAGATGCTGCATCAACAGCTACTATATCTCTTCCCACTAGCCATCCAATATCTTGACAAACTATCGGACCTGGATCAGAATTACAATCACAATATTTCGTTATATTGCCAAGCCAATTAATACAGATGTATTCTTTATTTTCTAAGCAAAGTTTGCAAGAAATAGCTATATTTCTTTGCAATCCTGATATTTTTATGGCTTTAGTCGGACAGGCTTTCATACATATGCCACATCCTATGCAGTTCCCTTTTAGGACTAGATTTGAATCTTGAAAAGTTAGCGCTCCAGAAGGACAGGAATTTACGCATGTTTTACAAAAGATACATTTAGACGACTCCCAATTAAAAGAGGTCTTTGAATGAAGATCTATTTTACTTTTCTTACTAACACAGCCCATGCCAACGTTTTTTATTGCTCCTCCAAAACCTGTAAGTTCATGCCCTTTTACATGAGATAGAATAAGGATAAACTCGGATTCTGCTATTTCTTTTGCTATTTCTATTTCAAGATCTTCAAACCTTCTCTTTGGACCCTTATCCCCTATTACTATCCTAGCGAAATTAAATCCCCTTCTTTTCGCTAAATCCAAATATCCCTGTTTAGTAGATCTAGGTGAAGAATAAGCAACTACTGTATCAAATAAAAAAGGTTCAAAGCCTTTTTCCTTGAATAATAAATAAATTTTTCTAACATATTCTGGATTAATTGCATATTTATTTCCAATTTCTCCCATATGCAGTTTTATAGGAAAAACTCTCTCGGGGATTTTAAATTTTTCCAAAACTTTCAAAATATTTTCAAAACTAGGAGAAAAGTATACCTTAGGCATATGATGTATGCCTTTGGGATAATTTAAATAGAAAAGGAATAATGTGTATGGTAGGTGGGCATTTTTCCTATTGATATAGATCTCTTTCGGAAGTATCCTAAAAAATTTGAAAAAGAGTTTGAAAAGAGATTTCTTGACAAGAAAGTTCTGGAGCGGGCAAGAGAATTAGATAAAAAGTGGAGAGAAAAGATAAAACAGGTAAATAAGTTAAGGCATGAAATAAATAAAAGATCTAAAGCGATAGCAATAATTAAGGCTTTCTTAGAAAAGAAAATTAAAAAGGAAGAAGCTAAAGAAAAAATAAGGAAAATTCTGGAGCGGGATGTAGAAATAAATAAGAAAACTATAGAAAAGATTAAAAAGGAAGTAGGAGAGATAGAAAAAAAGCTAAAAGTAATAGAAAATGAGACAGAAAACATAAGAAGAGAGCTCTATAATATCCTTCTCACATTCCCACAATTCTCTTTAGATAAAATCCCAATCGGACCCGATGAAAGATATAACAAACCAATAAGATTTTGGGGGAAGCCAAAAGTTTGGAGAAATTATTTGGATCAGTTTAAAGAACAAATAGATGGCTTTGATGTAAAATATGAAGTAATTGAGGTAAAACCCAAGCATCATTACGATATTATTAAGGAATATGATTTAGCGGATACAGAATTAGCAGGAAAAATGGCTGGAGCAAGGTTTTATATAGAAAAAAATGAGCTTGTTTTCTTAGACTTTGCACTAACTCTTTATGCCTTAGAGTTTTACAAGAAGAAGGGATTCGATTATGTTATAGTACCACCATATTTGATGAAAAGGGATGTAGAAGAGAGAATAACCCATATAACAACTTTTGAGGATGCAATTTATACAACTAGGGAGGATGACTTAATACTAATACCAACCTCAGAACATCCCATCTGCGCTATGTTTATTGACAGAGTTTTTCTGGAGCGGGAGCTTCCACTTCGAATCCTTGCTTGGAGCCCAGCATTTAGGAGAGAGGCTGGAGCGCATGGTAAGGACACAAAAGGAATTTTTAGGACGCACCAGTTTCATAAGGTAGAATTGCATTCAGTAACAACACTTGACCAGGATCTGGAGGAATTGGAATACATGCTAAAAATCTTTGAGGAATTTAATAGAACTTTAAACATTCCTTACAGGGTTATAATCCTATCCAGCGGAGATATGGACAAAAGAGCTAGAATACAATACGATTTGGAGGCTTGGTTCCCAGGACAAGGGAAATATAGAGAACTTGGGTCTCTGGCTACAATGGGGGACTGGGTATCAAGAAAAATAAACACTAGGGTAGAAAGAAAAGGGAAAACAGAGTTTGTAGCTAACCTATATGCCACTGGTTGTGCTATTCAAAGGACCTGGTGCGCGATTTTAGAAAATAATTGGGATCCAAAGAAGAATATAATAAAAATTCCAAAACCTTTGTGGAGGTACACTGGGATAAAAAAGCTTTATCCTAAAGCTTCTTCCTAATTTTCTTATCACATTTCACTTTGCTTTTCATCCTTTCTTCTATTTCTTTATCTCCTATTTTGTGCTCTTGAATTCTTTCTTTAGTTAAAATATGAATAACTTTTATACCCATCTTGACCAAGTCATTCGCAATGTATTTTCTGTGACACTTCCACCATTTCCATTCAGAGCAAAGAATTACTGTCGGGGCCTTCTTTGCAATTTTTATTAACTCTTTAAGACCCTCTTTATACTCCTTTGTCTTAGTATAAGCCACATAACCTCCTTCCCTATATCCTCCAAGCTTTTCGATATGAACATAACCTATTCCTTCCCGCTCCAGAGATTCTTTCAAATTTTCTTTATTGAACCAAGGAAACTTCTTGCTTGTTGGGAATCTTCTCACATCTATAACAATTTTGATTCCAAAATGTTTTAATATGTCTAAAAACTCATCTAAGGTTTTTGTTGAATGTCCGATAGTATAAACCTTCATGATTAGAAATGAAATTATATCTCTTATAGAGAAGTATAAACTCGAACCAAAGCTTCAGCTAGGACAACACTTTCTAGCTGATGACGAAATAATCTTTAATATTATAGAATTGTTTGATAAGAAGGACGAAGTTTTTTGTGTTGGGTTAGGTTTGGGAACTTTAATATCAAAAATTGCAGTAAGGGTGAAGAAAATTATAGTTTGTGAAATAGATAGGGAATTAGTAAAGATATTTGAAAAAGAATATGGGCCTTGTCTGGGAAATGTTGAAATAATCTTAGGGGACGCATTTAAGATAGCTTGGCCCAATCTTCCAGTTTTCTTTTCCTCTCTCCCCTATCATGCAGCAGAAGGATTAATAAAAAAGGCTATAACACATTCTTCTTTTAAAAAGATAATTCTAATAATGCCCTTTTCACTTTTCAAGAGAAGTAAGGAAATCTTTGATGTAGAGTTTGAACTTATAAGAGAAATAGATGGAAAGAAATTTTATCCAGAATCTAGTAGCAAGTCATGCCTAGTAAGACTAGTAAGATGATATTGATTGTAACCCATCAAGGACCCCCTAGCGATCTTATGAGAGAAATTACTATAGAAAAGCTTGGTTTAAAGGCCCGCTCCAGAAAGTTTGACGGCTTCTTAATATACGAAGGAACTTTTGAAGAATATCTTATTAACCTTATTACAGTAAAAAAAGAAATAGTTTACACAGATTATGTTTTCCAAACCTTTTCTCCAGAACTTGCAATTTTTTTATCTAAACATTCTTCAGAAAAGGGAATTCCATCTTTATGTGTTCATTGCACAGGAAATTTTGGTAAAGCTGAGCTAGGAGGAAAGGATAAATGTCTTTCAATAGCCCATGCTCCTTTTATGAAAAATGCAGTAAATTATTTAGCAAAGCATAAAATCCCCGGCTTTGAAATAGCTAGAGAAGTAACCCATCACGGACCAACCCCTCTTGTCCCTGTCATATTCCTTGAGGTAGGATCTGGAGAAAAAGAATGGAAGAATGAGGAAGCTAGTGAATTAATAGTTGAATGTATGATCTATTGTTTGGAGAGATTAGATGAAGTATATGAAAGTTGTATATGTTTTGGAGGCCCACATTATTCTCCTTTTATCCAAATTGACCTTCAAACAAAGTACGCGACGGGTCACATTCTTCCAAAATGGGCCCAGGGGGATGTAAGTAAAGAGATAATAAAGCAAATGATAAAGAGGACCTATCCAGAGCCAAAATTTGCTGTCATAGACAAGAAGGGGCTTAGTAAAGAAAGTAGGGAAAAAATATTGAAATGGTTAGATGAAATGGGGGTGGAGGTAAAAAAGAAAAGAAATTTGTTAAAAGGATAGTATGAAAGTTGAAGAAATAATGACAAAGAACCCTATTATAGTTGATCCTGAGGATACATTATTAGATGTTCTAGAAAAGCTTAAGAGAAAGGATTCTTGTTTTGTTTTTTCGAAAAAATACTATGGAGGATTAACTAGATTTCACATTCTAAAAAGAAGAATTCCATTATCTACAACAAAAGCAAAAACTATAGCTGTGCCTACTCCAAAACTCTCTCCCGAAGAAGAGATAAAGGATTTGGCTAGAAAAATGATAGAGGCTGACTTTTATTTCCTACCAGTATTTAAAGATGAAAGAATAGTAGGGGAAGTAAGCTGGACAAATTTAGCTGAAGCTAGGAAAAATATTCTTTCAAAGATAGAAGTTGGGGATGTAATGAGCAGGGATGTTATTTTTGCTTATCCTAATGATAGTATTGGAAGAGTAATTGGCCTAATGAGAAAAAATAAGGTCTCAAGCATTCCAATAATTGAGGAAAATAAAGTAGTTGGGATTATAACTTCTAAAGAGATAGTAGAGAAAGTATTGTCCCCAAGAGATAGACAAGAATTTGGTGAAATAAGGGGAGAAAAAATCCTTCCTTTAAAGACTCCTTGTAGAGAAATAATGGATAAGGTTATTCCAATTGTCAACCTCGGAAATAGTCTATATTACGCGTTAACTCTAATGAAAGAGCTAAAGAAAGACGTATGCCTTGTCACAAAAAAAGGAAAGCTTGTTGGCATAATAACAAGAAAAGATATCTTAGAAACACTTATATCAGAAGAAAGAGAAGAAAATCTTAATTTTTGCATAGCTTCAAACTTTGAAATGAAAAAGGAATGGATAATGCCTTATATAAATGAAATATGGGAAAAATTTGGCAAATTTCTGGAGTGGGCCTATTTTTTCATTTATGTAAAAAGAGTAGGAAGAAGTCCAGATTTTAGATATATTACTAGGATAAAACTTAGAGCACATCCAAAAACTTGGAATGTTTGGACTGAAAATTATTCCTTCCAATACTCAGTAAAGCAGGCTTTTGATATCTTAGAAAGAGAAATTTTGGAAGAGAAAGAAGAATTATTAGAAAGGCATAGAAGAATTGAGATGGAATTATGAAGAAAGTAGAGGATATCTATTTAAAAAAAGGTAAAAGGGTTGGGGAATTAGTAGAAGATTTTGAAAAAATAGGGGGATTTATGGCCAAGCATGTTGCAAAAGGGGAAGAAATACTAGAAAAAATGATAAAGGATAAAGAATGTTTTAGGATTATTTCCTTTCCAGCCTGTATAGTAGCAACTGGACTTAGAGGAATTATACGTGATATGATTAAGTTCAAATGGTTTGATTTAGTTATTACAACCTGCGGAACTTTGGACCACGATCTGGCAAGGACTTTTAAAGATTATTACCATGGAGAATTCTTGGCTAATGACCTAGAATTAAGAAAGGAAGGAATAAACAGATTAGGGAACGTTTTTGTCCCAGATGAATCCTACGGTCTTATTATAGAAGAAAAAATGAAAGAAATTCTCTCTGAAATGTATGAGGAAGGAATGAGGAATTTAGGAACTTATGAGCTTTGTTGGGAAATTGGAAAGAGGCTAAATGAATCATCAATTCTCTTTTGGGCTTGGAAAAATCAAATACCCATTATTATACCTGGGATAACAGATGGAGCTGTAGGTTCTCAGCTTCTCTTTTTTAGGGAAAAGAAACCAGACTTTAATGTAGATATTCTAAAAGATGAGAAATTGCTTTCTTCCCTTATATGGAAAAAGAAAAAATTAGGAGCTTTAATTATAGGTGGAGGAATATCAAAACATCACACAATATGGTGGGCTCAGTTTAGGGGTGGCTTAGATTATGCCATTTATATAACCACTGCAATAGAATGGGATGGATCTCTTTCTGGAGCACGGCCAGAAGAAGCAATTTCTTGGAAAAAAATAAAAGAGAAAGCCGATTATGTTATGATTTGGGGAGATGCTACCTTAATTCTTCCAATAATAGCAAATTCGCTCATCGAAAAAGTATAGGCTTTTAAGCATTTACCACTAATTAGTAATATATGAGAAAAAATATGAACCTAGAAGACCTACTCAATTCCCAGTTCATAGAAGCACTAAATTATGTTGAGAATGCGTTAGGAATAAGAAATTATTGTATAATTGGAGGATTTGCTATTTATTCTTACCTTAGGCTTGCTTTAGAGAAAGGAATCATAGATAAAACCAAATTTAGGAAATTGCTTCAAATAGTCTTCCCGGAAGGTAGAAAATATGAGACAGATCTTGATATTGTAGTAGAAGAGATAAGTGAAAATGGAAGAGAAGAATTAAGAAAGAAAGGGTTCGAACTAATGCATCCAATAGAGAGAGGGTGTAAATTGGGGACCCTCAAAAGAGAATACCCACAAGAAAATCCACATATGGATATTTACTCAAAAAGAATAAAAACAAGCGTAAAGGAGATGGAAATACAAATAATAGATGGAAAAATACTATCTTTGCTTTCACCAAGAATAGATATAGAGTATGAAGAGGGTCAGAGTGCTAAGTTAGAAATAGATGGGAGAGAAATAAATGTTCTATCACTAGAATATCTTATAACTTGTTATATTCCCTTAACAGGTGGAAAAGATAAGAAAAGGCTAAACAGGACATTAATATTAATTTCTCTCCTTAGACTAAAATACGCCAATCCGGAGGAGGTAGTAAGGATGGGTTATAAAATTGCTGGAGTGCTTATTAAGAACTCTTTAAATCCTCCCGAAATGATAGGGTATTTACAGAAGTTCCTAGGATATTGCGAACAAAGAAGGAAATTTATTGAGAGAAAATTGTCTGAAGGAAAGGATTACATAGACGCGTTCTTAGAGGGAGTAAAAAGAAAAATAGCCGAGTACGAATCAGTGACTTAAACTCTTCTAAATATCCTCATTACCTCTTTTCTCTCTTCATCGGCTATCTTAGATATAAGCTCCTTCAAATCCGTTGAATATTTTCCTAAAATATCAGATCTTTTCTCCTTTGGAACAAAAGAAGCTATAACATATAAAGCTGGCTTTCTATAAGTCTGAACTAAATCTGCATTCAAATATATTTCTTCCTCATCAGCCTCCAGACTTCTTACATAGGAAAGTATCCCACCACAATGGGGACACTTAAATTCATAGATTTCCCTTACTTCTCTTTCCCAAAGGAATCTTTTCTCATTAATGCAATATGCATAAAGTTTTGTTCTTTCAAGCCTCTCTCTTACTAAAGCAAGAGTTTCCTCTTTAGTAAAGTAAACATCCCTAACTTCAAATGAACATTCCTTTGTTAGATCAGAAACCCCTCTATAAACGTTTATTTTTATTTTTCCAGTTTTTATCTTTTCCATTATTTCTTTTGCTTTTTCTATCTCTGTTTTGTCAACTATAAACTCCCTTAGAGCTTCTGCCTCAACTGGAGTGCCTGCTAATTCCCTTAGAGTAGATAGAACAAAAGAAGAATCAAAACTAGCCTCTCTTGAAAATATCCCAAACCTTCTCGCCACATGAAACATCCTAATCCTAAAAAGAGATGTCCTCTTTATCCCCTCTATCAAATCATCATAATCGAATCCTAATTTAAGCAAACGAATGACATCTTCATACTCATCATATTTTATTACAATCCTATAGGGATCAACCTTAATTCTTACATCCATTCCAAGTTCTTCTCCCAACCTTCTGGCAAGGATTCTTCCTATAACTTCATTTACTTTCAAACCAAATGGACAGTTTAAAATTGTATATTTTCCATCCCATTCTACAACTATTTCATCTTTTCTTGGAATCCAAGGAGGATTTTTAAAGAATTTTGTAATTAGCCTCCCCCTATATTCGGTAGCTTTTTGTGCTACATCAAAGTTCACCGGAATTAACTCACCTTCCCATGCTGGGATTTCTCCTGGTTCCTTTTCTCTTCTAACAAATATTTTGGTTCCATGCAAACCCACTATTCTCCAGCATTCCCCTTTTATTACAATAACATTCCCTACGTGGCCATAATTAGCAACAAATTCTTCATGCAGAATACCTATAGGCTTCCTTTCCTCTTCATCTATAACCAGATATGATTTTTCATCTGGAATCATTGAAATGTTTTCAATATAATATAAAAGTGTCCTTTTCCTCATTTTCACATTACCATCGGACTCAAAAAACCTAATAATTCTTATTTCATCCATAAACTTTAGCAAGGATTTTAGCATTTCCTTTTTGAATTTTCTGTAGTATTTTGATCTCCTTATTATTCTAAATATCTCATCTAAGTTCGTTCTCCTTTTATCTATTAAAATACCAGCTATTTGATGACATAAAACATCTAAAGCATTTGCATGAATATCCTCCTCTTCCAAATAGCCTTGTAAACCCAATTCTTTTATAGCAAGAGATTCACAGTAATCATCAAAATTCATAGTTACAATATATCCAATCGAAACTTCTCCCATCCGATGTCTGGAGCGGCCTACTCTTTGAACTAGTCTTTTTACTTGCCTTGGGCTCATGAACTGAATCACGGCATCTATATGTCCAATATCTATACCTAATTCCATTGAACTTGTTGCTACTAGTCCTTTCAACTCTCCTTCCCTAAGCATTTTTTCATGTTCCTCCCTTACCGCTCTAGACAAGCTGGAATGGTGGGTCTCGATCGATATTCCTTTAAAAAGGGCTTTTATTCTGGAAGAAATCAACTCTGCTGTCTCTCTCGTATTAGTAAAGATGAGGCATGATCCAGGAGTATTTATTATTAAATCATAAATTTTCCTAATGCTCCATGCCACTCTCTTTGGAACAAACAAAATTGATGCTATTTCCTCATCCTTTTTCGTTATCTCTGGATAAAATACTTTTATCCTATATGCCCTCGTTCCAGAAAAGTTTATAACCTCGAACTCTTCCTCTCCCATGAAATACTCAGCGTATTCCCTAGGCCTCTTTACAGTAGCTGAAAGAAGTATTGTTTGAAATTTAGTTATCTCCCTAAGCCGCTCCAGACCTAGGGATAGCTGAACGCCTCTCTTGGATCCTATCATTTCATGAACTTCATCAATTATAACATATTTCACCTGCTCCAGAATTTTTCTCAATCTTTTCCCAAAAAAGAGAATTTGAAATGTTTCTGGTGTTGTAATTAAGACATCTGGAGGGCTTAATGCTTGTTTCCTTCTTAAGGAAGGAGGAGTGTCTCCATGCCTTACATCAACTGAGATTCCTAGCTGAATTCCTGCCTTAATCAATCTTCTAAACATGTCCCTATTCAAAGATCTTAAAGGAGTTATGTAAAGACATTTTCCCTTTTCTTTAATTATCCTATAAAATATTCCCGCCATTGCGGCCTCTGTTTTTCCATATCCTGTAGGAGCAACAATTATAATGTTTTTTCCTTCAATAACTAGAGGGATAGATTCTTTTTGTAGTTCATTAAATTCTTTAAACCCAAAAGCACTTCTTATTTTTTCTAATAATTCTTTATCCACATAGATGATAGGAAAATTCATAACTTATGTGGGCTTATTATTCTTATGGAAATTTGCGACTGGCAAGTAGCAGCAACAGGGATTCTCAATAGAATTAAAGAGGGAATTCAAGACTTATTTAGCAATCTGGAGCAGCCGGACGTAATTGCTTCAGAAACTCTAGAAGATATACTAGAAAGAGCCATTTCTTTGGAAGAAGAGATAACATTTTTCGGTATGTCTTCCGAATATGAGTTATTTGAACAAAATATTCATGAAATAGCGTATTTTTTAGCTTTTTGCAGATATATTAAATCTAGGGCTGAAGAACTATATTGTTCCTTAGATAGTCCTAAAGTTTTCCTCTTTACTCTCTTCAGGCTTCTCTTTGGGTGGGTAAAAGATGGGATAGAATACGAAACTTTAAGAAACGACATGTATGAGTGTGTAGAAGAGGTAAAAGGCTTTTATAAGTTATTAAAAAGAGAAGAAAGAAGAATGGTAAGAGATAGATTAAAGGAAGAGAAGAAAGAAATAAAGAAAATATGGAAAGAGGCAATAATAGAGCTAAGAAAGGAAGCAAAGGAAAGGAGGTTGCTTGTGTACTAAATTTTGGCTGCCCTACTTCTCTATTTGAATCTGAACTTATTAGAGGAATTTTGGAGAAAAACGGCTATGAAATAACCGATGATCTGGAGCGGGCGAATGTAGTTATAATCCATGGCTGTATAGTTAAGGAACCTACCGAAAAAAGAGAATTAAGCCTTCTGGAGCGGCTCCAGAAAAAAGGAAAGAAAGTTATTGTTTCTGGATGTTTAGCAGATTATTTTCCAGATAGATTTATAAAAAAAGGCATTCCATGTTGTGGGGTTAATTTTCTTGATAAAATAGTCCAATGTATTGAAAAAGGGATATCTTTTACAAATGGAAAGAAAAAAGAAAAGTTAGGATATCCTAGAAAACTAAGAAAAAAGGTATGTGCTCCACTAGTTATCTGTGAGGGCTGCACTTTTAACTGCTCCTATTGTGCTGGGAAACTTGTAAGAAAAAACTTGTTTTCTTACTCCCTGGAGCGGATAAAAAAAGAATTTGTATGGCTGCTCCAGAAAGGGATAAAAGAAATATGGATTACTGGGCAGGATGTAGGAGCATATGGATTAGATAAAGGAACTGATTTGGTAAAACTTCTTAAAAACCTGCTTGAAATAGAAGGGGAATATAGGATTAGAATAGGGATGATGCACCCTCTTTCGCTTAAGAGAATTATTGAGGGAATTATAGCCTTGCTTAATTCGGAAGAAAGAATATACAAATTTATTCACATTCCGCTCCAGTCTGGTTCAAATAGGGTACTCCAGTTAATGAGAAGGGAATATACTAAGGAGGAATTCGAAGAAATTTTTCTTACTTTAAGAAAAGAGGTTAAAAATATCTCAATTGGAACGGATGTAATAGTAGGTTTTCCTACTGAAACTGAAGAAGAATTTTGGGAAACTGTTGAATTAATAAGAAAATTAAAACCTGATTTCTTAAATGTAACAAGATATTGGCCAAGAAAAGGAACCGAAGCATATAAGTTAAAACCTCACCCTCCAGAATTGGTAAAGGAAAGAAGCAGGATTATGAGCAAAGTGCATAGGGAAGTTTCTTTAAAAAGAAATCTGGAGTGGGTCGGATGGAAAGGAAAAGTTCTCGTTAATGAGATTGGTGTTAAAAACTCGTTCATATCAAGGAACAATTCGTATAAGCCGGTTGTTATTAGAGAGTTTGTAGAGCTTGGGTCATTTGTGAAAGTAAAAATAATAGAAGCCAAGGAATTCTTTTTGATTGGAAAGATTCATAATAAGTGAATAATCAACTTAAATATGAAACCACTGTTAAGATAGGATTATGACAGGAGTACAAACCACATTATATGATTATTTCAGCTGTAACAACGACGAAAGTAAAATAATAGATGAAATTAATGAAAAAACAGTCACATTTCTTCAAGAATTATCAGATATTCTCGCTAAATATGATGAGTTCCATGAACCAAGCGAGATATTTTTAGGATTGGAAGCATATATTCTTCACCCAATAAAATCTCTCTGTGATTTGGGTTACCTAATCGGAAACTCAGTCGTCAGGTTTGGTTATTTAAAAGAAGTTATGCTATTATTAGACAAAATCTTTAGTCATGTTACTAGATATGTTGAGATGACAGAGAGATTTTTTGATATACCCGAAGAATACAAATATAAACTAGCGACTAGTGAATTAACTCCTTCCTTATTGGAAAAACTCCAAGGAAAATTATTGAGAATTGTAGTAAGAAATGTAAAAAAGATAGTAAGTACCATAGCAGATTTAATATATAATACCCTCTCTTTGCCATTTTCAGAACAAATAAGAGGGCAAAGGTACATTGTTGCAAAGGAAGTCTTAAGCTTTATTGGAGTCTTATTAGATTCCTTGCCTAGAACTTATGTGAGATCCTTAAAAATAGTTTACGAAATATGCGGAATGTTTTCCCGTTTTTACCTTAACGAGTTTTTGAACTTTTCTATACTTCTTAAAAACCTGATCATAGAGCTAAGCTATATAGGTGCATTTTCTGACCAATACTTTATTATTTCTCTAAAGAAAGCTATTTTACATATCTTGTGGCAAAGAGATGCTGCTACTAAAACAAGGAAAAGAATGCTATATCTATTGTTCCTTACAATCAAAATGGCTAGGCAAGTTTTTCCTAGAGAAGAGGCTCGGTCCTTTATAGAAAAACTTTTAATAAAAATTCGCGGACCCACATCTTCTCCTACTTCTCCTCGTGAATGTCTTACAGTGCTCTACCGGGCTTTAAAGGATTTAAAAAAGACCACTTTAAAGAATTTAAAAATAAATCCTATTACATATTATTTTTGACATTCTAAGATATGGTAAGATACCTTTACTTAAAAAGGAGTGTAATAAAACCAAAAGCATTAAAAATATTGCTAAAATACGCATTTCCTTGCATTGTTTTTTGGAGAAGGGAAAGAAATATTGATGAAAAAACAATCCTCCAAATCTATAAAATTGCGAC
>Ga0190367_1000780_pt1 | contig 20819 bp, 23 predicted proteins | sample 4872181011_MG_FD_171838 | JGI IMG/M metagenome (GOLD analysis project Ga0190367, IMG submission 171838) | Hydrothermal vent microbial mat bacterial communities from Southern Trench, Guaymas Basin, Mexico - 4872-18-10-11_MG | ecosystem: Environmental > Aquatic > Marine > Hydrothermal vents >...
GCCGCTGCAGTAGGAGCGATTGCTGAGGACAGAGGCTTCTTAGGCCTGGGTTTGCTGTTTACAGTTATTCCAGAGACCATCGTCATCTTCGGCTTGGTCATATCGTTCATACTGATGTTCGCATACTAAAAAACGTATTGAGGGATAGCAATGGCGCTGGAAGTGCTTATCGAAGAAATACGCAAAAAGGGAGAAGAGGAAATCAAGAAAATCAGGGAGGAGGCTGAGAAGGAGGCTGAGCAGATTATAGCGGAGGCTAAAGAAAAAGCAGAAGACATTCTTAAAAAAGCAAAAGAGGATGCTGAGAAGGAAGCTGAGAGGCTGAGAAGACAGGAGATCTCCGGTGTTAACCTTGAAATGAAGAGACTTATGCTAAACAAAAGGAAGGAAGCGCTGGAATCAGTGTTTGAAATAGTAAAGGATAGAATAAAGCAGATGGATTCTGACACAAAGAGGAGGCTCGTAGAGAACCTTATAAAGAAGAATGCAGTGGGAGAGATGGTTATTTACTCAAGCAAAGATGACGAGCCCATAGTTAGAGAGGTAATCTCGGGAATGTCAGAACTCAGGTACGGTGGAAATATCGATTGCCTTGGCGGTGTAATTTTAGAGAGCTTGGACGGGGAGGTGAGGATTAACCTTACCTTCGATGAGCTATTAAAGCAACTCTACGAGCAGAAAATGGGTGAAGTTTCGAAGATCCTCTTTGGGGAGTGAGAGTAAATGTTGATCGGTAAAAACGCACAGTGGGCGTATATCGTTGCAAGGGTTCGAGTGATGAAGAGAAGTCTCATACCACAGGAAGAATACAGAAAGCTACTCAATATGGACTTCAACGAAATTGTAAGGTACTTAGAGGAAACAGAGTACAAAAAGGAGATTGACGAACTCTCCTACAAGTATTCCGGCCCAAGACTTCTGGATTATGCACTCTCACTCCACCTTTTCAGAAAGTACAAGAGAATTCTTGACGTTTCATTTGGAATGGCAAAAGAGCTAATCCTCGAATACCTTAAGAGATGGGACGTCTGGAACATAATCAACATTCTAAGGGGCAAACTTGCCAACGTCTCGCCAGAAGAGATAGAGGAGACACTTGTACCGGTCGGAGAGTTCAGCTATGACTTCTATAAGTCCCTCGTTGTTAAGGAAGTCGATGAGATAGTCAAGTCGTTCGACAGAACACCTTATTATGAGACGCTATCCAAGGTTGGTCAAGCTCCCCTCAACGAAATCGAAGACGAGCTCTATAAGATCTACTATTCAAGAATCGTCGCCATGAGACCTGCAGAACAAGCATTGAAGCTCTTTGTGGACTTCATACGCAAGGAGATAGATTTAAAAAACATAAAGACTATACTTAGGTTGAAGATGGACGAGGTGCCAGTGGATACAATCATGGATAGGGTAATTCCTGGAGGCTACCAATTGAGCGTTGACGAAGCAAGAAAGCTTGCAGCGATGACTCTCGACGAACTTACAAAGTCCCTTGAGGGCTACTGGTTCGGAAAGGGTTTGGAGATAGGAGACAGATTCTCGAGGATGGAAGTAAAGCTGGACAGTACGTGGATGCAGGAAGTGGCAAGGAGGGCTAACCACTATCCACTGTCAATACTGCCAGTGCTACACTACATGTGCCTAAAGAAGCTTGAGGCGGACAATATCAGGATAATTGGATGGGGTAAATGGGAAGGAGTGCCTAATGAGGCGATAGAGGAGCAGTTGGTGATGGTATGAGCCGCATAACTGTGATAGGAGATCCGGACTTTAATCTCGGTTTCAGGCTCGTTGGGATAAGGGATGTCATAGATGTAAGCGATGAGAGCAAGCTGCCAGAGATAATAGAGGGATTGCTTGGGAAGGAGGGTATAGTTGTTATAAAGTATGATTTTTATAAGAAGCTTCCTATACGGACTAAGATTAAGATTGAAGAAAGCCTTGAGCCAACCTTTGTAAAGGTTGGTGGAGAAGCTGGTGTTGAGGAACTTAGGGAAAGAATAAGGAGGGCGATAGGTGTTGACCTATGGAAGTGAAAACTGTAGGTAAGGTTGGTGAGGTTTACAGAGTATCCGGGCCATTGGTAGTTGCGGAAGGGATTAAGCCCAGGATGTACGATGTCTGCTATGTTGGTGAGGAGGGTTTGATGGGTGAAGTGGTTGGACTTGCAGGAGAAAGGGCGCTAATACAGGTTTACGAAGACACATCCGGCATAAAGCCCGGTGACAGAGTTGAAAACACTGGAATGCCGCTAAGTGTTGAACTTGGGCCAGGGTTGGTGAGATCGATTTACGATGGTGTTCAGAGGCCATTGCCAGCTCTTAAGGAGGCTAGCGGTGACTTCATAGGTAGAGGTATACATGTACCCGCTATTGATAGAAGTACCAAGTGGGACTTCAAACCTATAGCGAAGAAGGGCGACAAAGTGCAGGGGGGCGAAGTACTTGGAACTGTTCAAGAAACGGAAGTTGTTGAGCATAAAGTGCTTGTTCCTCCAAATGTTAGCGGAGTTATAACCGAAATTTACGATGGCAGCTTCACTGTTGAGGACACAATAGCCGTATTGGATAACGGCACAGAGCTAAAGCTCTACCACAAGTGGCCGGTAAGAATCCCACGCCCGTACAGAGAGAAACTTCCACCCACCGAACCCCTGCTTACGGGCCAGAGAATATTCGATACTCTCTTCCCGCTTGCCAAAGGTGGTACTGCTGCAATTCCCGGAGGATTTGGAACGGGCAAGACCGTCATGCAGCACCAGCTTGCAAAGTGGGCAGCATCGCACATTATAGTTTACATAGGCTGCGGTGAGCGTGGCAACGAGATGACAGAAGTTCTTGAGGAGTTCCCAGAGCTGACAGACCCGAGAACAGGAAAGCCACTAATGGAAAGGGCCATCTTGGTTGCAAACACCTCGAACATGCCTGTAGCTGCAAGGGAAGCTTCGGTCTATACGGGTATTACGATTGCAGAGTACTATAGAGACATGGGTTACGACGTAGCATTGCAGGCAGATTCGACTTCGAGATGGGCTGAGGCAATGAGAGAGATGTCTGGAAGGCTTGAGGAGATGCCTGGTGAAGAAGGCTACCCAGCATACCTTGCTTCTCGCCTAGCAGAGTTCTACGAGAGGGCTGGCAGGGTTAAGACCTTATCAGGTGAGATAGGAAGTGTTTCTGTAGTTGGAGCAGTTTCCCCGCCTGGCGGAGACTTCAGTGAGCCGGTTACGCAGAACACGTTGCGCATCGTCAAGGTATTCTGGGCTCTTGACACAAAGCTTGCTGCAAGGCGACACTTCCCAGCAATAAACTGGTTGCAGAGCTACAGCCTGTATGCAGAAACCGTTGCAGACTGGTTCAAGGAAAACGTTTCTCCAGAGTGGACAGAGTTAAGAAGATGGATGATGGAAGTGCTGCAGGAAGAGGCAAACCTCATGGAAATAGTCATGCTCGTTGGAAAGGATGCATTGCCGGATACGCAGAGAGTGCTGCTTGAGGTTGCAAGGTACATCAGAGAAGTTTACCTCTCCCAGTACGCTTATCATGAAGTCGATACTTACTGCTCTGTGGAAAAGCAGTACGACATGATGAAGGCGATTAAGGAGTTAGAGGGCATATTCTACAAAGCTCTGGAGATGGGAAGAACGATCGATGAGATAGAGAACGTTGAGGGCAAGGACGACTTCGCCAAGGCAAAGTTTGATGAAGACTACAAGCCGAAGCTTGAAGCTGCACTCGAAAAGATTAGAAAGAACCTTTTGGGGGGATAAAGAATGCCTGAGGCGAGGATGAAGGAATATAGGACCATAAGAGATATTGCCGGTCCTTTAATTTTTGTTGAGAAAACAGAACCCGTTGGTTTTGGAGAACTCGTAACGATTACTCTTCCAGATGGTACAACGAGAAGAGGGCAAGTTTTGGATTCGGCCAGAGATATCGTCGTTGTACAGTCATTCGAGGGGACGAGAGGTATCGATAAGTCATCTGCAGTGAGATTCACCGGAGATATTGTAAGGCTTGACTGTTCCTACGACATGCTCGGTAGAGTTCTTTCGGGTTCCGGTGATCCGATCGATGGAGGGCCCAAGATTGTTCCAGAAGAGAGAAGACCGATTATAGGGGCAGCGATAAACCCGTATGCAAGAACGTATCCAAGAGAATTCATTCAGACGGGCATTTCTGCTATAGACGGGATGAACACCCTCGTTAGAGGGCAGAAGCTACCAATTTTTAGTGGTAGCGGTTTGCCACACAATGATATAGCGTTGCAGGTTGCTAGGCAAGCAAAGGTTCTTGGGAAAGAGGAAGAGTTTGCTGTCGTTTTTGCTGCAATGGGCATAACCTATGAAGAAGCTCACCACTTCATGAAGGACTTCGAAAGAACTGGAGCATTAGAAAGAGCGGTAGTTTTCCTAAACCTCGCAAACGATCCGGCTATTGAAAGGTTGATCACTCCACGTATGGCTCTAACGGCAGCGGAATTCCTTGCATACGAGTACGACCTGCACATACTCGTCATCCTGACGGACATGACCAACTACTGCGAAGCTCTGCGTGAAATCTCGGCAGCAAGAGAAGAAGTTCCTGGAAGGAGAGGCTACCCAGGTTACATGTACACCGACTTAGCAACGATCTACGAGAGAGCCGGCCGTATCAGAGGTAGAAAGGGAAGCATCACCCAGTTCCCGATTCTCACAATGCCGGCAGACGACATAACTCACCCGATTCCGGATCTTACCGGCTATATAACTGAAGGGCAGATAGTGCTCAGCAGAGAGTTGCATGCAAAGGGTATCTATCCACCGATCAACGTTCTGCCATCACTCAGCAGGCTTATGAAGGAAGGAATAGGCGAAGGATTAACGAGGGACGATCACAAGCAATGGAACGACCAGATGTATGCTGCATATGCAGAGGGTGTTGATCTGCGTGGCTTGGTCGCAATCGTCGGTGAAGAGGCATTGTCGGAGAGAGACCGCAAGTTCCTGAGATTTGCAGATGAGTTTGAACGCAGATGGCTTGCTCAGGGCAAGTACGAAGACAGGGACATTGAGTACACCCTCGACCTTGGCTGGGAACTGCTGGCCATGCTTCCCGAGAAGGAGCTCGTTAAGATCGAGAGAAAGTACATCGAGAAGTACCATCCAGCGTACAAGAAGAAGGCTGTTGCAGCCGAAGCTGAAGAAGCTGCAGAAGCAGCTTAATTTCTTTTTTTCTTTCAGAGGTGTTAAGGAATGGCTGAAGTACAACCGACCCGAATGGAACTGATAAAGCTAAGAAGGAGAATAAAAATGGCGGAGAGAGGGTACAGCTTACTGAAGATGAAAAGAGATGGACTGATTGCAGAGTTCAGAGAAATTCTCGAGGAAGCAAAGAAGACGATCGGGGGCATGGTTGAAAAATTCAACAAAGCACAAGAAGCGATTACGATAGCAAAGGCTGTGGATGGTGTACTTGCTGTTCAGTCCGTAGCGATCTCTCGTCAAACCGAACCAAGTTTTGCTATGAAAAAGAAAAATATAATGGGTGTTGTAGTCCCCGTTGTTAAGCGAGAGAAGGTACGAAAGAAAGTTGCAGAAAGAGAATACGGTGTTATCTCTACCACTGCTAGAATAGATGAGGCTGTTGCGGCTTATGAGGAACTTGTCGATGCGATACTTGAAGTTGCAGAGATCGAAACGACAGTAAAGAGATTGGTTGAAGAAATAGATAAAACAAAGAGGAGAGTAAATGCTCTTGAGTACAGAGTTATACCAATGATGAAGGAAACCGCTTGGTTCATATCCTTCAAACTCGAAGAGATGGATAGGGAGAACATAATTAAGCTGAAGAAATTAAAGGCTAAGATGGCGAAGAGGGAAGAGGAAGCAAGGGCTGCTGAAGCTGAAGCAGCAGAAGCAGCCGCTTAAATTTATTTTTAATTTATTTATCAATTAACTTTGATTTAACTAGAGCTTTCTAATCATTCTCACCCAATGTCCCCAACCTTCGGCAAGTTTAAAACCCCACTTCTCGTAGAAACGCCTCGCTCTTAAATTTCCTCTACCCACCCACAGTTCAGCGATATCTCTTCCTCTCTCTCTTGCGTAATCTAGCCCTCTGCTAAGAAGTGCTCCTCCAACACCTTTTTTCTGCCATTCTGGAGACACGAAAAGTTCGTGTATTTCTCCCACTTCTTTACCCTCAAAAGAGCTGTACCAGTTGGTATCACATGCAATGAAGCCTATTGGCTTGCCAACAACCGCAACAAACATACCGTCGGGGTCTCTTCTTCTCAACCATTTAAAGTAACTCTTGATTTCCCTCCTTGTTGTGTACGCGTACTTCTCAAGTCCCCTATAGGCTTTTTCATAAATCTCAACAAAGTCGGTTATGTCCTCCGCTTTAGCCCTTCTTATCAACACAACTAACTTTTTATTCTCTGGTTTTAAAATCCTGCGATGGACGCGGTTAGCCTGTTAGAAAAACTCGTGAATATAGAATCGCCATCAGGCAGAGAAGAGGAAATAGCCTCTTTTTTATCGTCCTACCTTAAAAAACTTGGATTGAGAGTTAAAGACGACTACAACGTCGTTGCAAATCCAGAAGTTGATTTTTGGATCGTTACGCATATGGATACCGTAGCTCCGAAAGCCAAGTTTAAATTCGATGGGAAGTACGCCTACGGTACAGGGGTTTGCGATGCAAAGGGCAGCATTGCAGCCATTCTGCTGGCTCTTGAAAAGCTAAAAAAACCGAAGTTTGGCGTGGCATTCCTAAGGGATGAGGAAGAAACGGGCATGGGTTCTGAGCTTTTTGCAAGGGAATTCTCTGGAAAGGCAATTGTTATGGAGCCCACATCACTTAAAATCGCAATAGAGAATTACGGAGTTCTGGAAATAGACGTAAAGGTTAAGGGAAAGCAAGCCCATGGAGCTACGCCGGAAAGTGGCGAGAATGCTATAAGAAAGGCAATTGAGATGATTGAAAGACTGGGAACCTTACATAATTTTACAATTTTAAAGATGAAAGGGGGGAGCGACGAGTACGTCATTCCCGATAGCTGCGAGCTAAGATTGGACTTTCTTCTTAAGCCCAAGGAAAACGTTCTAGAATTAAAGAAGAAGGTTCTTGATCTAACATCAATGTACGGGGATGTGGAGGTTCTCGAAGAGTCAGAAGGTTTCATTTCCGATGGAGAGGCAAAGTTTATGCTTGAAGCTGCGATGAAAGCGGCTGGGCTCAGAGTAGATTATACGGTAATGCCATCGTGGACGGACGCAATAAACCTCAGAAATGCTGGCTGGGATGTAGTTGTATGGGGACCCGGGGAACTCGTGTACTGTCACACGCCTTTGGAGCGGATAGCTATTAAGGAGATTGAAGAAGCGAGTAAGGTTATTGTTGCTTTGAATGAAGTCTTAAAAGGCTGGAAACAAAATAAAGTTTGAAAAAACATTCATAACTCAATGTGGGCTTCCGCAAGTTGAAAAATCTATCCATGAACTGCTTAGGGATTGGATACGTAACACCGATGATTTCAGCATCAAATCACCTCTAAACTCAATTATGACTCATATTTTGCAATCCTAACGATCTCGCTGTAGACGTCTTCTACTGTCTTTTTGTTACAAGCCTTCAGGATCTTACTCACTCTTATTCCAGTGTTATCTCTCTGAACGTTGAATAGATAGCTGACTATCCCATCTAAATCTCCTTTTTTCGCATATCCCTCCACAATCCTTTTTAATTTGGTTGCTGAAGCCTTAACCATGTCTGAGTATCCTCCTTTAATAACCCAATCGACTTTTGATGCTTCATAGGCTCCTTCAACGATTTCATTTATTATCTCCATAATTTTTTGGATCTTGTCTTTGTCTGTCCTTTCAGTTTCAGCTATCAGCTCACCCTTGGTATATCTGAGAAAATTAAACTCGTCGATAAGTTTGGTCAATTGAACACCAGTTTTTTCAATCAGCTCCCTTTCCGCATCTTCAATACTTAGGTCATTCTCGCTTGCATAATGTTTTAAGAAGTCAAGGATCTCATCTCTTACTTTTGTAAGAAAAGTCAGATAATTCTCATCATCCGCCTTTACAATTCCGTAATTTTTCCTTATGCTCTCATCCCACATTACAATCAACTTTGGCAGTAGGAGGTGGAGAGCTTTAGAAGCTCCAGTAGCTCCTAAAATTTCGGAGAATCTTCTGTAGAGCGTTTTTATTGAGCTACTTATGAACGAATCGTTTAAGTTTGCTTTTATAAGTGAAAATTCATTAAGCTCATCGAGAATAGGTTTTGTAGAATTTATCAACTCATAAATATCTGTTAAATGTTTTTCAAGGTTGTTGAATGCCCTTCTCCCATCTTCAGAGTTTATGTACCAAACTTTGTTGTAATGCAGAAGAAAGGCCACAACTGAGACTGTTTTTTCTTCAACGTCTCCTTGGCAAGATTTAATGCAAAATTTATAGAATCTATTTCCGTAACTACTCTCAAAGAGTGCATGAGTTCTGAGTATTTCGTGATGTTTCATAACGTTTTTTGTTTTTACTTGCTCAACCTCTGAAGTTCTTGATTTGCTCCAGTCAGCCATCAAATCACCTAAATTTCACTTTTATCTTGCCCATAACAGCCTTGAGCAGTTCTTTCCCCATAGGTTTTGGAATTTCTCTACCTTCTTTCTTAGCAGCTTCAATCCATAACTCGATTGCAATTTTGATCTCCTTCAACGCTTCCTCTTCTGTTTCGCCAAAAGCAGAGCAGCCGGGCAGCTCGGGAACTACAGCGATGTATCCCTCATCTTCCTCGCTGTAGAAGACTTTGATCGCATTCATTTCAATCCCTAAACTTTAACTTTAAACCTGCTCGCATTAAGGATTGTTATTCCAACGAGCTTGTCTTCTCTGTATCTCAGCAGGATACCTTTGTCTGTAACCTCCGTATCTGTAGCCTTCTGAGGTCTTTCAAAGCTTATGTAAAGCACGTCAGCTTCCTTATCGTAATCAACGTGAAATCTCTTTGCAGGAAAATCTAGAAGCGTCGGAATCGCATCAACTATCTTTTTCACTTCTTCTGCCATATTACTCCTCTCCTTAACACCTTATCTACTTTCTTAGTTATGAAAGCCGTAATTATAAAGCCATCGTTCTCAAGTTCCTTGTAAACTACAACCAGATGTTGTCATTGATCTCTCTTATTGCTAAAAGTTCATCAGTCCAGCCTTTAACTATGTACTCCGGATCCTCGATAGTTAGCAAAACTTCATCTGACAAACCAGCAAGTTCATCATGGTTCTCAACGATGTGAAACCATCTTTCTTCAGTTAGCCTTGCCTCGCTTCGCTCGGTCACTTAACAGCGGATAAAAAGGTTCACCTTCGGCTCACCAAAACTCACGAAGTGGGTTTCATTTATCCACTATCCGTTATACCAATAATATAGAACCCTTAAGTTTAAGAGTAAAGAGTTTTTAATGTGAGTATGAAAATCAAAGAAGTTGAACTGCTAAAAAGAAGGGCTTTGAGCTTCCTCGAATATGCAAAAATCCAGCTGAAAGGAGAAGCTTATGATTTGGCGAGCTTCAGCTCGGAACAGGCAGCTCAGTTATATCTGAAAAGCTTAATACTCCAGCTTAGCGGAGAAATTCCAAGGACACACTCGATTAGAGAACTTCTAAGAATAATTGGGGAGCTCACAAACAGACAGGAGGAAGTCAAAGAATTTATTAGAGAAAACAGGATTAGGTTAAGGCTCCTTGAGAACGCATACATCGAAAGCCGCTATCTGCCAATAGTTTATGAAAAAGAAGATGCCGAAGTAATTGTTGGCATAGCAAAAGAGGTGATAGACTTTGTGGGATCTCTCTGTGAGAATTAATATGCTGAAGGAATACAGGAAGTACTTGCCGGAAATAGTCAGGACTTGTAGGAGAGTGTTGGGAGAATGCGAGGTTTATGTTTTTGGTAGCATTCTCGATGCATACACCGGTGGAAGTGACATCGATGTTTTGATATGTTCAAGAAATCTTCCTAAGAAATTAATAGACAGAGCAAGAATTATAGCCGAGATAGAGAGCGTTTTACCAGTTTTTCATCCCTTTGAATTCCATCTTGTTACCGAGGAGGAGTTTGAATTCTATAAAAGACACGTAGAGAAACTTGAAAGGATCAGTTAAAATCAATACATTTTTACTTAATTTTAACCCGGTTATTGTTGCTTTTGAATACAGCCTTTCGGTGAATTTTGAAGAGTCAGTCATGGAGTTTGTGAACTTGCAATACCGCATCGTAACTTAAACTTTACAAATAGTTAAGCATTTGCTTTGGAGCGGTAGGGTGGTCGGTTTCGGAGGGCAATACTGTGCTCCCGATTCTCGCTGTACTCGGTGCCTTAGTGGTGGCTGGGTAAAGATGGCTGGTAAAGAGCACTCTTCTGACTTAGCAACAGTTTGGTTTTGTGCTTGCGTACTCCGCATGTATGCTGTGCGCACTATTATCTTCTACGGCTACTACAGTAGGAAGTACGGGGCTAAACATGAAGAACAGGCTCAAGGTTTACAGGGCCATGCACAACCTGACGAAGAACTGGCAAAGAAACTCGGTGTTACGAGACAGACGATAATAGCTATAGAGAAGGGCAAGTACGACCCATCTTTAGAACTTGCCTTTAAAATAGCGAGGTTCTTTGGAGTTAGAATAGAAGATATTTTTTATATATGAAGAGCGGAAAAGTCTACGGAAAAGTAGTCACGGGAAGTACCTGAAGTCCGCGAGCTCCTCGTACTTCTCTGCTTGAACTTTCCTTCTAACCCCCTCCAGATACATCTTCGCTGCTTCCATCGCTCCTACTCTGTTAAGCGGTTGGTTGTTATTGCCACACTGGTAGCTGTAAGTACAGCGGGGGCAACCATCAATGCGCTGACACTCGCAACTCTTAAGCACCTCATAGGCAATTTCAAAAGCCCTGTCGAGTCTTTTAAAGAGCAGTTTACTCAATCCTGAGCCGCCGAGGGTTGCATCGTAGACGAATATGTCTCCTTCTGGCGTTGAGATCCCACCCATCTGCTGGCTCCCCCCGCCAGTAAGCGCATCGCTCGCCTCTATTAGCACATGCTCCAAAGCGTGGAAGCTGCCGGCATAGAAGTCCTCGTAATCCATCGGAGGTGGAAAAGGCGAAGCGAGCAGAAAACCTTTCGTGGGAAACGTGTAGCTCACCTCATCAATGTATCTGGTTCTCTTCTTTTCTTTTGAGAACAAATCCTTCTCGATGTAGCCGAAGACGGTCATGGTTATCTCGAGGGAGCAGTAAACTGCCGAACCGTCGAGCTTAATTTCTTCAACCCTCGTTATTCTGGGCAGCGAGACGTATAGCGGATCGGTGATTTCGTTGCCATGCTTGTACTCCTCGAGCACAGCTTCTCTCCTCTTCATGTCTAGGGATATGCACCTTAGCCTCTCGCCGTTGTGTATGATTATGCTGCCCGGGAAGAGCTCCTTTATCGCGATTGGCAAAACTCTCTCGCCTATAACGCGTCCATCTTTAATCATCTTCACGTTCTCGCCGATTCCACGCATGTTAAAGTGTTTCATGAACTCTTTTGCAGCATCCGAAGCAACGTAAACACCATTGAGTTCAACAAGCAATCCTTTTTCTAGAAGCCATCTTATGGCATCTTTCCACTCCTCCCTAACTTCGTCAGCCCTTAATGGCTCCTCCAAGCACATGGAAAGGAGCTGATAGCGCATAACTTCTTCGTTGAACTTTTCCGCATATCCGAAGGCTTCAGCTTGGAAGTAGTCTTCCGGTTTGCCTTTGTAGTACGTGCTTATCGAGTCCTCCTCCCTCAGTAACAGAACACCAACGCTTTCCTGCCCCTTTCTTCCAGCTCTTCCAACTCTCTGCAGAAAGGTTGAGTAGTTCACGAGCTCCGAAACGACCGCATCTACATCACCTATATCTATTCCGAGCTCGAGTGTTGGCGTTGCAACAACGACCTTCAGCTTTCCCTCCCTGAAAGCCCTCTCAACTTCAAGTCTCACATCTTTTGGCAGTCCGCTTTTATGAACTGCAGCCCTCACACCCTCTTTATTGAGGATCCATGCTGTTGTTTCGACGCTCTTGTAGCTGTTTCCGAAAACGAGAACTTTTTTCCCTGCCAGAGCCCTAACTATCTCCTTTATTGAGGAGTATATGCTCGGGGTGTAGCGCATGATGAAATGCAGCAAAGCTTTGCGATGATCTCCGTGGATGTGGATGAATGGCCTCTCGAACAGCTCTTCAGCGAAATCCTTCGGGTTTGCTATAGTTGCTGAGGCGCAGGCTATTTGGAATTCGGAGAAGCGTGAAAGTCTCTTTGCGAGATAGTAAATGTTTGAACCGAGCAAGCCTGTGTAGCTGTGAAGTTCATCGATAGCGAGGAAAACAACATCTTTTACGACTTTTCTGAAAGCGGACGTATTTCTGAGATGGTAGTCGATCATGTCCGGGTTTGAGAGTATCACATCTGCTTTACCGCCAAATACAGCTCTTCTCTCCTCATATCCTGAATCTCCATCGAATCTGACTGCGTTAAGGCCTACAGAGGATGCATAATATTTTATTTTCATTTCCTGATCTCTTGCGAGGGCTTTTGTCGGATAAACGATTAGAGCTCTACCCCCTCTGCTCACTTTTTCAAGCAAGGGGAGAACAAAAGCCTCAGTTTTGCCGAAGCCTGTTGGGGCCGTTACTACTACATTTTTACCCCTTCTAAGCTCTTTTATAGCTTCAGCCTGAAATGGATAGAATTTTGATATACCCCTCCTTTTCAAAGCTTTTTCAAGGAATGCGGGAAGCTCTAGCTCTTCGACAGGTACATTAGGCTCCGCATTGTACGGCTCGAACGCTCTGTAGAGCACGATTTCGTCTTCGGTATCGAAAATGGGTCTAAGCTCATCATGCGGGCAAAGCTTGAGATTTCTCTGCCTGATGGTCTCTTTTCTGCACACGCATCTCCGCTTGAGCATTCCACACTTTGGGCAAAATAAATCATCTATTTCTGACATCAGATGGACTTCATCCTTTCTGCATATAGTCTTAGGGTAAATTAAGTGTAGTAAAATCAAACTTTAATATGATTATAACCTGTTGAACGCAGCGTTGAGTTTCAGAGAAAGCTGAGGGAGGCTGTTAAAAATAGACGCACAGCGATTGTTGCGAAGAATACTCATGCCATAGACGATGGTAAAGTTAAAGGAACAGTTAAAGGAACTGTTTCTACAATCGTTGTAGCAGAGTATTGGGATTCTATCAGAATGAGGAATACCGGAAGCTGAGAGATTCTTGGCGTCGTGCAAAGGTAAGAATTGCCAAGTGAATGCCGAAGTAGCAAGCAAAGCTGCGAAGTTGAAGGTAGAAACAAGCATAAACTTCAGATGCGATATGGTTGCCACTTTGGGAGCTGACTGCCTAGTTACAATGGATGATGAAATATGGATGATGAAATACTGAAAAAAGCAGAGAAGTGATGGTCCAAGTCCTGAAGAATTCTGCAGGAGATTTCTTTAAACGATAAATCTGTAAGGTAGTTTTTGATGTTCTTAGTTACTCTGCTGGGGCTACTGTTAGGATGGTTTTGAGTTGTTCACCCTTTAAGTGGCCTTAGGAACCCGAATGTTTCTTGAAATAGTAGGTAGGATCAGTGGCAGGAAGTCTTCTGATGTTTCGATGATTGCTGGGATTTATGGGTTTAATCGTTGTTGCAGGAAGGCAGGAACGTACAAGTTTGAGTCATACAGTCGACCATTAAAGATACGCGTTTGAGGGCAACTCAGCCACCACAACAGGTTTTTTTAACCACTAAATCAAAGCAAGTCCAATGTCCATATACGCCTTTGCAGAGGTTGAAGAAGGAAAGGCAAAGCGAATTTACGCTTCAGCCCGATATCCTTCAAGGCAAGCTGGTAACGTTTTCTGCGATGCAGACGAATTGATTTGTTCAGAAGATTCTCCCTTGAAAATAAAAGGCCCTTACGCGTTCGTCGCCTTTAAAGCAAGGTATGTGCTAGCTTCGAGGGATGTTCTCGGAAGCAGACCCCTCTACTATAGCCCAGAGGAGTTTGCGTTCTCCTCCTTCAAAAGCTATTTTGACGGCGAGGCGATTGAGCTCATGCCGGGTGAGGTTCTAAAGTTGAACTACGATGGTAGCATCGAAGAAAGAAAGTTCTACAGCTTCCATGATGTCTTTAGGAAGGAGGAGGCAAGTACAGATGAACTCGTTGAAAGGATAGAAAAATCGCTAGAAACTTTTAAACCCAGCGCTTCGTGCCTGGCTTTTTCGGGCGGCGTTGACTCATCGCTACTTGCTGCCATGTACGATGTCCAACTCATCAGCGTCACTGCAAGCAGGGAGGAGGAAGAACACGTTAAGCGGGCTGCAAAACTTCTTAACAAGGACATCGAAATCTTCAGGTTTGGCGAGCGGGAAGTAAGAGAAGCGTTGCCTGAGGTAATTAAAACAATTGAAACAACTAACCCGCTGCAAGTCTCGATAGGTGTTCCCATATACCTTGCAATGAAATTTGCGAAATCCCTTGGCTACAGCCGTATAATATTTGGCCAAGGAGCTGACGAGCTATTTGGGGGCTACAAACGCTACGAATCTTTAAGTCATGAAGAACTCGAAAATGCACTGATTAGCGATGTAAAAAACATAGGCAAGAACAACCTTGTAAGAGATGTAAAGCTTTCTTATAGGACAGAAATGAAGATTTTAACTCCTTATCTGCAATGGGACGTCATATCGGCTGCGATAAGCATTCCTACCGACATGAAGGTGAAAAGAGAGAACAACAAGGTTGTGAGAAAGTACATTCTAAGGCAGATAGCAAAGAAGTACATTCCAAACGAACTAGCGTACAGGGATAAGAAGGCGGTGCAGTACTCTACAAAGACAACTAAGATTCTTGAAAAGCTTGCAAAGCAGGCAGGAATGGGCTTGGATGAATATTTGGTAGATTTCAAACGCCAATAACATCAAGGATGAACCTCGCAAGTTTCCTTTCGTCTTCCCTCTTTTTCATCAGTACGTTCGTCCTAAAAACTTCCACGTTCCTTTTAACGCTATCGCCGTTATGAATTACTATGGCATCGAGAAAGTCGGAATAGCAGTCAACAACTCCTGAAGGCGATACTTCGAAACCCTTTGCCCTCATGAGCTTCGCTGCAGGCCCACTCACTGCTTTACTACCAATTATGGGCGAAACCGCAATTACTGTCCTCTTCCTCAAAAGCTCTTTTACACCTTTAACGGACAGGATCGGCATTACGCTCGTTATAGGATTGCTCGGGCCAATAACGACGGCTTTGCTGTTTTTTATAGCTTTTTCAACATCCTTTGTCATTCTTGCCATCTCTATCCCTTTAAACACGACATCTATAACTTCAGGCTCTCCTCTTCGCTTTACCCAGAACTCCTGAAAGTGCATCTCACCCTCTGGCGTTATTACATGCGTTGCCACCTCTTCCTCGCACATGGGTAGCACTTCTTGCTTTACTCCATATCGCTTTGCAAGTTCTTTTGTTGCTGTGGTTAGTGAATAACCAGCCCTCAGCAACTCGCTCCTCAAGATATGCGTTGCCCTATCTGCATCGCCTATCATAAGCACTTCATCGCATCCCAGCTTTCTGAGAGCTTCATACGTTATGAAGGTGTCTCCTTTAATTCCCCACCACTTTTCATCATCGATAACATCAGCAAGGGCGTAAATGACGGAGTCTATGTCCGGGCATACTTTGTTGCCAGAAACCCACACGTCTTCGGCAGTGTTAACAACAACGGCAAATTCGCAAAAATCCTTCATACCCCTCAGCAGTTTTGGCGTACCAGTCCCACCCGAAAGGACGCAAATCAGCTCTTCCACCTCCTGAACTCGTTTAAGAGTCCAGAACATTCGAGGAAGTCGAGGGAAACTACATATTCGTCATCAGCCTCCCTTCTCGTTCCAACTATGAGATACTTCTCTCCGTCTATCTCTTCTATTATTCCTCTAGCCTCAAGAGTTTCGCCCCTAAAGACTTGGCCAACGTAGGTATGAGTAAAAGAAAGCACAGCTTTAACTTCGCCATCTACGGGATAGTAGGCTGGATAGTCGAAGATGAGCTTGTCATCGGTAAGTTTTGCGATAACGACGGCTTTTTCAATCTTTTTTCCACTTTTTTCGGGAAAACCTTGACTGAGCTCGTTGTAATCCCTTGCGTAAAGTAAATCAAAATAGGTTGAAGAAATCATGGCCCGGTGGTATTTCCTCCTTTCGTGCGCCTTGAAAACGTCAAAGGGCAGGGATACGTTTCTCTTCTTATAGATAAACTCCCAAACGTCTTCACTCGGCTCTTGCAATTTTCCCCTCTTTATACCTTTTCTCAGCATTTCTCTTCCTTTGAACCACCACTTTCCATAGATTATGAAATCGACGTCAGACTCGCTGCTCTGCAATCCTATGAGTCTCGACCCTGTTACGCCCATCTCGTTAAGAGGTATGCCTGTTTGGTTAAAGAACTCAACTATCTTTCTCACTTCTGCATCTTCCCTCGCAATTTCACAAATTCTCTCCTCGGGCTTGTAAATTTCACTAATATCGCAGAGTGGGACGAGAAAAACACCTCCAGAATAGTACTTCTTTGTTAGAGGGTAAGCAATAGCCTCATCATGACTGAGCTTTTTAAATCCCGATCTACTTCCGCCGGGGACATAGCGAAGAAAGCACTTAACTTTCTCCTGGTTTTTATATCCAACAACGGAGAAGTAGCAGTCCCCAACCCTGATGAAATCTCGGAGCCTTATTGGTTTCATCTCCTTCTCTCATACATTGCGTATATCCTCTTTATTTCTTTCGCCCTCGCCTTATCTCCAGATTTTTTGAGAAGTCTTCCGTCGATAAGTTTCATCCTGGTAATTCTAAAATTCCTGCCATCTATGTTCAACACTTCTCCAACTTCAAATTCTGTTTCTCCCGACGTTGCGAGCTTGTATGGCGTTGTAACGGGCCCTTTGTGGAGACTAATCTTCACGATCACTTCTCCAACATCCCTCAGCCAGATCGTTTGGATGTCCTTTGCTTCTCCAACTTCACCTCTCCTACCATTTGAAAACTCGATTGAGGTAACTTCTCCGATCTTGAAACCCTCTTCAACTTCAACTACGAGTTCGTCGCCCTTTTCGACTAAATCGCTTTTTTTAAGTAGAACAGAGCCAACTTCGGACTCTGGACCACTGCTAATAATGGCCTTAACCTTAATCGTTTTCTCTGGGAGGTGTTGGGAAACAGTCCCGCACTCCTTACATCTATAGAGGTGCTTCTCTGCCCTTATTAGCTCGTGCTCTGTCTCCTCCTTACAAGTCTCGCAGTAAAGATACATATTCTGCTCGTTCTTTGCAAGCTAATTAAATCTTTGTGGGCTTAGTTGTAGACTTTGGACTTAACTTTTCATCATCCAACCTTTTGCAGCAATCGCCGCCTTTATTGTGAGGAAGTAGTCGTCGCAGGCGTTGATCAGACTTTCAATCTTTGGCGTAACAATCTCCACTATTAGCTCATCACCTCTTGCATAGCTCTTGCACCATTCGGGATCGTCAGGTTTCAATGCTTTAGCAATTAGCTCCGCGTTTTCTACTTTTATCCTGATCCTAGCTCGGCACAGCAAAGCCTGTCAACCTCCTTTACGAACTCTTCTACTCTATCTGGCGATATGTTGGCTCCAGCGGCAACTCTGTGGCCTCCCCCTCTTCCTCCAACCTTCATCGCTGCCTTTCGCAATACTTCTCCTAGATCTACCGGAATCTTCGGATTGCTGCGAGCAGAAACCTTAGCCACTGAATTCTTCACGTTTACCGCAACAAACGGCCTGTCTGAGAACAGATACCTCGAGACTATGCTGGCTATTGGGGCCGTTGTGGCTGCGTTATCCATTATTAGGTAGCGGATGCAATCTCCCTCTTTTATGTCACCCCTTCTTGTAGCCAGCTCGTGAAGAACTCCCTCTTGAAATTCTCTCCAGATATGAATTGCCTTCTCAAGGTAGTTTTCGTCCTTCATACAAACAGCGAAGCCTATGCTGCATGCAGAAGCTCTCCCGCAAGCGTTCACGACATCTGTGAGCATCACGGCGTTGGTTATCAGCTCGTTTTTCAGTATGAATTTCTCACCCATGAAGTCCTCTATAATATCCTCGTATACGCCTCGTTTAAGGAGTCTCAGTACTATGGCATTAGAAAGCCTCATTAGCTCCTCCTCGTTCAACTCGTCAATGTTTTTCTCTCCGTCAATACCAACCTTTTTTAAGAAGTCGTCGAGCTCATCCTCTTTTCCGTAGAAGTCCAAAAAAGGCTCAATTGAAAGTCTGAGGACATCCCTAACACTGCCGGAGCAGATGTTAAGACCACGCCCGATCTCAATGTATTCCTTTTCAACTCCCTGTCTAACGATTTCGGCATTTCCCGCAACTATCTTCTGCTTGTCTCCAAGGATGCCTACAAGAGCAATAGCTGCAAGGTCCGAGTTCTCTCCAAGAACACTCGCTACAAGGTATGCAGTTCCACTTGCTGAAAGCTCGAAAGTACCATCTAAGCCTGCAAGATGGGGATTAACGTGAACGAGCTTCCTTTTGGGCTCTATTCTACCAGCAGGAAAGTGATGATCGATTATTATGACATTTGCGTCTATTTGGGATACTATATCTGGATATCCGCTACCCATGTCGGCCAGTATTATTAGTTCAGCATCACTCTCTACACCTTCGTTTAGCCCTTTGAGAAACGTAACCTGAAAAGACTTCTCGAGTCTATGGAGGGCGGATGCTATAACGGCAGCAGCTGAAATGCCATCGGCATCGTAGTGCGTGTAAATGTGGGCAAAGTCTGACTCCTTTATTAGCTCGGCAGCCTTTAAAGCTTCTACCCTTAGGATGTCCAGCATCAAGGTTCCTTGTACTGGCTGAATTTAATCCTTAGCTTTCTAACCTCTAGCCTCGTAGACTTTATTTTATTTTTTTGAAAAATACTCTAACGCTGGCATCTGCGAGATTCAGTAGAATTTCGATCTGAGCCTGTTGGAAAGTGTACTCTCGTAAGTTATCTTATTTGTGACTCTAACTATCTGCTGTGCTTCACAATTTCCAAAATTTTTTCACGATTGAGGACATAAATTGGCTTAGACCGTAACATTTATCTTTGTTTTTTCGACCTGTCCTAATAACATCCTCTCACCACATTGAAGTAGAACATGAACATCCTGCAGAACCTGTTCCAACACTCTAAAGCTCTTCTCCACCTTGCACTCTTCTCCCTCCTTCTGAAGTTAACAGTTATCGAGCAGAAGAAAATTCTGGCTCTCTGCTTGAAAGAACTAAACACAGATTCAACTAAGCTCCTCTCTCCAAAGCTTTCGTGCCTGAATTTAACACCCAAGCGTTGCAGAGCATCTCTGTACCACGGTCCTTTGTCGAGAATCAGCTCTTCCACTTCGCACATCCTCAAGACTTCTCTGAGGAAAGAATAGGCTGTCAAAGCATTCCTTGTGGGATAAACCTTCAGATGGATAACCTTGTTCCTCTCAACATCCATAGCTGCGAATAGATAGCATTTCATTCTGTTGTACTTTAGAACGGTTTCATCTACAGCAACTCTTGCTATTACGAGCCTTTTTACTTCTTTCTTCCCTTCAGATTCGAGAGAGTCCTTAAATTTCTCAATCCAATAATGAACAGTTGATTTCCCAACGTTTAAGAGAAGAGCTATCCTCCTAAGGCTTGAGGAGAGTAAGTACATCGCTATTGCTGCAAGTTTTATTTCCAAAGATACCTTGTTCCTTTCAAAGATCTCAAATTCCTTCAGCAGTTTAATCAGGTTGTTTTCTGCTATATCTGCTGTTACCATAGAAGATGATAGATTGAAGCACAATTATTTATATGGTTACATGCTTATTCGGACACCCCCGTTTTTCAAGCAGGATTTAGAGAAAGAGAGATTAATCAGAATGGAAAAAGGCAGTTGTATGAATGTATTAGTAACGGGCTTTCTTCCGTACGACTCGGGAAAAACGACGCTCGCAAAATCTCTAATTGAGGAAGCATATGAGAGAGGAGTCGATGTTGGTTTCTCGAAGCCGATCAGCGGCATAAATGGGTGGTACCAGTACGAGTGTGTTGTAAAAAGTATTAAGGCCGGATTACTAATTGGGGAGGACTTGTTTAAATTACACACAGCTGCAAAAAGCTCGGATCCGATTGAATATGAAGGTCCGGTGGTTACACTTCTTCTACCACCGGATCCGGAAAGAGTGGGTTGGGAAGCAGGCGTATACACATCTGTTTGCCTCCCGAACCAAATTTCGGTAATCAGAATCACCGATTTAGAAAAAACTAGGCATTACTACGTTCCATCAAACGTAGAGAGAACGGTAGTTTCTTTAAAAAATGAAATCGAAATGTTTCTGAATATTGTAAATGCTAAACCTATAGAAGCTGAAAAATCTGAGGAGCTTTTGCTTAATTCGAGAAGCATAGCGGATAAATGTCTTCATCATTTAAAAAAGAGACACGAATTCTTTGTCATCGAATCGTACAATAACGCTGCGGCACCGACGGCAAGTTCTCTCGAAGTAGATGTAGTAGCAGTCGTTGCACCTGGAAAAGTGGCAGTATTCAGCGGGAATGACTACAAAAGGGCAGTTTTAGCTCTATCCAGCATCAGAGAACCTTGGAGAGTAACTACTGAGGAAGTCGTATCTTTGCTGAATCCAGCACTCACCCTTGACATCGAACCGAAAAAGGAATCCATGATCTTAGATAAGATCGGCAACTTTTTAAT
>Ga0190367_1000781_pt1 | contig 20801 bp, 20 predicted proteins | sample 4872181011_MG_FD_171838 | JGI IMG/M metagenome (GOLD analysis project Ga0190367, IMG submission 171838) | Hydrothermal vent microbial mat bacterial communities from Southern Trench, Guaymas Basin, Mexico - 4872-18-10-11_MG | ecosystem: Environmental > Aquatic > Marine > Hydrothermal vents >...
GTTCTTGTGGGGAAGGGTGCTAGGGTGGTGTATGTTGAGGAGAGTAATGGGGAGGATGATTATCCGAGCGAGTTTTGTGTTTTATTGTTTAGAGATAGGAGGGTGGAGTTGTTTTGGAAGTTTAAGGTAGTGGAGTTGACTGAGGTTTCTTGGATAAAGGTTTCTAGGTGATCTAGAGTGAGATACGTACATAATATGAGGTTTATAGGGAGGGAGGTGAGGAGGCTTGAGTCTGGTGAGGAAGTTGAGTTTGGTGTCTTGGAGTATAGTGATTTTCGTGGACGTAGGTGCCGTGTTTTAGTTACGAGAGTGTGGTTTGAGAATAGTTTAATTTACCTTGAGTTCTTTTCGTGTAATAAGAGGCTTCTTGTTAAGGCTATGAAGTATTTTGGAGAGTTTTTTGGAGCATTTTTCTTTATGAAGAAAAAACTCGTGCAATATAGTGGGGGCTATATGTACGCGTTTTACAATACGCAGGTTGTTTTAGAGAGAGCGCTTGAAGTATTTGAAGGAGATAGAGTGCGGCTGCTGAACTGTGGTTAATTATTTTGTTGAGTCAGCTTTTGGGAGGAAAATCTTATAGCTTACTGCAAAAGATGGTTAAATATATTGGAAAGGATTTATATACTATTGAGTCATGTTATTTAATGTAAAGGTGACTGTTAGAGTAGTTTTGGATAAAGAGCTTGTGGATAGGATTAGAGAAATTAGTAGAGGGAAGCTTTTTGATAAAGTAGTAGCTGAGCCTTTATTGAAGGCTTTAGGGAGGCGTGTAGTTTGCTGCTGGCTGTGAACTGGAGTATTTTTGTTGATAGTTTTGCTTAAACGTTTTCGTGTTTAGTAGTGTTTTGTATATTTTGTCTGCGTACTCTATTAGTAGTAGGAAGCCTTTTGCCGAGAGCTGCGAGTCTGCTATTATTGTAGCTATTGCTTTTTCTAAGTTGTCTGCGTGGCATTCTGCTAGATAGGGTGTTTGGTGTGTTTTGTATACACAGAGGACTTTTTTTCTCCGTGTGTTTTTAGGAATTCTTCTACTATTGGGCGGTCTCTGCGTGGGAGTCCTCTTGGCCTTACTAGCTTGAATAGTGGTCCTAGTACTATGTGTTCTCCTGGCTCTAGTAGTAGTCCCAGGCTTATGAGCGAGTATAACTTAAAGACATTGAGAGAGACGACGGCAGGTGTCACTAGAGAAGTATGGAGAACGGTGCCGGGCCTACATGTAGGAGAGGCTCTACTAGCGTCGCCTCAGCTCCCTCACCCAGTGTTGCTTAAAATACGGCCAGCTAAAACAATGAGAGTCAAACTCTACGAGAAAGTACGCGAACCTGTTCCCGAAGCCTTGCCCTAAAAACACGCCCAATACTTTTTCTCTTAAAGCAAATAGGCTTCAAAGCCCAGCTCCTCGAGAAACCAGTTTCTCTCAGAGGAGAGTAGAGTACATGATTGAAGCGAGGAGGCTTACGAGTATTCCTCCAAGCAACAGGTCTAGTCTCAAGTCTACTAGACATACCTAGCCCCCATAAACTATAGGAAACAGAATACAAAAATGTTGATTCATGGCATTAAGTATAGTAGAACTCTACTAAGTGTAAGCTACGCTAATTTTTCTTAAAACGTTTTCTAAAATGCTCATAGACTTTCTTCCTGTGCTCAACTTCTAGTACAACTATAGTTTGTTTACTAGAATCTACTGCTAGTATAGCTCGGTAATCGCCTATTCTCAGACTGTAGAAGGGCATACCGTAGAGCTTTTTAATATACTTGAACGGCTTCTCGGAAGCTTCTTCAACAGAGTCAATAATTCTTTTAGCAGTCTCTCTATCGAGCTTCCTTAAGCACCTTACAGCAGTCTTAGTCCACAAGACTCTATACTTCATTCTAGCTCTAGCTCTCTCCTCACTTCTTCACTAGAATACAGTCTCCCAGCCTTAATATCTTCTAGAGCCTCCTCAATAGCCTTAATAGTTTCTTCTGATAGAGGCTCGTAGTCGATTCTCTCTAAAGCAAGTCTCCTAATAACAGAGTCATAAGACTCTCTAGGGTGAATCTTAAGCTCATCTAAAAGCTTCTTAGTACTTTTCTCAACCTGTATAGTAGTCTTCATATCTAAGCTATAGACAGCTATAGCTATTTATAGATTACTATAGCTAGTCTAGTTTAAACACCAGGAAAAGCAGTATAGCTGCTGAAAGAATCCAGACCATTATCTTCAAGTATAGGGGAAGAGCTAAACCAGTAACTGCTCTAAAAATCTCATTAACTATCTCACTTACAGTAATAACTCCCAGCAGAATACTTATAAAGTTAATTCTCCTCTCCAACTTTATTTGAGAAAGACTAATTTTCGTTGCTTCAAGCTCACTGAGATCCTTTAGTAGTGAGAGTACTTGTTCTTGAATAGAACTCATATTAGTCGCCTCAAATAATACCCTAAGCACCTTCTTGTACTCAGGATGAGAAATTATCTCTGCTCCACTAAATGGAACTAAATACAGACGAGTACTATAGGTAAGTGAGCTAATTTCCTTAATTAACTTATATCTATCTTTAATCCCCCTTATCTTCTCACTCTGCTCAAGTAATGATAAGTAAGTCCAGTAAAGCGAAGTCTTCAGCTTCAATACATTAACAAATATTTCACATATTTCTCTAGCAATCCAAGGAGGATCATTAGGAGACATCACTACTACAACATTATCTCTAGCAACAATCAACCTATCCTCTTTATCCCTATACACCTTGTAATTCTTCGGCGAATAAACAAACTTCTTCCAGTCTTCTCCCGTAACATCAGTCGAGGTAACAATATCTATTAGCGGAAAAGCCAGGTTCTCTCTCAAACCATTTAGACGACTCGCATCAGAGAAAACAACAGCATATCCAAAAGTATTCTCATCATTATAGAACTCTACCTCTAGTTCAGTCTTCTCAGCTATTTTCTCAGTCAGCTCACTTATCAAACTAGCTAAAGCCCTGTTCAAAGACTCCGTAGATACATTACTTATTTCACTAGAATAGCTGTAGAAAAACGCCCTATACTCGGGGGCGGACGTCGAGTAAAGAATCATATATTTAAGTAAATCATCAATAGTTTCACTACGAAAACTTTTCTCAAGTAAGTAGAGCAGAGTACCGTCATTAAATACAATTAAATACAAGTCAAAAGCAGTACCCAAATCTGTCTCAACTTCTCCTAAATATACTTTAAATAGACTTTTAGGTAAATAAGTATAGACACCCGTATAAATATCTAGTAAAGGTTCTTCAACTTCTACACCAAGCTCCTTTATTCGGCTTAACTTTTCTTCAAAGCTATCACTTACCGCTTTTAATTTAGCAAAATCGACTATAGTTAAGTAGCCACTCAGTACTATATCCTCTAAACCATGCTTCCTCGTCACCAATACGCGAAGAGACTTAAGTTCTCCTGCAAACTCGTCTTCTCCCTCAATTTTTTCAAGTTTACTTAAAATAGAGTCAATATACTCAGTTCTCTTCTCACCGTGTATACAAAGTAGCCTATACTTAGAATAAAGTATATACACTTCTAAATACTTAGCAAAATTTCTAAATAAAACTATAATCTTATCCAACAAGCCATCTAAACCATAGTAGATCTTCTCAAAGTCTCTCAAACCATCAATTATTAAGTCATATGCCCTAGAATAGTACTCTACAGTTTTATTAAAGTCCTCCAGAAAATAGTTCTTATATCCCAGCATATACTCAGCAAAAGACAATAATATTTTCTCCAAATAGCTACCGCTAAACTCCCCAGCATATTTTCTAAAAAGTTCACATACACTATCATATTCCTGCGTACTTATATCAATACACATAGCACTACTAAAACACTCAAAAAACCTCAGCAAATCCTTCTCAGTCTGAACACAATTTACCAATTTCTTAAACAAAGCCTCAGCTTCACAATACTTAGCCCTAACAACATTCTCTAAAGCCTTATCAAAAACTCTCAGTAAATAAGCCTTAAAATCCCTATACATATAAAAATACTTTTTACCTAAATGAAATGAACAAAAATCAGTCAATATATATCCTTTTTTCTTAAAAAAACCATAACTCTTCTCAAAAACTTCAGCAAAAACACTAATAGCGCCCTTAGCTTTAAGCCACTCATGAGCTTCCTCTAAAAGCCTAGACCCTACACCACGACTCCTATACTCTCTATCAACATGAAGTTCCTCAATATAACCAATCCTCACACCCTCACGCTCACCAACATGAGCTAAAACAAACCCAACAATCCTTCCATCCTCTTCATACACAAGAAAAAGAGTCCTATCAGAATCGATACCCTCAATATATTTCTCTAAATTACCTACATTCAAAAAATAGTAATCACTACCATAAGCCCGCCTATCATACTCAAGAATCTCACCAACACTACATTCATACATCTCCTCCTCATTCCTCAAATACAAATCAAGAATTTGCTCAGCATCAGAAGGAACAACACACCTAACTACACCACACATAACAAACTATACTCAACAATTTATTTAAAACTAATACCCAATTCAGCAAAAACCAACCATAAACTAAACACTAAACAAACAACACAGTAAGCAGACAACTCCTCTCTCTAACTTAACTAACATTGCAAAACGACTAAAATGTAAGAGAAATCAATACTAACATAATATGTCTACTCGAGACCGTAAAAATAAGATAGAAGACAAAATAACACGAATATCGGCTAAAGAAAAGAAGCATAAAGAATCACGTAAAGTCTACGAATTCATAGTAAGCTGGCTAAACTGGCTATACTCAATAGGATAACCACACCTCTCTGCCCTAATTAAGATTAACAAGCACCAGGAACCTAACCCCATTACTAACCAAGAAACTAAAAACTTCTTGAAGAAAAAATAAAATATATGAATAAATAAAGAAAACCTAAAATAGAAACATTACCAATAGCTGAATTCAGAATTCCAAATAAGACCCTCGAAACAAAATAACCAAACAATAATTAAGACTCTTAAAACAGCAAACAAACCAAGCAAACACATAACAGCCATAGTCAAAACACAAAAATAAACCAACTAAGTCAAACATCCTAAAGATAAGACTCTCCTTTCTATTCTCTTTATGAGATTTATGAATTCTTGGTATATCGTCCTGAAAAACGGCATAATAATCAAAGTGAACTTTAGAGAACATGTTGAGATTCCTGCGATCCCGATAACAGTTAAGAAAGACTACTTAGATGAGCTCCTGAAGATCCGTGATGCTGAGAAGCTCCACGGTTTTCTACCAGCAGACCATATTAGGGAAGATGTTTTAAGAGAGCTTCAGGAGAGGCATCTTGTTTCAGTTGAGGGCGGTAAGAAAGTGAGACTTAAGAAGTGGATTAAAGTTATCTTACGTTATCTTGAGTGAGCAGTTTTTTATAGCCTGTTTTTGAGGTATATTCATGGACGTAGGTCGGAGTCTCTCACAGTACTTAAGTTGGCTCTCTACGTGGAGGCAGGGCGAGGGAATTTACGGTGGTCTTCACATTCACCCGTGTTGGCGTGTTTCCAGTGTTCTTGAGAGAAGATACCAGGGTCCTACTGTATCGGAGTACTGTGGGCTCATTAGAGGCTTCTTGAACTTATATGAGAAGACTGGCGAGGATCGTTTTCTGAGGGAGTGTATTTTAATGGCTGATTTCCTTAGGAGTCTTCAAGACCCTGATGGTTGCTTTGAACATAGTGTATATGAGTTTGAGCCAGGGAGAGGCGGATGTATTCATAATGCTTTAGCGGACGTGGGCTTACTTTCTCTGTGTTTTGTTCTCGCTGAAGAGGAGCTAGATCCGGAGCCCTACTTAGAGACTGTTAGGAGAAATTTTGACTGGTTTATGAAGAGTTGGTGGAAGAGAGGAAATTCCTGGCTTAAGAACCCTAGTTTCCCCTGCTGGTGTGGTGTAACTAACCAGGATCTTGCTGTGTGCTGGGCTATGTTGCTTTATGCCGAGCTGAAGGACTCTAGATACTGGGAGAACTATGGGCGACTAGTAGCTGACTGGTATTTAGAGAACTACTATCTGCCTGAATACGGGTGTTTCTATAGAGGCGACGCAAAAGACTTCCCTGAACCAGCCGCCTACACAGGGCTTATCGTATACGAGCTCCTAAACATGTATCAGTTTACAAAAGACAGTCTCTATCTGAAAACTGCTTTAGGCTGCTTAGATTACTTGAAGAGAGGAGCGTGGAGAGACAACTACGGTTTTCTCAGAATACACCACAACATAGACTTAGAGACAGGAGTTCTAGAGGAAAAGCCTTCACTCATTACTCAAGGATCACTCATATCTGGTCTACAGCTACTAGAAGAAATCGATGTTCAAGAGTACACTAGCTTTAAAAAGGAGCTCTTAAAGACTCTCCTTTTCTATCAGTCTGGGAGAGGCTACTTCAGGAACTCTACTGACCACGAGAACTTATTTGATATAGTAGCTAGGATCTGTCCAGGAGAACTCGAGGCACTTACCCTAGTGTGGCGTGGAGGTAAACTACCTGTAGTCGAAGAAAAGTATGATGTCGGCATAGATTTCTCAGGGGGATACTTTTGGATAGACTCTGATTCTTACTGGGAGCTCTACTACAGGGATAGTGTTGTGAGTGGAGTTAAGAGAGAGCCCAATGGAATTAAGTCGGGAAGCCTCTTGAAGAATGTGAAGAGACTAGAGTTTAGGGAAGATAGTATTTACTTAGAGTTATCTAAGCCTATTTCTGTTAGCTTAGACTATGTGATTGATGAAGAGACGAGTGTTCTCGTGAAGTGTCCTCGGGGAACACGAATTAGAGTAAAACGCAGTAGTGGTGAGGTAGCTGAATACGAGCTTGAGGGTGGAGAAAGCGAAGTTCTCTAACTGTTTATTCTCTTACTTCAGTTGAGTAAAGTTAATATTTCTTCAAGTAGAGCTACTATTAGTGTCTGATCTAGTAGAGTACAGCATTAGCTTCACTGTAGATAGAAAAGTACCTCTGACAGCTTTCTCAGGAGTATTCGTGTACAGACTCTTCTTAACACTAGTTTCTCAAGTAGATTCTCTCCTAGCAGAAGACCTACATGGCTCAAGGAAATTCAAGCCTATTTCATGTCATCCTGTGTACTTTGATAGCAGAATAATTAAGCGTGGAACACTTTTCCCTAATAGAGTTTACTCTACTAAAGTACTCATACTTTCTGAAGACGTGAACCTGAAGTTCGCTAGAGCGCTTCTCGATACTTCTTTCGAAAACATAGTCCTACCAGCCTGCGTAGTCAAAGTAGAAAAAATTGGTTTAAGAATCTCTAGCTTCAGACAAATCTTAAGCGAAGCAGAGAAAACAGTGTTTACGAGAGGTTTCACCATAGTCTTCAAAACTCCATGCCAACTAGGTAAACTAACCTACAGGAAAACACCTATCTTCCGGCTTTTCCCAGACCCCTACTACGTGCTCAGAAACCTTTACAACTACTGGAACGCATTCACAGAAACCCCTATTAGCGAAGACTTCCTTAAATGGGTTGATGAAAATATTCATGAAGAAAAATTTTCTTTAGTAACTGAGCCAGTATATCTAGGTGAGGGGAGAGTAACAGTAGGCTTTACAGGACACTGTGCTTACCGTGTAAGAGATTCTGGTAGAGAATATCTGAAGGCGCTAGCAGCTCTCCTATTTTTTGGAGAATGGGTTGGAGTAGGAAAACACAGGAGCATAGGTATGGGTAGAGTGGAGTGTAAATTGTCTTAACATTTATCCAGAAGACTAGCGTATTTATAGAAACTGATTATTTATACACAAAAAATATATCTACTAATATCACTTAAGCACACATGTCTACGAAAATAGCCCTACTCCTAATAATTATAGTGATCGCAGCAGTAGCCGTATACTTTTATTTAGGTGGTCCACTCTACTTTTCCCCACCCCACTTAGAGGCAAACCCCTCTACTATTAGTGTTAAAGGCTGTGTAGGTAAGCTAATACCTGTAAAGATCACTATATCAAATACTGGTGGAGAAGATACGTCAGTTAATGCCTACTTAGAGGGAGTCAGAGGTAAAGTATCTCCAAGCCAGTTTTCTGTAAAGGGAGGCTCTGAGGAAACCGTAGTAGTCTTCATCGAAGTCTCTAAGCAAGGATCTTACTCAGGAAAACTTATCTTAGAATACGGGTCTGAGAAACTTGAATTACCTATCACGGTAGATGGGCGTCTCGATGATAAGTGTCTCCTAGACTTCTATCAGTACAAGAAGACGGAAGTAAAAGCTAAAGAAACTCTAGTAAAGGCTACTAAGAGCTATGAAATATACAAGATATACTATTCTAGCGTAAGTAAAGAAATGGTCTCAGCAATACTAGTTAAGCCACTTGGAGTAAATAAACCACCCTGCGTATTCTTTGTTCACGGGCTGAACGGCAAGAAAGAAAAATTCTTAGACTTTATGATGTTTCTAGCAAGTAAAGGCTATGCATCATTCGCAATAGACCTACCAATGCACGGAGAGAGAAGAAAGCAGGCTATTGCTCTAGAGAGGGACTTCATTAAAATAGTTACTCGAGCAGTCTTCGATATTAGAAGGGGGCTAGACTACCTTGAGTCTAGAGGAGACTTAGGTAATATCGCACTATTAGGCAGAAGCCTCGGTGGAATAATAGGATCTATAGCTATAGGAGTAGACAGTAGGTTTAAAGCAGCAATACTAGTTATTACAGGAGGAAACATCAGCTATATACTCCAAGAAAGCGCTATTTCTCCACCACCAGAAAAACGTAAGCTTATCTTAGAAAGCCCCCTACTACCCTACGTAGAACCACTAAACTACATAGGCTTCTTCAGTAAACCAGTACAGTTCCACTTAGGAGAACAAGACAACATAATTCCATTTCAAGCAGGACTCCAGCTAGCCTCTAAAGCACAGGTAAAGGAAGTATATACTTATAAAACAGGACACAAAATGCCCTTAGATAAAATAGCAGATAAAATACTAGATTTCCTAGATAAATACCTTAAAGCACCTTAGCAGTCTGGTCAATAACATTTATAACATTTTTATTTAAAAATAGTCCCTAATGCTTCTTTTTAACTAAGTAGTAAGCAGTAGCCACTACAATAACTGCTGTAATAGCAGCTAATATCATCCCCACTACTCTTAAAGGAGGCTTCTCTACTCGCTTTCCATGCTCAGCTGAAGTCAGCAGTATTACTGCAGTCCTCTTAGATTTCAGTTCTTCACCCATTACTACAATTTTACTCTCCTCTACAATGACTTTCACAGATATTTTACCCCATATAGCTTTAGCACTGACTTTAGTAGAGTTTCCCACGGCTCTCCGATCTACTTCAACTACTACCTTTCTAGGGGAGGGTCCTGGATTGAATACTGTTATGTATACTTCAGGCCAGTCACCGTATCTCTCTACTAGAAGTCCTTTTGCTCTAGCCATAGTTACTGGCTTCCACCCCGCTCTCTGAAGTCTCTTACAGATTTCTAAAGACTTGTTGAAGAGATAGAGGTTTTCTTTCAGTAATTCTCTGTCTTCAGACTTAAGTGTGGGAAGAATTCCATAGAAGAGCAGTGTCTCAACGTACTCACCTAGTATTTCTGCCTTGCTTCCTCTATATGCTAGAAAACCTATTACAGGCTTGTAGCCTGCAGCAAATCTTCTGTAGAGAAGTTCCTTATCACCCCAGTTGAAGCGAGGCGAGCACTCAAAGGGTAGTGCATCTAAGTATGGGAGCCCAAAGTTAGTATACCCTTCTGCTACAAAGTTTCCAGTAACACCTCCTCCCGGAATATTTTCAGAGACCCATCTTCTAAGAGCCTTCAAGTACTCTACAGCTGCATATGATAAGTGGACAGCGGGCTTAAAGGTGTTCGGGTCGTAGACTAGACTATGGTCTAGTGCTTCTACTGCTTCCTTTCTGAAGTCCAGGCACCCTGTTCTAGCCATAAAGTTATCTAGTTCTACTCCGCTGATACTGTAGCCATATTGCTTAGTAGTGTTCAGTGCTGCTTTTAAGACATCTAAAGTATAGTTCCACACATTGTACCCAGAGATATCAGGGTCAGGGTTCATGGGTATTCTAGGAACCCACTCGTCAGGCCTGTAGTTAGGTCCTCTTAAGAGACTAGCTATCACTATGTGTCCTTCACTGTCTCTCGGGCAGGCTGTTGAGGCGGCAATAGCCTTATATTTTATGCGCCCAGTTCTCTCCTCTAATAGAGTATCTAGTACCTGCCAGTAACTAGGCGGAGGAGAAGTAATACTTATTCCTGTCTCAGGCTCATACTCCCACGGCAGAATATACTCTGCTAAATAAAACCCCTTTTCAGCGAGTTTTCTCCCATACTCAGCCTTCTTCTTAGACTCAAACCATCCCTGCTCGAAGCCTAAGCCATACTCACTATAACTCATTTTCTCGAGAGACAACTCTATGCTCGGAGTAAACCATTCACTGTGTACTCTATAGTATTCTTCAATGATTCCTCTAAGTCCATATTCCCCTTTAGTTCCGTAGAGCTCAAGTCTCACGGCCGCCCTACAGTGCTTAGTACCAGCCTCAGTAAGCCCTAGTGGAAAGTATACTCCAAAGCCTGTTTCAGGGAAATATGTAAAAACATGGAGAGCGGGAGTTGTGAGAGGCACTGCTATACCTAAGGTCATATTACTATTTGAAATCGCGGAAAGTGGGTAAAGAGAGGTCGGAAGAAAGCCTCCTGAGACGAGAGAGTTTACTACACGAGCATGTATACTAGTGTCTCTTAGGGGTACACTGGTTCTAGGGTCAATCCATATTCGCCAGCCCTTATTCTCTACTTTAATGAAAAATCCTAAGTCGAGGGCTCTAGTATAGGGCTTTTTATTCTCAACACTTATTTCAACTGCTGTGATTCTGTCGAGCTCCACTATTTTCAAAAAGTACTGAACACCATTAAGCTCACCTACATATACTCCTTTCTCGCTCTCATTTAGTTTAATTGGTCTCCAGTAGGCTTCAGGAGGAGCTTCTACTAGAATAGGAGACTCCACGTAAACCCACACGTCTCCTAGGGGAGAGGATACGGTTAAGTAGAGTTCAGCTGACTCTACACCAGCTGGAGCCCACGTAAAATTAGAGAACCTTTTAGCAACAGGCACACTACCAGTTAATACAAGTACTCTTGAGACAACATAATCTCCTCCTTTAAGCCTCCAACGAACCCACAGCTCAGCTACAGGACCGCCGCTGATATCGAGGAAGCCGTTAGAGGCTGTAAAGAGCCCAGAGACCAAGTACTTAGCGTTTTCTTTGATAGAGCACTTTCCAAGCCTAATTACAGCGCTTCCCTTCTTAAGTAAAGTAGCATTAACACTATTCTCCGACACAGATAGATCACAAGAGCCTTTAACTACTTTAGGCTCAAGTACAAGAATATTTCTCTGATCTAGTACATGAGTATACTCCCTAACCCAGAGGACAGGAGCACTAGCTACCTCCACTTCCTTTCCAAGAACCTCAAGTAAAGAGACTTCACCACTACTAGATACTCTAAGCACAGCTCTAGGCTTACATGCACATACTGTAAAAATTATAGCTAATAGCATGCAGAGGAGTATTTTCTTCATTAAGTTTTTCTCTCACATAGATACTATATAAGTTATGTACTATAAGTCGGGGATCTGAGCAAATATATCACAGTTAAGAAAACTACAATAATAGGTAAAATAACATTATGTAGTATAGCATAATGTGCTAGAAAAATTGAAAGCATGATAAATACTAAAAATGATCCAGAAAACAGGGAAAATACTAAGACTACTACAGTAAGAGTAGCTGATATAAAGCATAGTTTAGTAGTAGTTTTTAACCACGTGGAATCATGTAAAGCAGCTTCCATCTTAAATAAATCGAAGAAAAGAGATAAGGCTAGTACTACCGCGAAGAGAGCAGTACTTGAAGCAGCTAAAGCTCCAGTAATCAATCTAGTATAGTTGTTCCTCCAGCCTAATCCAAGTAACTGCAACACCCCATCAACTGCTAGAGGAAGAATATAAATCAAAGTATCTAAAACACCTACCCTAATCCTCTTATTTCTCAGAAGAAATGGTAGAAGTAAGTATGAGAAAAATGCTCCCAGATATATGCCAGTACAGCGAGCACATACTGGTAGCTTATATTCAGCAATAAAGAAGCTTCTCTCAGGAAGCTGATGGCAGAAAAAACTAGAAATATTGTAAAGAAACCATACTACTATTTCAATTAAATTCATTTTAGCCTGGAGGTGGCGGTGGAGGCGGAGGTGGAGCTGCCTCTTCTTTCTTTCTGACAACCAAGTATATTATGAGGCCTATGATTCCTGTTAAAAGCACTACTAGGAGCCAGAGGACAGCGTTTTCTCCACGTTTCTTAGCGTCTTTGTAAACCCATACTGCTATTAGTATCCAGACAATGAAGATTATTGCGTACACTATTAGGCATGTTCCCCAGACCATCCAGGGCTCGAATCGCTGCATCATTTGTATCCTTTATTATAGTTTACTAGAGAAATATATTCCTTTTCTTTTTATTAGAGAAAACTTTGAATAAAATTTCCTTCACAACATCTATTCGAAATTTCTAGGATAATTTAAAGCCTGTAATCTACTTCTCTTTTTCATGCATTAAATAGGATACTATTGGAGTAGTAGTTTGTCTAACTTGTTGAGTAAAATAGTGCTAGCTGGCATAACGTTTTCTTGCTGCGATGTAGGCTAGAATAGCTACTATTAGGCTCACTGCCAGTATTACATATAAGTATTCTGTACTAAGCAGACTAAGATATTCGCCTGCTGTGCTCTGAGTAGAAGTACTTGAAGATTCTGTACGAGACCCATATTCTTTTCCAGAAAATATTTGAGGTGGTAGAGAAATACATTTAAGTATTAGTGCTCCTGGAGTACTCGAGTACGATACCCACTTGTCATTATGCCAGATTAGCCTGCTGTTCCATCCAGCATACCCTAGTCTCGCTGCTGAAACTATGTTTGAGATATCTTTTTCACTTAAACCTGATATTATCTTTTTCTCTAATAGCCAGTTGAGCTCTATTTCGAGAGCTTTCTTAACGTCCTCTTCACTCATGCTTACTGCTGGAACATACTTAAAGCCAGTAGACTCACTATACTTCTTAAATTTCTTGCTGTCTACTATGTTTTCGCTGAGTCCTATAGCTTTAAGTACTTCTCTAAAATCACTTAAAATATCTTCACTTAACTTCTCTAAGCCTACTACTTTAAAATCTAGTTCAATAGTGCTATTAACGCCTTTACCAGATAGAGTAAGTCTCGTTTCGTTTAAGGTTTTCGATAGAATAAAGCCTAGATAGTTTCCAGATAGTCTTTTCACCCATGTCTTCCAGCCGAGTTGCTCTGCTTTTTCTAATTCCAGTTTACTTACATTAAGGCTCTGAGAAGAATATGTAGTTGAATAGGAGTATACTGTTACTGTTTCGGCTATAGTCATTAGTGGTATTTGAATTCTAATAGCTATGTAGTATTCTTGTGTAGTATATTTTGCTAAAGCAATCTTAATAACATTTACTTTAATTAGTTTACTTAAATCACTCAAAGTGATTTTAGTGAAGAGTTTATCTATTTCACTCTTTATTTTCTGCGCTAAGCTGTCGCTTATCTCCTCTACTTCAGTTATCCACAAGCCTATAGTTATATCACTTCTATCTTTGCTTTTAGAAGGCTCTACTTTAATGCTAATGAATACCTCGCTGCTACCTATTTTCTTTGAGAAAATATAAGTAGAATCTAATTTACTTCTATTCCAATTCACACTAGTCTCCCCTATTCTTGTAGCCAGTTCGTCAGCAGACTTACTGTAACCTTTAACTGCTACACTGAAAGCAGGAGACGGTTCTGTCTTCACACTAGCACATTTTAGTCCCTGAACTGAGACTACTACTATGAGATTTCCATTATAGTGGCTCTTGTAAGCGTAGGCTTCTTTACACCATGGACCGTAGAATACCTTCTCAACTCCCTTTACTTCGGCTAACTTAGAGAGATCATATGCTACACCAGGCTTATTTAATACTACTTCAACCGCGTACAGATCTGCTGGACTAAAGCAAGCTGATACAGTGAATACCAGTAGTAGCACTACTGCTAATAGCAGTAAAGATAACTCCTTAACGCTTCTAATCATTCCCTCCCCTACGAAAAGACATTTCTAAGACAATAAATCTATACGTGAGTACAGTGTGTACTAATTTATTAACTTCTAGAGTATTAATACAGTTTATTTAAGTAGTGTCAACAACTAGACAGGCTAGCTAGCAGCTATATGTCGATGGATATTTTTCCTCTTTTCACTATATTAGACCAGGAGGAGGGCATATAAGAGGCTTTGTCTTTAAGGCTTCCCCCGAATACTTGAGATAGTTTTTCGACTGATTCTCTGTGCCCTGCTACGTATTCGAGGCGTGTTTTCTTGATAGACAGTAATTTCAAGTCGCTAAAATTCCAGTCTTTGATAACTGCTCCGGATTCGAGTGCTATTAGCATGGCTGCTGCTATGTCCTGGAGGCCTGACTTGCCTATGACTATGTCTACACTTCCTCTGGCTAGCATGCATAGTTCTAGGGAGGAGCACCCAAAGTGGAGGAAATAAGTGCCTTTGATTACTACATTGGAGCAGATTATTCTGTCTATGAAGGGAGCTGGTCCATGGAGCTTTTTCTCGTTGAGATAAGCTCCATTATTCTTAAGTGCGTGAAATACATCGAAGTTCTCGAGGTCTATGCAGAGACCAAATACTAGATCATTTTTGTCTATTACTGCAAGATTATAGGAGTAGTATTTACAGTCGAATAAAAAGTTTGAACTGCCGTCAAATAGATCTAAGACCAATACCTTTTCAGCATCGGCTCCTTTCAGGTATCCGGTGTCTTTTCCTAAAAGTGAGCACTTAAAGATCTTCAGCACTTCTGCGTATAGCTCTTTTTCCCACCGAGACTTCATTTTCTTGGAGAAATCGAGTGCAGTAACTCCTTCTTTGCGCAGTCTGAGGGCTTCTCTAAGAATTTTTTCTGCATGAGAAACAGCTATTTTTAATAGCTCTCTCCACGGAGGATCATAAATATCCCAGTAGTTTTCAGCCACATGTTTCACCACTAACGTAGCTCAGCATAATCTATTATCTCGTAGTCTCTCACAACTTCCTTACCCATAATATTCTCTATCCTCTTACCCTCAACTAAAATCTCATAGATATTCCTTCCCCTAAGATTCCACTTCTTTTTCTCAAAAATATCACACAGCGCTAGAATAGCAGCCTGCGTTCCAGTGCTTCTTAATCCAGCAGCTATCAAGACTACTTTCACCGGATTATAGGGATTAGGCAGTATAGCCGCAATACCAGCGTGTTTTCCTGTCAGAGTTCTATCATACACCTTTATTTCACCATCCTCTCTAACACGCAAAATTGCCTGGTGACTGCTCGGTGTCTCAAATCTAATAGGTAGCTTATAGTAGTAGTTTAACATTTCTCTTGTAACGTAATTAGTGTAACCTGAGCCAACACATATCAAATTATGTTTTCTTCTCTCCTCCTCGGTTAAAGCAAAGTCTAGTCTCCCGTAACACACCATGTCGGCTGAACTAAACCCCTCCATCGCAGTATAGTAGCCGAATTTAGCTACAAGCGTCAAGAGAGGATCAAAGTCTCCCATTCTCTGAAAAGCCGTCCTCACCTCATATTTCTCTCCTCTACTCTGCATGTATGTCCTATAGTCGTCGTAATCTATGCTACTTGTACCATATACAAATACTACATCTAAGCCTTCTTCACCAATAAAGGGTGTAGGAAAATTGTCGAACGTGTATCTAACTTGAAGCCCATAAATATACTGTTCTTCAACCTGTTGCCTACTAGACATTATTTCAAAGTAGTAAATATTATCTATAGAAATCATTAACTCCTTCTCCTCCTCAATAGTCCTCACCTTAAGGTAGTGCTTTTCTCCTACTCTCATATAATCAAGTATAACACCATTTATTAACTCATCCTTCATAGTTCTAATCTTTATATATTTATTTTTAAGCTTTCTTCTATCCTTTAATTCCTTGAGTCTCATGTAAATTTCCTTCCCAGCTGACAAAGTAGATATCACATCACTTATCCCCATGCAGTTCTCCCTCCTTCAATAAAGCTATCGTTTCTCTACTTAAATAACTTATGTAAACCAAGTACTTCAAACACTCCTACTACAATAGTAAAGCGATAAACTTGAATAACTTTACTCGTATTTATCATGTGAGAAAGACAGTACTAATATTACTCACGCTAATTACATTAGTAAATCTACTAAAAGTACTTAAGTGTAGCCCACCTTATGGAGAAAAACTAGTCTACGGTAAAACACTCAGAGGATCAATAGTCTGTGTAGATAAACCAGATAGAGAATACTACAAGCTATCTAGTGAACTAAAATGCGAGCCCCTATCCTGTAAACAACTCTACACACAGATATTCTACTTCAATATAGGTAGCTCAGAAGAAGTATCAGCCCTACTTATCTCAATGTACATTAAGATAACAGACCGCCTAGCACTATACATATATGATTTCAAGAAGAGAGAATGGTACGAGATCTATGTACTAGAACCTCACGTAAGACAAGAATTCTTTACAACAGTACCCATTTTCTTCTGGTGTAATATAACAGTAAAGCAGCCTCTCCCAGTAGAAAACTACGTATCAAGCAAAGGTGAAGTCCGCTTAATGGCTCTAAACCCTAAAGAAGAATTTATTGAAGTATACTACGACTACTTAGAAGTAAAAGCTATTAAATTAATCAAAGTAACATTTAAAGCTGAGGGACTAGGAGAAGATGTTTCAGAGAACATACTTTCAGTAGATAATGTGAGTTATAGCTACAGTGACCTACCACTCACACTAAAGTGGCGTGAAGAATCCTCCCACACATTCTCCTGGAAAACAGTAGTCTACTCAAGCAGACAGAGGAAACGCTACATCTTATCTTCAGTGAGAGGTCTCAGCACAAAGTCTTCTGAAAACATTATAGTAGCTAGATCCGGTGAAGTAGTCGCTCAGTACAGCACTCAGTACTACGTAAACATATCTTCTAGTATAGTGAAAATAGTTGGAGGAGGCTGGTGTAGTGAAGGAGAATTAGTTACAATAGAAGCCCCTAAAGTAGTTTATGAAAAGAACAATAAAGTGAGATATGTTTTCCAGTACTGGAAAGGCGACCTATACTCAGAAAACAGTACACTGCTGATTACAGTAACTAAGCCACTAAAACTAACACCAGTCTACATTAAACAATACTACATTGAAGTACACTCAACAGCAGTACAGCTTAAGAAGACAGGGTGGTATAATGAAAGCCAGGAACTAGTACTCTCTGCTCCAATACTAGAGAATCACGTTTTTGAAGGATGGTACATAAACGGAACACTATATACTAAAAACCCTACCCTAAGAATAGTAGTTAAAGCTCCTCTAACAATAGAAGTAAAATACAGTAAGAAAACAATTCACATAGAAAACACAGCAGTACTAGCATTCACAATAGGCCTAGCAGTAGGACTCACCATAGGAACAATCTTAGGAGTATCTTTAAGGAAAAAGCGCGGAGAAACGATAATATATAACCATGAAAAAACAAAAATATATGACTAGACGATTTCTTCTAAAAGCATTTTACTCAACATTAAGTAAAAGAAAATAAAGAGTCCTATCAATGAAGTAAGATTAGAGATCATAAACCCCGTAACTTTACTTAAGCCGAAAGTTGTGAAGTCAATTAAGCCGTGAAGTAGAGAAGGCAGTAGTATACCACCAGTCTTTTCCCTAATAACTCCAAAAACAACCCCTAGAAAACACGCGAAAAAAGTTACGATAATTAATATAGCGGAGAAAGTGGCACGCCCAGTAAACGGATTAATACACACAAGTAAGTGAGGAAGCCCGAAGAAAACAACACCCGTGACTAAAGCACTCTCCCTCCACTCATACTCAACACCCAGAAACTTCTTAAACTTTCTCGTAAACACCTCACTAAGCCTAGACTGCACATAACCCCTAAAAAACAGTTCTTCAGCAAAACCAACAAAAACCATAAACCACACAAAATCAACTAGTAAGACAAAGAAATCAGCTACTCTAAAAGACTTAAGTAAAACAGAAACCAGTACAGCAACAGCCGATACAGCAGAGAAAATAAGAATAGTATAAATACACCACTTCAAACTAAACTTAAGGCTTTGAGGAATTAAGCCATATTCACGAGGCTTCTTGTGAAGAAATATACCAGCAAAGCCAAGTAAGATCATAAAAGATTTAGAAAACCACCCGTAGCCTGAGCCAAATAAGTACTCAAAATACCACGCTAAAATAAAGAAGACAGCTTCAGCAGCCAATATCTCTAAAACAGCTTTAACTCTACTGTTCACAACCCCTATGTACTAAACGCTCTTTATATAGTTAATTTCCTAAGTTAAATGCTACCAGCCTACATAACTTAATAGTTAACATTTTATTCTATTTTCTCGAAAAATATACGTGATCATAGATTCTCATGTTCACATAGGATACTATGGTAAAACTCGCAATCCATTAAAAGACTGGGGTAAAGTCTGCCTAAACGTACTACTCGACTACCTATATAGTAAAGGTGTCAGTAAAGCTATACTCCTCCCATGTGAAAGCTATGAGAGAATATATGCTGGCTACGGCGCATTCACTGAAGACGCCTTATGTCTACAGTGGCTCTTCCCCGAAACATTCATGGCTTTCTGTTCCGTAGACCCACGTGACTTCAGCCTAGAATTTAAAATACATTACTACTCTGAACTATGCTATGGTTTCGGCGAACATAAAGTAGGCTTACCCATAGACCACTACTTAAACCAAAAAGTATACAGTCTATGTGGAAAATACGAGCTACCAGTACTAATTCACATGAACGACAACTATAACTACGACACTATAGGACTAAGAGGTCTTGAACACGTCGCTAAAAAGTACTCTAACACTATCTTCATCCTACATGGTCCCGGCTGGTGGCGTGAAATATCAAGTAATGTTGAGAAAATAGATTATCCACGTGGACGCATATCTAGAGAAGGAAGAGTTCAGTATTTGCTGAGAGAATATGATAATATTTATGCTGACTTATCTGCATTCTCTGGATACAATGCCTTAGCGAGAGACCTAGACTACGCTAAACACTTCCTAGTAGAGTTTTCACGAAAACTAGTCTACGGATCAGACCTACTAGACTTCTTCAATCCAAGAAAATCACTTCTTAAACTACTAGTAAGCCTCAACTTACCTGATGCTACTTACAGCAAAATCTTACATGAAAACATATTAAATATCATTAAAAAATAAATTAATAATAGTATTAAAATAAAATTATCAAAATTATTTAGTTATAATAGTCTTTTGATTAGTGTTTTAATAAATCCTTTAAGTATTCTGTAATTGTCGTTTGCTCATAAATCTTGTTTTTAAAGTATTCTTCAATACGGTCTTCTAAAAGCTCGTACTCTCTTTTAAACCATTCATATTTAGAAGGTATATGTCTTTCTAGTTTCCTTCTATTAAGTCCTATAAGTTCTGATAAATATCCTTCTGGACACATAAACTCTAGCAGTACTTCCTGAATCTTATCGCTTAGCTTCAGCTTATTTAACTCAATAAGCCTGTGTAGAATCTCATGATACACTACGTCGAGGGCAACCTCATGTCTAATGAAGTCGTTGACAAAACAAGCCACTACAGGAAACTTCTTAACAGTACTCATTCCATTACCATTAGAAATATGCGAGAGAGGATTAAAGCCGAGAATTAAGTAGATTTCACTAAAGTATTGATTGAAGCCAAAAAGTCTCCGAGTATAATGAATAAATTTTTCCACAAATTTTTCGTGAAGTTCTAAGATTCTTCTAGCGCTCCTCTCTATAACTTCTCTAATACTCCTCCACCTGTATATTTCTATAGATCTAAGGAATTCGATTACCTCGTTACTAGAGTCTCTTAATATAGCTTCAAAAACTTTGTCCCAGGCATTGTGTTTATCTAGGAGGTATTTGGCGTAGAGTAATTTAGCCATAGTAGGTTCAAGGTAGTAGACATGTGGGAGAATCTGGAAAGAGCTGAAGGGACAAGTTAAATCATATAGAGTTGCCAGAATTATAGCTTCCTTCTTCAATATAGGAACAAGCTTCATAGTATCAACTCATTGAGAATCCTCGATTTGTGGTGGTGTTATACCCGGTATCGAGGCTAGCGCAGCAACTACTCTTATTACCATGCAGCCTCTAGGAGTCAAGACATACTTACCTCTCTCAGGGCTCTCAATATACCCTGCTAACATCAACTCCTTTAAATGATGGTAGAGAGGACCCCCCTCTAAACCTGTTTCCTCAGCGAGCTCTGAAGCAGACTTAGATCCCTGAAGCAAACTTAAAAGTATTTTAACCCTATGCTCATTTGCAAGAGAACCAAGTATTCTCACAATCCTACTCGAAGACACCTTCCGTACATCCTCTAAATCCACTCCCGAAAAGAAGCTATCCACTATCTTCCCCTCCCTCTTCTCCAGCCCCCCTACGAAGACTATACCAGCATTAGGCCTATCCCTCAACCTCTCCTCAAACACCCTATACACTGCTTGAACATAGTCCGGCACCTCAATCTCCTTAACTACTTCCCTAACTTCTCCTCCAGCTTCCACCCTAGCCTTCAGTCCCCTGACCTCCTTCGCCAACTCCTCAACCATTCTCCTCAACTCC
>Ga0190367_1000782_pt1 | contig 20799 bp, 21 predicted proteins | sample 4872181011_MG_FD_171838 | JGI IMG/M metagenome (GOLD analysis project Ga0190367, IMG submission 171838) | Hydrothermal vent microbial mat bacterial communities from Southern Trench, Guaymas Basin, Mexico - 4872-18-10-11_MG | ecosystem: Environmental > Aquatic > Marine > Hydrothermal vents >...
ATATACACCCAAGGACAAAGGATCTGTTTGAAGTATAAAGGACAAAGCTCTTGTATATTCTTCCCCGAGAGGGTTCAGGGTAGATTAAAAAATTTCTTAAAAATTGAAAACGGAACGTTTATTCTGAAATAAGCCATTTAAAAAAATCTATTATTCTTTTCATTACAAGAGGAATTAAACTTGGTCTGAAAAATATAAGCCAGATAAGGAATAGCGTCCCTAGGAAGATCAGGGCATTTTTGAGGCCAAAAAACTGGAAAATGAGCAGAAACCCCAAAATTAGAATGAAAATAGGAAGAACATAATTAATAAAAATCTGTCTAATGCTTGAGGTTATCCCAGCAAATATTCCACTGAGAAAAGATAGAACTACCATCTTTTCACAAAAAGACAGTGTCTTAACTTTTCATTCTTTTCTTCCTCTAGGATTCTTTCTTTTATCATTTGTTTGATATCACCTATTTGTGGAATTCTTTTCTTAATCTCCTCAAAACTTTCAAATTTCTTCTCTTCTCTCTCTTTAAGAATTCTCCAAAGCAATCTTTTTCCGATACCTGGAATTAACTCTAATTGATGAATTCTAGGATTGATCGGTACCGCTGTGTTAAAAAACTCAACAAACTTGCTCTCATTCTCACTAATATATTTATCAAGGAAAGATTCTAATTCCTTCTTAGAGGAAGAAGTTAAGTCTTCATACCTTATATAGCCATAAATTCTATCTATTTTCTCATCTTCTAGACTGATAGTGTTTCCTATTTCTAAAGAAACCCCTTCTTTAAGTTTTACTTCAACCAGCCTTAAGCTTTCTAACCCTATAGCCTGAATTAAAGGGCCTCTTCTACGATTTCTTCCATAAGGCAAGTAATCAAGAACATAAATAACTTCCGGTTTTACAATCACCCTCCTTCTTTTATACATACTTCTTTACAATATCCAGAAGTATCTCAAGTTCTTCCTTTTTTAGAGCCACCTTACTTCTCACAAAAACAAGCTTTAACTCATCAAGATCTTTAGGAACAACCTCTACAATTTTAACAATATCTTTCATACTCAATTTTTTTCCAAGTTTCTCATCTACTACTTGTTTTAATTCTTCCAAAAGCTCTTTTGCCTTTTCGGTGTCCAATTTCGAAAATTTTTTAGCATGCTCCAGAGCTTTCGATTGAAGAAGTAATGTGTTTCCCTGTTTTATTCTCTCTTCTAAATATTTCTTTGCTATTTGGATAGGTATATACTCTTCTTTTAGAACCTTAATTTCAAATCACCCTGAGATGTGCTGGATGTATAAACAGAATTTTATCTTTACCCCCATCCCTTATTTTTACTATATAACTTCTCCCTCTTCTTCCTATTACAGTCCCTATTTTTCCTATAAACCTTCTAAATGGCATTCCTTTATGAAAGGATGGCTCAGGAGATATTACAACTTTTGTTCCTTCTTCATATTCAGCTAAAAATCTGCTGATACTGAATTTTCCCCTTTCTCTTCTCTTCTTTCTTAATTTTTTTCTAGTTCCCTTTCTGAAACCCTTCGAACCTTTCATAAGAAATATAATAAGGTCCTCTTAAGTAAAAAGGAAATGGTGAAAAGAACTGGACCAACCAACATTTACCTCAGAAAATTAATTCGAGAGCTAAAAAAACTCAAAAAACCATTCTATAGAAAGTTAGCGGAAGAATTAGGAAAGCCTAGGAGGAAAAGAATTTGTGTTAACATTTCTAAAATAAATAAATTAACCAGACCCGGAGAAAGGGTTGTAATTCCAGGTAAAGTTTTGGGATATGGTTTCTTAGATCACCCAGTAAAAGTTTTTGCATGGAGGTTTTCCAAGAAAGCTATTGAAAAAATAAAAGAGGCGGGAGGAGAAACATTGGAATTAAATGAGCTCATTAAGGAAAAAACATATCCAAAGATAATAAAGTGATATTTATGATAATTATAGATGCTAACAATCTCATTCTTGGAAGATTGGCAAGTTATGTTGCCAAACTTGTCTTGGAAGGGGAGGAAGTTAGGATAGTAAATTGTGAAAAAGCCGTTATTACGGGAAATAGAAACTCAATTAGGGATAATTTCGTAAGGAAAATAAATAGAGGTCTTCCACACTGGGGCCCTTTTTACCCTAGAAGACCCGACCTAATTATGAAAAGAGCAATAAGAGGAATGCTTCCTAGAAAAAAAGAGAAAGGAAGGAAAGCATTAAAAAGGGTTCTGTGCTATATTGGGTTTCCTGATGAAATAAAGAAAAAAGTAGACTCTGGAGAAGCTAGATTACTAACCTGGAAAGATTTAAAGAAACTCTCTGTAGAGAAAGTAGAGATTTTAAAATTCGTTAGACTTGGGGATATAGCAAAACTAATTGGGTGGAAGCCTATATGAAAACGATTGTTTCTATAGGAAAAAGAAAAAAAGCTGTTGCCCGTGCTATATTAAGAAAAGGTTCTGGAATTATTAGAATAAACAAAATATTAGTTGATGCGATAAAGCCGGAGGTATTGCGTTTAAGACTCTTAGAGCCGATACTACTTGCTGGCGAAGATGTAGCCAAAAACCTGAACATAAGTATAAACGTCAAAGGGGGCGGATTCTCCGCCCAAATAGATGCCGCTAGAACAGCAATAGCTCGTGGCATTATAGAGTATTTAAAAGAAGTAAATCCTGAAAAGGCAGATAAAATTAGGGAACTCTTTCTAAAATATGATAGGACTTTACTAGTTCCGGATACTCGTAGAACAGAACCGCAAAAACCGTACAGGTCTGCTGCAAGGAGACTTAGGCAAACATCAAAAAGGTAAGACTAAGGAATTTTTAGTCCTAACGAGTATTTCCTAAAATGAAGTTAGTAACTTTTCTATACTTCTCCTTTCTTTAATCTTATTTTCAACTAGAGTTCGGAAAAATATTATAGTGCGGGGGTGCCCGAGAGGCCAAAGGGGCCGGGCTTAGGACCCGGTGGCTTAAGCCGTCGTGGGTTCGAATCCCACCCCCCGCAGTAATAATCCTTAAACATACATGAATAGGTTGTTAATATCGGATTCTTTAGAAATAAATAAATAAGAAAAACTACTCTTTGTAGTCTTCGATTCCTCTATCTGTTATGGCAAATACAGCCTCTCTTTCAGGTAAATTTGATGCATCAACTAATCTGGCTATTCTTCTTGGCCCTCTAGATTTTATAAGGTATATTCTATAAGTGCTTAGATGTCCAAGCACATGTCCACCCACTGGGGCTGTGGGATCACCAAAGAAGACGTCTGGTCTTGCCATTACCTGATTAGTTACATAGACAGCAGCATTGTAAAGCTCCGACATTCGGATAAGATCATGGATGTGCTCATTTAATTTTTGTTGTCTTTCAGCCAACATTCCTCTCCCGATGTATTCCGCTCTAAAGAGTGAAGTAAGAGAATCTACCACAATTAACTTTGGATTACTTATTTTAAACTTTTCAACTATTTTTGGAATTTTTTTAACAAGCTCCATCTGATGATCAACACTGTAAGCCCTCGCTACAAAAATATTCTTTAAAACTTCTTTTGGGTCCAAACCTCTAGCTTCTGCTATCATTTTAATTCTTTCTGGAGCGAAAGTTCCTTCGGTATCTATAAAAATAGCTTGTCCTTCTACCCCTCCTTCTTCCTTTGGCAATTGAACATTTACACATAGTTGAAATCCAAGTTGGGTTTTCCCGGATCCGTATGGGCCATAAGTTTCAGTTATGGCCCTAACTTCCACCCCTCCTCCCAACAGGTTATCCAAAGCTTTGCTTCCTGTAGTTATTCTTTCCCTTTTTTGCTTTTCTTCAAAAACATCTAAGGCTGTAGTAAAATCAAACCCTAAAGCCTCCCTTGCATAATTTATTATCTTCTTAGCCTGAGTTTCACTTAGACCAGCTACTTCTGCTAATTGGGTAACTGAGGCCACTGCTATTGCTTTTAAATTAATAAATCCAGCTTCTTTCAATTTTTGAGCTGTTTTTGGACCCACTCCAGGTATTTTGCTTATATTCATTTCCTCTTCAGCCATATTATGTTGTGCTACTGCAAGTATCCGCTTCTACATCAATATAACAGCTATAACCTGTGTAAGTATCGAAGTAGCACTTATAACCTGGGATAACACCCTTACACCTTCTTACAACCTCATCTTTTTCAGCGGAAAGATTGGTGCACACAGTGCTACAATCTCCTTCCATATAGGCCGCTTTTGAAGCAAAAGTTTGACATGCACTGTGACAAGCTTGGATAGCTGCTTGCTCTCTAGTTGTTTTAGAGAAGGGGGCCCCTCCTTTTATGAATGCAGCCACTATTACAACAAGGACCAGCAATGCTGTGATTATCCCAACAATTGCCGTGATAGGTAAGGTTATAGCTCGCATATACTAAGAAAGTTTGAGGGGTGTATAAGTTTTTAATTTGCCTAACAATAATGATAATCAAAAAGCCAAGAGCTAAGCAGTGCCACAACCGGTTTTATCAATTTTACATTCATATCCTGCCCCAGTTGTGAAGTAACATACTGATAAAATGCCATTGTCTATGCAGCTTGTAACATTCTCATAAAGATCCGTATCTTCTATATCATCACAAAAGTCATCACAATCTTTTTCACTTTGTGCTGCGAGGTTTCCTATCTGTTGGCACTTTAAATTACATTCCTCATAAGACAATTGCTTCTTTTGGATTCTCTTAAAAGATACACCTCCTTTTATTGAGAGATAGAAAAGAGCACCGAAAATTATCAGTCCAAGCAAAAGCAAGACTATAGTACTGATAGTAAGGCCTTGAGCTCGCATAAAAAGATAAAAGAGAATTTTCGATAAAAATTTTTTATGAGCAAAAAACCATTTTTTCTCCTTCTAGGGGTAATACCAATTTTATGTTTTATGTTGATCATCCTTTTCAGGTTTTTCGGATCTGGTATTCCCTTTAAGGAGGGCCCTATATTTCATCCAGTTTTTGTCATGGGGGAGGAAGAAAAACTTCCAATATTTGTTGGAGAAAAAGAAAAACCTCTTAGTTGTAAGAGAGGGATATGCTATATTAAAGAAGGAGTTCTAAAAATTAAAGGAAACGGCTCTTTTAAGAACATTTCCTTTTCTCTTAGAGAAGAGGCAAAATTGGGTATTAAAGTGGGAAAGCCCGAATACCTTATTATATATATTAATGGAAACCCTTATTATAGAAAGATAAGAGAGGGAGATGAGATTAAGTTAGTAAAAGAATTTGGACTAAGGAATAAAGAAAAATATTATATTAAGCTAAATTCAATTTCTTCTGACTTTCCTGTTCTAAAAATTGAAAAAGAAAATGGAAAATTACTTTTTAGGATTAATGGTACAGGAAATTTGATTTTAAGGATTAGTAAATAAGTCACGACAAAATAGTAAAATAAGGGATATAACGAACAGAATGAAGGTAGAGTAGGGATCACTTATTTCTGGAGTTAATATAACTTCCCTTAGTTTTGATCCTTTATAAATTCCTTTTACTTTAATATAAATCGGGTTTGGAGTTACAAGATACTCGCATGTTACTGGAAAACTAAGGTTTATTTCTCCTAAATACCCGCTTATATAAGGAACCACCTCAATATAAGCATATTTAGATCCCACAGGAAAGGAAGTGTCAGAAATCAAGAATCTTACAAACATCTTATTAATTGGATATTTTAAGGAATAGGGAAAATCTTTTGTTTCGTATCCGTAATTAACAAACTGAATTATCTTTCTTTTTGACTTTCCAGCCTCCGATGAGATAGCCAATGGATAAATAACCTGAATTGGAACTTCTGGAACAAATTTGCCAGAAGTTTTTGCTATTTCTCCTCCAGAGGAATTAATTCTCACAAAAACTGAAAAATCTTTCCCAAAGTCCGAACAATACACTCTTGTGTTTACAAAAAGGATTCCAATGTATCCAGGAGGTATTCTGGTTGGATTTTGAGGATCTGCTTGCCAAGTATGGGCTCCATCACTTGCGTTTACCTCGTAGATTTCCAAAACATCCGTTCCATTATTAAGGACAAATATTTTCACATAATAAGGATTTTCAACAAACGCTCGGGGAAGATAAACCTCAAGGAGATGAATTAGCGGCTTCTTAATAACTATGTATTGGGAGAAACAAGGAAGAAAAGTAAATAAAAAAAATAAGAAGAATTTATATTTCATAAAATTCAATTCCTTTCTTTATTAAAAGATCTATAGTATTAGTTGGGATATTTTTTCCTACCACTATTTTTGGCTTTATTTCATCCAGTTGTTTTATCTCTTCTACTTTAATTTTTCCTAAAACTTCATAGTTTGGGTTTAGCAAGAGAAGTTCTCCCGGACTTATTTCTTTGACATAGTCTTTTATCCTTTCAAGAATCTCTTTTGGAGCTACTTTTCTCTCATGCTTTTTCAAATACTCTGCTGCAGGTATTTTTTGCCTAAGCAATTTTGTTATTTCCTTTCTAGAAAGCTCCTCAACCTCCTTTCCTGGAGGGGCCTTTACAATATAGTCTATATCAGCCTCCTTTAATAATTCCCTTAGAATTAATTCTCCTCCTCTATCCCCATCTACAAAAGCTATGGTTGTTTTTTTCTTTGAAAGCTCAATTATTGTTTTTGGAACCTTTGTCCCTTTCATTCCTATTACATTCTTAAATCCATATCTTAACAAATTAACAACATCAGCCCTCCCTTCGACAACAATTATTTCGTCTGAAGCAAATATTCCTGGACCTGCAGGCAATCTTTCCTCCCCATACTCAATTATTTCATTAGCTCTTAATTCTTCTCTTAATCTTTCTGTAATTTCTGAAGAATCAGGTATTGATTTTTCTATGAGATCTCTCAATATGCTTTTAGCCCTCTCTATAACATATTTTCTCTTATCCTCCCTCACATCTTCAACCCTTAATACCTTCACTTTGGCTGGAGCAGGGCCAATTTTCTCAACAGTTTCTAAAACTGCTGCTACAAGTGCTGTCTCCACCATATCTAGCGTAGTTGGTATTATAATCTTTCCTAAAGTCTTTCCTGATTTATGTTCTAAATGTACATCTATTCTTCCTATTTTTCCACCTTTTTGAAGTTCTCTTAAGTCCAAATCAGGACCTAGTAATCCTTCAGTCTGTCCGAAAATAGCTCCAACCACATCAGGCTTTTCAACCAGACCATCTACCTCAAAATGAGCTTCAATTACATATTTTACTAAAGGGATCGCAACCTTTGCCATAAATATATAGCCTTGGTCAATAAGATATGGTCAAACCAAAGAGAGGAAAAAAGAAATGGTATAAAATTTTCGCTCCAGAATCTTTTGGAGGAGTTGAATTAGGAGAAACTCCCGCCTATTCTCCAGAGGATACTATAGGAAGAGTAGTTGAATTGACTGTTCCTTTTGTTACTGGAGACTTTTCTAAAAATCATATTTTGTTGTATTTCCAGATTGTAGATGCAAGCGAGGAGGGCTGTAAGACCAAAATAAAGAAATACAAAATAACTGAAGAATATTTAAGAAGTATTGTAAGAAGGCGCTCTTCAAGAATAGATGTAATTATAGATACTACTTTCAAAGATGAGAAGAAAGCGAGGATAAAGGCTTTAGTAATAACCCAGGGAAGGGCGAATGGATCGCAGAAAAAAGCAATAAGAAAAAAAGTAATGGAAATAATTGAGAAAGAGGCTTCAGAAAAAACCTTTGAAGAATTTGTACTGTCGGTCCTAAATAATAAGGTTCAAGATCAATATAAGAAAGAACTGCACAAGATATTTCCAATTAAGATATTTGACTTTAGAGTGATAGAAACAAAATAAAAAATAAATAAATTAGAAATTATCCATATTTTGAAGGACAGTTACAATAACATTTTGCGGTATCTCTGCAGTAAACATCTCCACATGGATCGGCGTATAGTTTTGTATCACAGTTTCCACTTATAGTGTTGGTAGTGCACGTTTGCATCTCTGGCTCACACATAGACCTATCATACTTACCCTCCTCACCAGTTAAACTGCTTTTGATCTTTTCACATGTGCCCCCACATACTTCCTGACATTTTTGAGAACAACTTTTTCCACTTGTTGTTCCATATAGAGAGTACCAACCAGAGGTACTTTCCTCCTCGTCTACTTGTCCATCACAATCATTATCCTTCCCATCGGGCCTGGAAGGCAAATTGGTATTTCCAACATAACAGTTAGCGCATCCTTCATCACAATCTTTTTTCTGCAGGTAAGTATAACCATCTCCATCACAGTCTTCCCAAGGTGGACAACAAGTTCCGTACTGGCACACTTCAATAGCATTCCAATCTAGTGGTTGGACTTCTATTTTAAGACGTCCATTTTCTATTCTGGCATTTGCGTTTTTTACTACTAACATTCCATAGATTTCTGTTTTGGAATCAGGATTATTTTCTCCTATTACTACCTTACCACTATGCTTTGCTAGATAAGTTTCTCCAGGGACTAGTAGGGAAGCATACCCATCCGCATCTTTTTGTACATACATCCCATAAGCATAGCCTATCCCCGCAGGCTGAAATGAGAAATGACTCTTTGTGGTGTAGATATGCACTGCAGCATTTGTGTATATGTCCAAGTAATCAGCAGAATCTGCATCTTCTATTCTTACCCCGCCCTTTACATGTAACTTTTTTACTGGGGATGTAGTTCCTATCCCAACATTATAATCACAATAACCCGAACATATATGTAAAACCGGTGTCAATGTAGGGGTTTCAGCTACGCTTCCTGTGTAAAAAGTAAGACCTGCATCTTCATAGCTATGCTCACCTCCAGGTCTATCATGTTCAGCTCTTATAGCAGCAACTATATCACCGTCTTTCATAAATAACAATTCAGAAGCTGCCTCTCCAGATTCCCAATTATAACTTCCTCCCCCTTCTATTCTTAAAGAAGCTGGAGCTGAGCCAACTGTAGAATTTGGTTCCCCTTCTTTATAAATGTGTAAAATACTTTTTGGCTTTGTAATCCCAATACCAACACCAGTTCCTATATCATAAATTATAGAGTTTCCTAAAGTTTTTGAGCCCGTCCATTTTGCTATATATCCAGAGGTTCCAGATCCTCGAGTGTATCTATTATCTAAATTAGCACTATTAATTCCTGTTACATGCCCATAAGTGTCCAAAGTGATATCTTGAATCACAGTTCCTCCAGAATTGTCTACTGAAGATTGAGAGGAAGTGTCTGCGTGCGATATTGTAGTTCCACTAATAGCCAAACCACCTCCTACATCTAGCCAGGTTACTTTGCTAGCTGAATCATCCCAAAATAATATTCTATCGTCATTAGGATCACTCAAGCTTGATCCTGTTCCACCCTCAGCTAGAGGCAAGACACCAGAAGTCTCTGAACCTAGTGCAACACAGTTACTACAACTTAAATCACCTACAGTAGCGGTTCCACTAACTTTTAAGTTTCCAGCAGATTGAGAACAACCAGAATCGCTAGATTCTATACAAACCCCACCTATTATATGTAGTTTAGAGTCTGGGGAAGTTGTCCCGATCCCCACTTTTCCGGCTTCAGCTGCTAATATTGCATCGCCATCAACCCTTATTGCTCCTTTTCCATTCCCATCAACATATATTCTCACACCCTCTTCGTAGTTTATATTTTGAGGCTGAAAATCTATTACATTCTTAGTTGTTACAAAGTGTGCCCATCCATCTGTAGATATTTTTACATAATCAGAGGTATCTGTGTCTTCTATTCTTAACCATCCCTTTACATGTAATTTATCAGCTGGAGATGCCGTTCCTATTCCTACATTACCGTTTTCCTCTACTGTAAATATCTTGCTATTCTCATTAACAGCAAAAGCAGTGTTTGCGTCTATTTCATGCGAAGTATAGCCAGCTGGGACACCTCCGTCTGTTATGTCAATTAAATTCCAGCCATTATAACCACGATATAGTTGATCTACACAAACAGTCATCGCATAATTAGCATTATTATTATCAACATACAACTCTAAATACATCGGGTCGTAGGTTCGATTTTCTAAAATTCTTATTTTATCAACTCCTTGGTCTCCGAATCTATCTGCGCCTATTATGGTCAATCTGATCCCATAATCTGCTCCATAGTCTGCTCCAGCGTAGAATATTACATGCCCATGTTGGCCACCGACACTCCATCTAGCGACAAATAGTCCTGCTTGTCTAGCCGCGTTGCTTGTTGATTCAGCTACCCTTATCCACTTTTCAGTGTTGGCTGGTATTGAGATGCATTTTGAATTTACAACAACTCTTGTATTTGCATATAATGTCCCTGTTACTCTTGCATCTCCTGAGACATCCAGTTTATAAGCGGGAGAAGTAGTTCCTATTCCAACATTCCCTGTCGATTCCTCTATAGTTAACTTAACATTATATGGTCCTCCATAACTTCCTATTCCAAATTTTCCGGTTCCTATACCCCATACATCTGGGCCTATTACCCATCCGTGAGAATAAGAGCTCCAATCAGCTGCAACATCAGTAAAAAAACCTAGACTAGCTTCATCGTCGTTTGGATTTCCTATTTGAAGCTGGCCTCCACCCTTGTCAGTAGAGTGAATTCTGATCTTACCACCACTAACAAAAAGTTTAGAAAAGGGTGAGGTTGTCCCTATTCCAATTTTTCCTCCAGTTTCATAAATGATGGAGTTCCCTATGGTCGTTGCGTCAATAAATTTAGCTAGATAACCAGCACTTCCAGTGCTTTTTACTGGAGTATATGTTCCACAATGAAAAGTTCCACTACTGTCTGTGTAAAGGAATAAGCAACTTGTTAGTGCAGGGGCAACCAAATCTCCTGCTGAAGTTACTCTAAACCACACGTTTCCACTTACTTTCATTTCTACTTTATCAGTTGCATTTAGCACTACTGCCGAGAAAACAATGCCTAAGAAAGGCAATAAGAAAACTAGGTATAGTCTTTTCATAGAAATAAAAGAAATAAAAAGGTATTAAAAATATTTAGAAAGAAAAGAAACTAAGGAGAATCGCTTATGTAAATATCACTTCCTACTTTTTTGATATATACTCCATTAAGATTAATAGTATTTCCAGCTAGATACATATTTCCGTTGTAATCTACCCATGCCTTGGTATTTCCTGCAGAATCTTGAAAGTAGAATTTGGAAGATGTTCCCAACCTGAATCTTATATCGTTATACCCTTTTATTATATCTACATTGTAAATTGATCCCTCATTTTGGCCTTGATTCAGATATAGATTTTTTGCCTTTACATTCCCAGCAACCTCCAACTTTTCGGATGGTGAAACCCCAACTCCAATTCTGTATGGGAAATATGCATCCCCATCTGATTCTCCACGCATTACTTCTTTCCAGCTCACCTCGTTCCCTGCAGTTCCTGATGTCCCTCCAACATATAAATAAAATTCCCCATCATGCAACTCAATTCTAGAAGCCCCTCTAGATCCTCCATAAACGTATTTGGAGCCATCCCAATAAGCTCCAGCTACTAGATTGACCAATCCGGCTCCTTCTGCTGTATCTATATATAAAGCATTTGCTGCATCCCCACCAATCCTTACATCGTAGTCATACTGATCCCCCGTGGCTGTATCGTAGATTATAGCAGTATCTTTGATCTCTATTCTACTATCCTCCGGGTCATAAATTGCATTTGTTTCTACATTATTAGCATCTTTTATGTTATGATCCTGCATGTTCAAATCCCCGGTCATAGTATCTCCAGCCGCATTAACAAACCTTGAATCACATTGAGAACAATCTGTAATTCCAGAACCCGTTATTATCACTTTATGGTTTGTAGAGTCAAAGCTAATGCTAACACTTCCGCTTCCTTCAAATTTTAATGCGTTATTCCCATTAGTTACTGGAAATTTCTCGCTTCCTGAAGAATCTTGTACTGAAACAAACTTTGTGTTAATATTTATATCTGCATTTGTTATACTTCCATCAGCTATTTCACTACTTCCAACAGCCCCAGTCTTAATTTGCAAATTTAACGAGTTGTAAGTTCCAGAAACGTCTATATCACTAGATGCTGAGTCAGTAAAAGTTGTGGCTGTATCTAAAACCTTATTTCCGGATTGATAAACATTTACTCCGTAAATATTTGCCCACTGGTAGCTAGAGGTGCCTAAATTATTTATATTATTTAACAAGGGCCTTACAGTTGCATTTGCTATTATATCGCTATATCTTAACACAAGGACTTCTTTTGGGTATGTATTGTAGGGATTCATCAGGAAGACAATGTTGTCCTGGTTTGCGTTGTCTGCATATTCAATTACAAGATCTGTATCCTCGCTCCCTGCCGTTTCTCTTACATAGATTTTGTACTCATCACTTAGTCCGCTCCACCTTATTCCTGCAGAGTTACCAGATTTAACAATATTGAAATTTAAATATCCTCCCATAGTATCTCCAGCCGCATTAACAAACCTTGAATCGGCTTCAGATTTTGTATAATATCTATTGTCTAAATCTGTTGAAGTTAGACCTGTTACATGCCCATAAGTGTCCAAACTAACGCTTTGAATAACTTTTCCCCCGCTATTACTGACTGAACTTTGTGAAGATGTATCTGCGTGTGAATAAGTTATCCTGTGATTGGTTGGGTCAAAGTTTATACTTAAGCCTCCTCCAACAGCAAATTGTAAGGATTTTTTTCCATCGGTGACCGCAAATTGCTCTGTTCCAGCTGAATTTTGAACAGAAACATACTTTACTGAATCACTTATATCAGCGCTAGTAATAGAATTATCAGCAATTTCTGTTGAACCAACGCATCCACTGCAGCTTAAGTCTCCACTTAAAACCGAGGCCTTTACTGTTCCTGCGAAATATGCATTTTTCCACCTATTAGTTGAGTTCCCTATGCTGAACCAATTATCCACGGGAGGAATTAAGGAACCATTTACGTTTAATGTTTGCATATTTACGTAGGTAATATTTCCAGCAACCCTGAGATTCTTCATGAATGTTACATCATTTAAGAAAGTCCAGCTTCCAGAAATTGTTTCATCTTGGTCTACATTTGTAAACCTCGAATCTGCCTGAGATTTTGTGTAATACCTATTATCCAGATTAACGGAGCTTATTCCCGTTACATGCCCGTAAGTATCTAAGGTAATATCTTGGATTACAGTTCCTCCTGTGTTATCCACAGAAGATTGAGAAGAAGTATCGGCATGACTTATGGTTACGCTTCCTCCAGCTCCTATCGTTATTGTTCCTCCTCCCGTTAATCCAGAGCCTGCTGAAATTGTTATTTGTTTGTTACCCTCTGCCGCAGTTCCTGCAGCAGAGCCGTATTTTACATAGATATTTCCCGATCCATCAAAGGCTAAACCTGTGCCGAGTTTAACTTCCAAAGCATCGCTTACTATTTGTAATCCTTTGTTGGTATTCACATTTACATTGATTGTGTTACCACTGACCGAAAGACCGGCTCCTGTTACATCTAGGCAAGATACGCTCCCATCCTCATTTATAACAGCGATTGCACTACCTGCAGGACATGTTCCTGTAACTCTTTTTTGTATTACTGAGAAATCCGTACCAAAGGTTATAGTATCAGTTGTTGCATCTCCAGTAATTGTCAATCCAGAGCCACTTGCTACAGTTAGAGTAAGAGTATCTTGAGTTGAATCTGGCTCTGGATTAGTTCCTGCTGGAACAGCGATAGTATACCAGATGTTCTGGAGCTCGTTGGTGGGCGAAGCATCAACATCGGCTGGTTTCCATTGGCTTCCGTCCCACATTAACACTTGATTAGTAGCTGGAGCAGCTGAACTTACAGGTCTTCCCTGTATGGCTATTACTTTAGGGTTTGGGTAAGTTCCGGAGAGATCGCCTCCAGCACTTTGCCCCTCATTGATAAATCTTGAATCATAGACCGAACCTGTGTAATAAGGGGTGCTTAGGGTAAGATAGTTATTTTGATCCAAAGCGAAGACTGTGGTATTATAGTTAAGAGAAATTGTATTAGTTACTCCTTCTCCAGCCCCTCCAGAAACAGCAATTGGAGCATTAGAAGTGATTTTTGCAACGTAATTCCCTTGTGTCTCAGATCCTAAAGTAATACAATCCGTACATATAAAATCTCCTGTTATTCTTGCACTTCCAGAGACATCTAATTCATAAGCTGGGGATGTGGTCCCTATTCCGATTTTTCCTCCACTCTCGTATATTACTGAAGTTGTAAGTGTTGAGGTTCCATTGAATTTTGCAATATAACCGGCCACTCCAGACCCGGTAATCGTCCCTTCAGGGTTAACTGGAGTACATGTAAGAGTATCTCCTATAATCTGAACTGCATAGCCGGTTGGACATCCTGTTGGATAATTTCTTAGTTTGGCCCAGCTCAAATCTTGGATATATCTATCCAGAATAGAATTATCTGGCAGGGTTACAGGTCCTGTGGTTATTATTAACCCGGTTCCTCTAATGGTTCCAATTACGTCTAATGGATAGGCTGGCGCATTAGTTCCAATTCCTACGTACCCTTTCGTTCCATTTACTATGAAAAATACTTGATTAGGGTTAGAAATGTTTCTGACTATGAAACTTCTACCTACTGGGAACACTACCGGCAAGAAGAGAAAAAAGATAACAACTATACTTACCTTTCTACCCATGATAGCTATTATAAAGAGGATTGAAAAAAGAAAATCAAAAAGTAAGGGTCTAGATTTCTGCTATAATATTTCCACTACTATCCACTTTGAAAGATCCTCCTCCAGAAATAACCTGAAAATCTCCTCTTACATCCAATTTTTTCTCTGGATCTTCCGTGCCAATCCCTACTCTGTCTGTTGATCCTTTTATTATCATTCTTACGTTCCCTGCCTCAGTGAATTTGATATCATGCCCTCCTCCAGTGTTCAGGTTAACGTCATCCGAAGAATCGACGCTTAGTACATTCCAGTAAGTGGTGCCGTCAGCACTTGTCCACTGAATTATGTTGCCATTTTCTAGTCTAACGCTACCGTTTACATGAAGCCGGGTTGCTGGATTAGTAACATGGACACCGATTTTACCTGCGAAAATAGCCGATCCATAGGGCAAATCTTTCACTTCAGAGGCATACCCTACTCCTAATCTTCCATCTATAATCACATTTACCTCTTTTGGACCCTGTCCATGAAATCCAAAGGTAGAGACTGGGTTAGGGCCTTCATACATAATGTTTGCCTGATCAGAATGTCCGCTTCCGGTCCAACTACCTTCGTCTAATTGCCAATAGGAACCTGCACCGAATTGAATGTTTCCCCTTGCATCTAACTTCTCTGTTGGGTCTATGGTCCCTATTCCCACATTTCCTGAAGGGTCGATAACCAATGCCTGCTTACCAGTGTCTGGATTATATATGGAAAATCTCTCTAGGCCGTTCATTCCTACGTCCCATCTTCCTTCGGTATTCTCAAAGCGGATCCAAGATCCTGCCTCTGTTCCTACTCTAAATCTTCCTACTATTACTCCTCCACTGGGGGAATATACATCTAATTTATAGGAGGGTACAACTCCTATTCCTACACTCCCCCCTCTCTGGACTATCCCTTCATTCCAGTTCCCGCCGTAATAATCAAACATCTCCCATCCTCCATCAGATCTTGGCAATAGAGAGAATCTCTTTTCCCCAGTATCACTAACTATATGAATTGCTCCAGTATAATCAGCAGCAGCAATTGTGAGCTTTGCTGATGGAGAGTACGTTCCTATTCCAACTCTTCCATTTGTATTGTCTATCCACAGAGTTGTAGCATTTACACTGTCACTTGCATTAGCTAACTTTACTATACCATCCATATCTACCCATCCACCTTCTGATGCAACTTCTCCCCAACTGGCTTTGCAGTCATTTCCTATGCAAATTCCAGTATCTGTTCTCAAATACCCACTGGAGTAAACATCTCCTTGGACATGAAGTTTATATTGTGGGCTACTGGTTCCAATTCCAAAGTTTCCTCCCATTACGAAGAGATCATTTGAATTGCTATGCATTCCTATGTAAGCTTGATACTGCGGATTTGTTTCATTACCCGTTCCAGTTTGTCTGAAAACTATGGCTGGACCTTCATCATAGTCTACAAGTATCAGATTTGGCGCAGCACTTACAGCTCCGTACTGTATCCAAACTCTACCAGAGTCGGCTTCAGAACCTGTTCTTATGTCAGAAGGAGGAGATTTGGGTGCTACAATATCAAAAGTTCCGGCCTCTACTCTTAATCCTCCTTTAACATGCAATGTATCTTTGGGACTTTCAATTCCGATCCCTACTTGTCCGCTTGTATCATTCACAAAAAGAGTTTCTCCAACCTCGAATGCCCTAGCCTTTGGAACTCTTACCTTACCAATACCCCCTCCCCCACCTATGACTACTGTGTAAGGTGTTTTTGTTTGGTCTACCTTTAGAACAATATTTCCGTTTATCCCTAAGCTTCCTCCTATGTTGAGAGCATAACTAGCGCCTGGATTTGCCATTATTCCTACAGGACCATTAAATTTTGTCCAGCCCTGGGTATCTATATAAGCTAGTTCACTTCCTCCATGTTCAATAGACAGTTTTCCTTTTCCAGATGTATCTAAAGCATAAGCTTTAAGCCAAATAATACTAGTTTTTGTTGTTCCTGTCCCCGAATCATACCAACCATAAGTAAATCCCAAAGGATTAGAAGGTTGTAGGGGCTCCGTGGCCGAGGGCCATTTCCAGGTATGTATTTTGATATAATTTGGAGCGTTCCAATGTCCTAAAACAACGTACTGACTATCTCCTGCGTAGATAATAACATTATCATCCCAGCTATTAATCCAGATAGGCTTATTTCCAAACCCTATTCTAAAATAAGATCCATCGGAATAAATATAGCCTTGACCATTTCCGAAATTTATTTTATAGTTCTCTGGAACTAGGATATTTCCCACTACATGCAAGGCCTCTTGAGGAGTGTTAGTATTAATTCCAACTCTTTTATTTTGGGCATCTACATAAAGGACCCCACCTAGATTAGCATTTGCCATGACTTCAAGCTCTTTTATCTTGGTTAGGCCTGCAGGCTTTATATAATATCTTGTATCATTGTAGTCATAATATCTAACAGCCTTTATGTCTCCTGCTATAATATCACATCCTACATTCCAAACTATATCATCACAGGGATGCCAAACTAGTGGATACGCTGCAAAAAGCAAAGGAAGTAAAAGTGGGAGAACTATCTTTCTCATAAATTTAAGTAAATTTAATCTATGATAAATAAAGTTGAAATGCTAAACTCTCCTTAAAAACAAAAGGAATGCCGTGTGTTCAAGCCATTGTTTTGGTCTTAATATTTTATCTTTAATTATCCAAGGTCTTTCGGTTACCTCTATGCATTTATCAAGTATTAATCTATCTACTTTCCTAGCTTCCTTTACTACTTCCAAAACTTGCGTAAGCTGAGGGCAGTAGAAAACCATAAAGCCCCCTGGAGCAACCTTGCTCCAGAATTTAATTACCTCATAGCTATTTGGAATGTCAAGAAAAACAGAATTACATTCCGGAAATCCCTCTTTTGTGATATCCCCTATTACAAATTCCACTCTTTTTTCTAATCCAAGAAGCTTTAGATTTTCTCTTGCTATTTCTATATTTTCTTTATTAATATCATAAGAAATTACCCTGCCTTCTTCCCCAACAGCTCTTGCAAGCCATAAGGTTAGCCATCCCGAGCCAGTCCCTCCCTCTACTACTGTATCTCCTGGGTTAACCCCAGCATAGGCAATCATTAGGACAGCATCCTTGGGTAAAATAACTTGGGCTCTTCTTTTCAATTTATCAAAGAAATCAATGAAATTAGGCTTAATGACATAGAACTCCTTTCCCAGATGAGTATAAATCTTGTCGCCTGGAGCGGCCCTTTTTATTTTTTCCTCTTTTATAATCCCTTCATTCAAATGCAAATCTCCGCCGCTCCAGAAATACTTTTTATTTTCTTTATTAATAAGGAGTTTAATTGAAAAGTTTTTTTCTCGATTTTCTCTTTTAAACTTTTCCATAATATTTATAAAGGAGTTTTGAGGGAGACTTTCTCTATGTTATTCTGCAAGAAGTGTGGAGGAGTTCTTGTTCCTAAGGGAGATAAGTTGGTTTGTTCTAAATGTGGAGAAACTTATGAAAAAGAAGGGAACCCTCTTATTACTGTGGAGCATACAAAGAAAAGGAGAGGAATTGTTGAACTAGAATCATTTGAAAATGAAATGCTCCCCATAACTGAAGTCCAGTGTCCCAAATGTGGATATAATAAAGCATATTTCACTCTAGAGCAAACAAGAGCTGCTGATGAGCCGGCTACAAGGATATTCAAATGTGTTAAATGTGGATATACTTGGATGGAATATCAGTAAAGTCTAGAAAGTAATTAATACTCAAATTAAAACAAAAGGAACATACCTCTGATTTATTCTTACATGTCTTTTTAGAAAATTTACCAGAAACTCTACAAGCTTTCTATTGAAGGGGTTTAGATCAGTGAGGTAGCTCGAATCATCAGACTTCAGACTGGGAAGGTCTCATCACAAATATAATAAAATAAATAAGCAAAAAAGCTATAGGGTCCTTATACTTCCCTTAGCCATGTCAATATCTTCTTTTGTTACTGTTACTCTTCCAGCGTGAGCAGCAAGCCTGGAAGCCTCTTCAGCCAATCTTTTTACCAGAGTTTCTAAAGTATCTACTGTCTTTGCTACTGCCTTTCCAGAAACTCTTACTATTCCATATTTCTTTGCTGCATTCCTTATAAGTCTCTCAACAGCAGCCATTGGTATTACAGTCTTTCTCTTTGCCATAAAAGGAAATCCATATCTATAGATTTAGATACTTCCATGCCGCTCCAGAATTCTAACCAGGATTTTCTGATTCACCCACTGGTAGCTACATAATTCATTAGATTTCTTCTAACCAACTCCTTGCATGCACTTAATAGTAATAGATGAAGGAATTGGAAACCTAAGATATAGGAAAGGATATAAAATATCTGGAAAATTAAAAAAAGAATTAGAGAAGATCTATTTTATTGATTTAATTAGCACAAAGATTAGGGTGATATCAAAAGAAGAAGGAGAAAATATAAGAGAATTCTATTCTAAGCTTTTGAATTTAGAAAAACCATTTGTAGCTATTGGAGGGGATCATTCTGTTTCTTTTTTTCTCTACCAGAACTTTAAAGGAAAACCTCTAGTAATTTTTGACGCTCATCCAGATTTAGAGTTCTCTACAAAATTCCCCACTAATGAAGATTGGTTAAGGCTTCTTATTGAGGAAAGATTAGTAAATCCAGAGAAGGTATATTTAGTGGGAATAAGGAATTTTGCACCACACGAAATGAATTTCATCAAAGAGAAAGGGATAAACTTTTTACTATGCAATGAAATAGAGAGTTCTGATGATATAAGTTCCTTTATTCCAAGAAAAGATTTCTATTTAAGCATAGATATTGATGTTTTAGACCCAGCTTTCGCTCCAGGAACCTATTTTAGGGAACCATTTGGGCTAAATCCAAAGCTTCTTATTGATGCTCTAAGCAGAACAAAGCCACTCTCAATGGACATTACTGAGATAAATCTGGATTTCGACGTAAACTTTATAACCCTTAGGCTAGCTCTTTATATATCAGCAATAGGATGGAGGTGGATAGTTGAAAAGGAGTAGCCGAAGGTGGAAAAAGACGGTCAATAAGTTTAGATGTAGATGGAAAACTATCAAAAAGAGAATAAGGGAGAGAAAAAGACTGAGAAGGAAGCAAAGGGAGAAATATAAGTAAGCAATCAAGACTATTTGGGGAATTGGGAAAATTAATGCTAAATCTTTTTTAATAAAGATAAACAAGTTTGAGAATTTTTCTGGAGCGCTCTAGAAAATAGATTAAATTCCTCAGATATACTTAAGATTCTTTTTTGCTCTAGTGTGTTAACAGTAATCAATAATTTGGACCTTTCTCTTCACTACTGAGGATTGATTTCTCTCAATATTTTTGTAATTAGGAAGGCCACCGTTTTATGACCTAATTAACAGTTAGCAATAAAATGTCTAAATAATTTGGTTTCTCTGGAATTGAGAACATTAAAATTAAGAATAATTCCCATTTAGATTCGAACTGGGACCTCCTGTTCGTCAGGTCTTAGGAGTAATATTTCCTGGTTACCAGATGAATGGTCAGAATGTAGTGTAGAAAAACAACTGTCTTTCTTTATCAGGAGGCCTATTTAGCTCATCTGGGGTATAGAAAATTTCTATTCTATTGAGTAAGGAAAATTAAAGAGAAAATCCTTTATAATTCTAGTTCACTTGAATATTATAATAACTTTTTGTATACTTTCTCCCTCATACCAACCCTAGCAATTAGAATTTTCCTTTCTTTTTCCAAAACTTTATAAACAATTCTCATCTTACCTTTTCTAATCCTAAAGCAATTTTTAAGGCCCTTTAACTTCTTAACATCCTATTTGCTGGTAGGTATAGGATTCTCCCTTAAGGTTCTAAATATTTCCCCTAAAGGATTTCTATACTCTTCTGGAAGCTTAATAATTTTCCTCTTAACGCCCTTTGGAATAATTATTTCGAAAGTTCTTTCTCCAATTCTTCCCATGTCACATACTTTCCTTCTTTGTATTGTTCTGTGGCTATCTTTAAAGCCTCAAGATCTTCAGGTTCTGGCTCTTCTTCTGGAATCAATTCTACTTTAAATCTTTCAAGCTCTTCCCTTATCACTTCCCTTATTATCTTTTTTAGTTCGGAGATAGAAATGGTTACTTGCATAGAAA
>Ga0190367_1000783_pt1 | contig 20775 bp, 16 predicted proteins | sample 4872181011_MG_FD_171838 | JGI IMG/M metagenome (GOLD analysis project Ga0190367, IMG submission 171838) | Hydrothermal vent microbial mat bacterial communities from Southern Trench, Guaymas Basin, Mexico - 4872-18-10-11_MG | ecosystem: Environmental > Aquatic > Marine > Hydrothermal vents >...
CGACACTACTGTTTGCGTTAAGAATTATGTTCTCTATTGCTGTATATGCGGAGTCCGGATTCACAAAAACGACGACACTACTTACCACTGCTCTCTCTTTTATTGTTAACCGATCATCATGTTGTGAGTCACTCCTCACCTCGGTTTGGAATGGGGCTACTAGGAGCAATATTAGGGAAAGCACCAATAGTGCTGTCTTCCCCATATGCATCATGATTGGGGATCTATATTGCGTGTCCCTCCTTCGAGCTCTCGATTACGTAGTATATGGGGGCTATCTCTGCGAGAAGCATATCTTTTTTCTCCACGTCATCTAAGGAATATGCCTTGTCAAGAATGCTATTAACAATCTCTTCCGCCTTATTTATGACGCCAGCTCTGGCATAGACTTCCGCTATCCGTAGGCCATATACCATCTTCTCTATCTCATCATCAATTTTTTCCCGCTCATCCCAAGCCTTTGCCAGTATGTCCAGTATTTTTCTCTTCACAGGAGTATTCAATATAACCTTTGCATAGTGTATATATGTGTCGATCATATCCTTTGCGCTTACTGCCAAGCTTAGGGCTGTTTCTAGAGCCTCATCATACCTCTCATTCCTCACATATTCATCTATCAGTGTTCTTCTGACAAGCGGTAGTATCGGCTCTATCCCCTCCAGACGGACAAGCTGGAATATTACCGAGAACCAATCAGCGAATAATAGCCATGTCATTATCTTTATTAGTGTTCTAAGTCTGAGCCTTGAGGGCAACATATTTATGTAGTTTAGTGATTCCTTCAGTAGTTCGTCGGATCTCGGGTCACCAAGAACATACAATGTGGCGGCATAGTAGCCATATATCTCGGCGGCAACCCTGTTGCTCCTGATGTCATTTGGATTTCTGGGCTTTAGACCCTTAAGCATACGAACTGCCTTGTTTATTGAGTCGAGATACTCATCCTTTTTCCCCGCGAACTTGAATGCTATCGCTAGATCCAAACGTATCTTTGCTTCCTCAGCGGGATCTATCTCCATCTTTCCCTTCAATTCATTTATTGTCTTTATTGTCATTTTCAGGAGTCTTGGTAGTTCTCTACATAGCTTTAGTGCACACCTATGCTCCATCGCCAACAGTACGTCAAGCTTCCTCTTCTTGTCATCAATCACATCAAGACAGGATAGTGCGTCCACCACCTCGCCCTCCATCATTAGCCTCTTAGCTACCCTAACTATTAGTTCTTCCAGCCTCTCCTTTTCTGGTATTAGTACCTGGATTCTATCCATAGCGACGCAGTGGCTTTCGAGTAATATTTCCTCCGCAACCCTCTCCACAGCCCTATTCTTATACTTAGGATTAGAGATATCACTAAGGATCCTCTCAACACTTATTGGGAGAACCCTCTCACGCTCCAATAGTTTTAGTTTTTTGTTTAGTTTTTCCTCTAGTCCAACCTCAGCCAGTTCTTCTGGGAACTTATCCTTGGCCACTAAGAATGATTTGAGATAGTACGCTGGTAGTGATGGATGGAGTTCCTTCCTACCAGATATTATAACGCTATTTATGTAGTCCTCCAATATCTTGGCCCCTCCACGAATCCTGCCTGAAGCATATAGAGTATAGATGTATTTGAATAGGAGTTCTTGGTTTCTCTTTAGATCCTCCCAATATATCGGTATCTCTGAGACCTTCTCGAGCATGTCTAGAAAGTTATTATCGGCGAGTGTCTCCATTATATCTAGTAGTACCCCAATATCTATCTTTTCGAGCTCCTCTATTTTTATCCTCTCGAAGAACTCCTTCCATCTATCAATATTATGCTTCCTTAGGGCCACTGCTATCTGGATACATGCTTCTGGGTCACTGCCTATAACCGTATTTATCTGTTTCAATACTCTATCTAATGTCTCCCTATCGGTGTTTTTCTGTAGGATATTCTCGATGACCACACCCAGTATTGGACCCACTTTTACTTCCTTGGAGAATCTCCTAATAATCGCTAATGCTTCATCATGAAAGCCATGTCTTGATAATATATCGCAGGTGCTTAATAGTATTGTTGATTTTTGTGTAGGGTTGAGCCTTTCTATTCTATCTAGTAGTTTCTGTATGCTTCTTAGGCCATCGTTTCTGTCGCCTATTAGGATCCGCAAGTGTGCGCACTTAAGCTCATCCATAACTCTGAAGAAAACCTCCATTATTGTGTATTCCTTGTTCTTGATGAGTAAACAAAAACTATTAACGAACCCCCGAGCACGCGTAAAGTCCCCAATAAAGCTAAATACTACGGCCAGATTGAAGCATAGATCCTCATCACTATAATCCACTTTTTTAAGCCTCTTCAAGAAGTCCTTAACAATGCCCATGAGAGCGTTATTATCTAGTTTCCCCCCAAGTATTGCCTCAGAGATAACCTCAGGTCTATATTCCTCCGACACCTTCTCCAAATACTTGGAAAACAAATCATAATGACCCTCATATGCACACGTGATAGCAAGGGTACTGTATAGTTCCTCCGTATCAGGGGACTCCTCACTTTTAACTATCTCCAATAGGGGGTCTATAGGGCCAAAACTTAGGGCGACCTCAAGTACCGACTTTAAGGCATCAATCTTTTTGCTGGGATCCCTTATCATCTTAAGGAGGAGTCTTACATTTTCTATGGCTATATTGAGACTCATCTCACTCACTAATAACCTAAGCACCAAAAAACAAATATATAGTATACATCATTACAACACGAGTACCAAGATACTGCACTTAGGAATGCCTAAAAAACATCACAGTTAGATAATGATGTACCATAAAAAAGCTTGATCCAAACCCTAGTTCCGTTATCCCCCATTCTAACCAACTAATACGTGCCGTATCTGGATGATGAGTAACACTATTAAACAGGAAATAGTTATTATTACATCAAACATCCATGTTGGAGGTATTAGATGGAGATTTTTTCTATCATATTGGTGAGAGGCATGACCATAAGAATTGTTGACAACATATATTATGTCGGGGTCGACGACACCACCAGCGACCTATTTGAGGGGATCTGGCCCATACCTAATGGCGTCAGTTATAACGCATACCTCATCCTAGGCGATAAAAAAGTCCTGATTGAGGGAGGAGTAAAAAAGGCTTTTTCGAGGGAATTCTTCAACAATGTTGAGGAACTAATATCCTTAGAGGACATCGACTATATAGTTGTCAACCACATGGAGCCAGACCACTCAGGAACACTCCCAGAGCTCCTAAGAATAAATAAGAAGGCTAAGATATATATTACGCCATTCGGGAGTAGCCTCCTAAAAAACTTCTATGGTTTCGAGAGCAAAAACAGAGTGATTACTGTCAGGAAGGGGGACACACTAGACCTTGGTGACAGGAAGCTAGTATTCATACCGACACCAGGGGTCCATTGGCCAGACAGTATGGCTACATATGAAACAAAAAACAAGATCCTGTTCAGTAGTGATGCCTTTGGAACATTTGGTGCTCTGAACGGTAGGATATTTGATGACCAAATAGACCTTAACTATGTTCTGGGCGAGGCAAGAAGATACTTTGCCAATATAATAGGGAAGTTCTCCAGTAGAGCATTACAGGTAATTAGCGAAATCGAGAAAATGGACATAGAGATCATAGCCCCTTCACATGGGCCTATATGGAGGAAAAAACCAAAAAACATAATAGACTACTATAAGAAACTAAGCATGCAGAAACCCGACGAAAAAATCCTAGTGGTATGTGGCTCGATGTATGGATTCACTAGAGAGGCAATAGCATACATCACTAGAAGACTAGCAGAGGAGAGAGTAAGATTTAGTGTTATTGATCCAAGCAGGACACATCCCAGCTATTTCCTGAGTGAGGCATGGGACTCAAAGATAGTGGTGTTCGGATCACCAACATACGATGGTGATATCTTCCCACCAGTACGGATATTCCTCAGTTACATCCAGATAAAGACACTAAAGAATAGATATTTCGGGATAATAGGCTCCTGCGGCTGGGCTGGGGGCGGATACAGGAAAATTGTTGAAATCCTCAAAAACATGAACTGGGAACTAATAGAGCCAATAGTCGAGTTCAAGGGTAGAATAACAAGCCATGACTACTCCACAATAGAGCAACTCATCAGCAATATTAAGCATGTATTATCAGTATAGAACACATAGAATTTTTTATATGCCACTTCTTTTTCCATCAAATCATCCATCTGGGTAGCATAGAACCCCAATCTTTCAGAATAACTTTTCTGCTAAACGAAGACAATATATGTGGCGGCCTATCGGGGGCTCCTCATAGAGCCTAGCTGGGCAATCCTAACCGACTGAAATTTTGAGAAAAATATCACAGATAGAGAATCAGTATTCCGAAGGGATATACCTAACAAATAGGTAGTACTTACATAGGGAAACATACAATATATGGATGTTATGATGGCAAAAACAGGAGGACTCAGGCTTAGATGGTTTCAGCGTATTGTTTTGCCTTCTCGGCTATGTAGCGAGCAAGTACTAATGTTTGCCCCTCTTTTTTCGGTCCTCCCCAGTCATACGTTCTAACTTCTGGTGGTGCCTCCCTTATTGTGTCTGCTACAGCCCTCTCTATACATTCGGCGAGCTTTGTTTCACCAAGCCACCACAGCATTAGTTTTGCCGATAATATAGCGGCTATGGGATTTACTACATACTTCCCAGCATACTTCGGTGCGCTTCCATGTACAGGCTCGAATAAGCCATATTTATCACCAATATTGGCCGATGGGGCGAAACCAAGACCCCCAACCATCTGTCCTATGAAGTCTGATATTATATCCCCATACAGGTTTGGTGCCACAACAATATCATACTTTAGTGGGTCCTTCAGTGCCCATTGACAGAATGAATCCACATTCGCATCATCAGCCTCTATCTCTGGGTACTCCTCGGCGATCTCATAGAATACCCTCCTGAATAACCCATCGGCAGCCCTAACAACATTTGCCTTGTGGACACATGTTACCTTCTTCCTACCATGCTTTTTGGCATATTCAAATGCGGCCCTTATTATTCTTTCTGAGCCTTTTCTTGTTATTACCTTGAAGGATACTGCGGCACCCGCTGGGATTTTCTCAAATTCTGGGTGATACTTCCTGAGTTCCTCAGACCATTCTGGGATTTCCACCCCGAAGTAAAGGTCCTCCGTATTCTCCCTAAACACTATAATATCTATCCCCTCCCTATAGTTCAGGGGGTTCCCCTCATATGCCTTACATGGCCTCATATTAACATAGAGATCCAACACTTGCCTTAGCCTAACTATCGGACTCCTATACTTCACCTTACCCCGTAAGTGTGGTGGTAGTTCCTTCTCGGCCTCGCCAGGGGGCTTGGATGTTATTGCACCAAACATTATGGCATCGCATTTCTTTACAAGCTCTATTGTTTCGTCGGGTAGTGGGTTACCCTCAGTAATCCAACATGACCACCCTATCCTTCCTTCCTTATACTCAGCAGAGAAATTGATGGCATCCAACACTATCCGCACAGCATCAAGCACATCCTTACCTATACCATCCCCAGGAAGCCAAGCGATCTTATATTTGGCCATACTACCACCTTTTCCTACCAAAATACTCTACAAAAAACAAAATATAAGTGGATATTATTAGTGGCCATCCCCTATATGTCGCCATTATAGAGAAGTTCACCCTCTGAGAACATTAGTAGTTTTCCCCGATAACCCCTCCCTACCTTTATGGTGATCCAAGACTCACTCGTCAGGTTTGGTATGGTAGTGATTATTGCCGCTTTTTCATATGGTTGTGCCTTCTCTCTTCTCAAGAGAAACATCTTGTTATTGTGGGGATGCCTCCCATCGAGGTTTATGAGTACGACATTGCTATTCGCGAGGACAAAGTTATATGTTCCATCCCCGAACTCCTCATATAGTTTCCTAACAGCATATCTTGTGGCACCAAATATACTGCCGAGGGGCCTCCTGCGGAAATACTCAACCATTCTGTCCCTTATATATTCAAATATCCTTGGAGAATCAAACTGGGGGTCATCATGGATAATCCTCCCTCTGGTCCTATACCTCAATATTGATTCCGAGTATCCATTATGAGCAAAAATCCACTCGTTATCCAAGAATACATCCTTGAATGGGTGCGCATACTTTTCCCCATAGAGATCCCCCCTAGATGCCAACCTGAAGTGACCAACTATTATCTCACTCTCGATACACCTAATGGCGAGATCGAATGATGTAACTATATTCTCACCCCTGATCTCTATGTCAGTATCCTTCACAACAACAGCCTGTTTGTTCCTTAGGAAGAACCCCACACCCCACCCGTCGACATCTCTCCTCTCTATACTCCTAAGCATGAACTTATGGAGAGTTTTAGGGGCCCTATACTCGCTTGAAAAACATGCGGCAAATAGATCACACATATATAAGCCACCATAATACCCATTGTTTGTACTCTAATCGAGTATAGTAATACAATAAATAATATATAATACCATATCCGTACCCCGCCAAAACAGCCACCCAGCCCATATCTATTATGTGTATCTGAGTATTACATGCTACTATCCATTATGTTGATTGTTTCCTATATATATTGGGTATGCTGGGTGGTTATTCTATGGATGAATTATTGTCCTTAAGGATATCCAAGAGGACAACCCCAGTGATGCTCTATAATGTGATGAGAGCCATTACTCACGAGGAACCAATAGTAGCAAGCAGGAACCTGGTTAGGTTTGCGGAAAAATTATTGGAATACATTGGGAGCGATGTAGTGGAGAAAGAACTCCAAGAATTCGCTAGGGGCATTATCGGAGTATTCAGGGAGAAGTTTGGGCTCAAGGACGCATTAGAACTCATAAAAAAACATGGTTTTATGGTTAATGAGAGGTCATTGGAATGGGCATATAGAGAGCTAGGGATTCCTGTGTCTGGGGGCGTTGCAGCACTAATATTAAGGCTACTCAGAACCGGTGGGTTCATCACAAATGTTTTCAGTAGAGTCCTAGCGATCGACATAAGGGAGGCGATCCTCAATATGTTGAGGATAAAAGGGATGCTGAAGATAGGGTATCTAAGATCCAAATTTGGAGAGGAAATAACAAATCTGATTGTTGACCTTATAAGGAATGATACTGTCATTGTGACATATAGGGGCAGAATCTTGGAGATACCCCCATCAATAGAGAACATAGATAGAATACCATCAAGAGATGCTGAACACATCGACAGAGCATTTCTAGAGGAATGGACAGATTATCATGGAGTGAAGTGGTATAGGATCTCAATACCCGATGGCGCAAAAGTATTGCTCAAAATGTAGGGACACACGATGAAAAAATACTGAACTACTGATTGGAGGAAAATAATGGTCCTCATTGGTGTTGATATCTAAGGATCATTGATCTAACGATCCTATATCTTATATATCTATGTACCACTAATAGGATCGCTAAGGCCATGTCAAGGAGCAAAATATAGATGCTTACCCTTATGAGCATGTATGCATTTATATAGATCCCCACAGCAGCTATTATATAGGATATGGCCAGCATTAGTGATGTTATTTTGCCATAATGTATCTCACCTCTGACCCTCAACAGAATAAGGATTGTTGACCCTACTATGCCAGCTACTGATAGGAGTAGGCCCACGTTTATCCCAATCGAAACAAATATATCCCTGATTATTGATACTATGTATAGTGCTATGCCTATGGTCAGGCCAAACAACGCGGCATATCCCATAGCCTTATTGAAATTGGGTTTCTCTGGCTTATCCTTCTCAGGTATGTGTCTTATTTTTCTAAGACCCAACAAGTACCTCAATCTTGCGATTATCCCTTCCTTACCAACTTTTTTGTAGACTGTTGGTCTGAGTCTCTCCATTTTTTCGGCCCCAGGAATCTCAATTGGTGTGGGGTGTTCCTCCTCCACATGGGCTACCCCAGCCTCCTTCTCCCCCATTTCTCTCTCCATTTTGGCTTTCACTGTAGTCTCTTCCTTACTCAGCATTGCTTCCTCCTTCACAAGATACTTGGGCTGTATGACCGTCAGAGACCTATTCGATAGCATCATCAATAGGAATAGTGCGATAGCGCAGAGAAATCCAACTAATAATTGGCTATATGGAAATATCAACATTTTGGCTCCTGTGGTCGGGGTAGTTGTTTGTGTTGTTGTCTGTGTTGTTATCCCTGGGATCCTATAGGATACAAGTGCCATTGCCCTCTCGTTACCTATCACATATAGTACACATATCCACATGTGTGTGCTATTACTTGCCATGTCGATCAATCTGTGATCTGTGGCATTAAGTCCTTCGGCTATTCGGTCTATGTCCCCACTTACATTTTTGATTAGTTCTACGTTACCCGTCATGTCGGCATGATATATCGCATAGCTATTATCAATAATCCATATGTTTTCGTCTTGAAGGAAGAAATGGGCTGCATAGACTTTGGAGACATCTTTGGGGTATCCGATCGATATATTTTGCTCTGTTTTATTGAGCCATTCATTCATCTTTACCACGCCTATTTGGGGCCGGTCTGTCCTATGATAGGACACCCAGAAGTTCTCGCCATCAAATTCTAGGGAATCTATCTCCATATTTACATATGACAGATTTATGGTTAGTACTTCCACTAGGCGATAAGTCCTATCCAGAACGGCAATACTATATTTGTTCCCCCTCATTAGGAGATAACAGCATTCATCCCCATAGCTAAGGTCGACACATGAACCCAATCTAAGGATGGTGGACGGAAGACTATTGGTATCGATTATTGTTCCATTCATACTTATGTTGAGGATCTCTATGGATGTGGAGGTTCTGTTGGCAACAATGAAATAGTTATTGTGTACACTACACCCCTTAGGGTCCAGCCCAAAGATAACTACGCTACAGCTATATCCTTGGCAGTCAAGCCGCATAGATGCCCAGAAGAAGAAAGCTATGAGAAGTATAACTAGAGCTCTTCTCATAGAAACCACCACATAGACTAGCACTACTTCTCTATTATGTTTCCCCACATATCCCCCTTCTTCCTCGACAACGCAAGAGACCCTGCAAGTATCTCCAACATCACAACTCTGCCCCTACTTTCCACGGTCGAATTGAATACCTTTTTTCCCCTAGTACTTGCTCTATGTATGTTTGTCAACCCCAAACCATTGATAATGCTTAAGAAATAAGCCGATATTGGGCCATATACTGGAGAATGAATAGGAAACATGAATTTCTCTGTCACCCAATACACCATCGGAATAATGGTAAAGGGAATATGTTATTTATAAAGGAGAAAAATGATGGATTGTGATATTATCACCCAAAAAAGACAAAGATTTAAATGCCATAAAAATTGAGAACAGCCTAGCCTAGTCAGTAGATATACAAAAATGGACATATATAATGTTGCTTAACATTTTTTCTGTAGATGCTTGGTATGTGTTATTATGGCCAACATTGGCGCTTTTCTAATGAGAATCTCACAGCTTCTGTTGCCAGATCCCCCTACTAACAAAAATATCCAGAATAAACATTAGCCACAATGACCAATTCCCCGAATCAAAATATAGGCCGCCCCGCCACTTTTTGTATTGAATGCGATACCAAAGATTAGCTGAATACAAACCTTTCCTCACATTCTACAGAAGCCACTCATATCTAAATTCACTGGATCTCTCAGAATTTCTTCAGGATCATAGAGAGGTAAGAGGCATAGTGAAAAATAACAAAACATACTGCCTGTATCTACCTATATGCCTATTATTCCGTAGAATCCTCATACATCACATATATAAGTAGAAAAGAATAGTATTCTTGCCATCGGTTCGGGGATCGGGATGCAGAGGCCAGTACGTGCGTATGTATTCCTGAAGGTCCGGCCTGTCGAGATTAATGAGTTCCGTGAAGCATTAAGTAGAATACCAGAGGTTGTGGAGGGGCATGCCGTTACGGGAGAAATGGACGCAGTACTTGTCCTTGAGCTCCAAGACTATATGAATCTGGCAGATGTCGTAAAGAAGATAAGGACACTACCATTCGTCCTTGATACACAGACGAGTGTCGTGATAAGCCCAATAAAGCAAACAAACAATGGAGACAGGAAAAAATAGGCACAATATTCTTCTATTTTTTACAGACCTAATATTCCTTACGCTAGATCACAAACACTCAATGAATCCATCCCTCGAGAGTCTATCGATGATTTCTCGAAACCCATCACAATATGGAAATTTTTTCCATTGGGGGCATGTTCCACATTTTGGCACCCCTAATACCTGAGAAAATACTGACAAATATCATGTATGTCATAAAAGCTACATACACCTTAAGTATTATTGATGATCCAGCAAGATAGGACGCATACAGTACCACTAGAACAACAACAGCCCCGAGGTATACCTTAGAGAGTATCTTTATTATTATTGACCTATCAAAAATATCCAGTTTGTATGATACCAAGAAAAAAATCACAAGTATGGGGATTACCCACGAATACCTCTCAAATAGGAGCCCAAAGGGGTTATAGATGAAATATAGAATAAGGAGAACAATTATTGTTGGGTATGTAAATGTACACCCAATACATAGACTATACTTTCCAACCCTTATATAGTGCCCCTCCTTATATCTGTCGCATAATGGGTGATGAGATAACGTAAAGGGCATCAGATCGCGCAGAAACAATAATAGATGACGAAAAATTCTTCCCCAATTAAGCCTAATCTGAGAGCAGTACGAATTATTCCCTATAGAAATTCACCAAAAATAAAAAAACAAGGTATTGGCCTACACTAGTAGCATCATTGCAATCCCTAGACCGATGGCGAAGGGTATTATCCATGCCAATATCCATGCAACTATGGCATTTCCCCATGTATCTGTGTGCCTTATCTTTATGATGTACCATTGGATTATACAACATGGAATAAGTGCGTTTATTATTGCCGTCACGAGTACGGAGCCGAATGATCTTTTCTCTTCTGGGACACCAACTATGCTTAGTGCTAGCCATAGGAAGAAGGCACCAAGAATCAGTGGCATGATGATCAGCGCTACCAACAATCCCGCTAGGCTAAGCCCGAGTAGTCCTCCATCTGGCATATTTACCACCTTCCTTTCTACCCATCACCAAAAAATCTCCTTTATAAAGGAAATACTATCACAATTTACGATCAAAATGTTTCCCAATGATATATTGGCTTTCGTGTTTTCATTTGTGTATGTAGGCGGCATAATATATGCCTGTAAATACCTAAGGGATAGAGGATATGATCTTCATAAACTCAGGGAAACCACACACATGCTTATGGGAGTATGGCCTTTGGTCTGGTTGTTATTCGAGACTATGTTCGCAGCATTCATGGTGACAGTCATCATAACATTATTCCTCATATTCGCACCGAAGAGTATAAGGAGAGTATATTCTGGGGGCGAAGAGAAACATTATGGTCTCATAATATATAGTGCTACTTTCATGTGTATAACATGTCTCTACTGGATGTCCCCAATAGGTGCGGCAGCAATATTTACTTTGGCATTCTCCGATGGTATGGCTGGATATGTAGGGAAGCACTACGGTGGACACAAATTCCGTGTTCCTTGGGGGAAAACAAAAAGCATTGAGGGATCCCTAGCCTTCTTTCTTATGTCCATAATATCCATAATCCTAGCATACTCAGTATTCGCAACATTACCATGCCTGACCCTAGTAATTATCTACGCACTAATATTGACGATAACAGAGGCGATATCTCCCCCACATTCGGACAATTTCACTATACCAATAACATCGATATTACTACTGGAATACCTACCATATCTTCTCTGTCCATAATAACATCATACCATATATTTTTTACATAACTCTTTTGTCATTAGACGCGAATCTCCTGTCCATGGACTATCCATAGATATAGCTTGCTCTTCTTGGTAATACTAGCTTGCTTAGCCTTGAAAACGCATTATAACTTATACTTGAGGAGTCTCTTCCTCAACATACACATCCTATTGGGGTAGTCTGTCGATATGATATCTACCCCTATTCTTACTAGTCTCAGTGCTAGGTCCACATCATTCACCGTCCAAGCATTTAGTATTATTCCTCTTATTCTACATTTATGGGCCACGTGTTTGTTTATTATATCCTTTCTTAGTGCGAGTATTCTTATTCCCAGTTTGAGGATTCTTTCAATTATTCTGTCATTATAGCGTACCGATATTGCTAGTAGGGGTATGTTGTCGTTTATGTTCCTTATGTTTGCTAGGGTATCCATGTCAAATGATGCTATTATTGTCCTATCCATTAGTCCAGATTCCTCAATCGTCTCGACTGTTTTCTTCTCAATGTTTCTTTCCTTTAGTTCTATGATTATGCCGAAGTCGCCATCACTGAGTACTTCTAGTGCCTCTGCTAGTGTGGGGATTTTTGCCCCCCTATACCTATCAGAGAACCACGATCCCGCATCCAGCCTCTTTATCTGATCCAGACTCATATTACTTACTAGTCCTGATCCGTTTGTTGTCCTATCGACGGTGGCATCATGGATTACTACGAGATAGCCATCTCTAGTGACTCTAACATCCATTTCTATGAAGTCCACATCATACTTCTTTGCTTCCTCGAATGATGGGATTGTGTTTTCTGGTGCCAGTCCCGCTGCTCCCCTGTGTCCAACTATTGAGAAGTACATGCTTACTACCTACCACCACCTTGGCTTGAGCTTTGTTCCTCTGTTCTCTTCTTTGCCTTTTTCTTTAGTACTATGTGGAATGACAAGTATGCCAGGAGAGTTAGTGTGAAGACCGCCGCTACTCCCGGCAGGATCCCCAGTGGTCTAGCCGTTATTGTTTCTTTTTTCCTCTGGAATATGAATATTATTTTTGCTATGTTTGTGTTTCCTGCCAAGTCTTGGGCCTTAATGAAGAATGTGTGGTTCCCCTCCGCGATATATAGTGTGTCTATCGTATACCTATTCCGACTACCAACGAATACCCAGGAGTAATTATCCATCTTTACCCAGTATCCATAAATCCCAGTATTGTCGGTCGCATACCAAACTATCTCTATTGTCCTATTTCCAGTTGTGGTACCGTTCTCGGGGTATGGTATCGATATTGATGGTGGTGTCGAGTCAACATTCACAATTATTACCGCTAACGCTGAGTTGTTCGCCTTATCCCTAGCATATATGGAGATAGTATGTGTTCCATCACCAAACAGCTCTATGATGAGTTCGCCTATTGTCATGTTTACCTCGAAATCCATAGTCTGGTCTATGGAAATCCTCACGGTATCTGGATTCTCCTCCATGATCCTCCAGCAGAGGATTACTGTTGTTTTGTTTGTTATTGTGTTGTTCTCTGGTTCAGATATATCTATCGTTGGGGGAGTCACATCGATATGTACAACTACTACTGCCAGCTTGGTGTTTCCACACATATCGATGGCTTTGATATGTATTCTGTGGGTTCCCTCACCAGTATCTATGACTATACCTCCCACTGTTGGGGCCTCAAACCATGCGTTCTCATCGAGTCTCATTAAGACATACCTTATCCCGGATAGAGTATCCGTGGTGTTCCATTGTAGCCGTATTGTTTGTACCCTATAATACGTATTGTTTGTTGGCGAGTATACCACAATACTTGGCTTTGTCCTGTCAAATAGTATGAGTATTCTTGATGTGTTTGTGTTGTTGGCCAGATCAATAGCTAGTATCTCCACGACATATACTCCCTCCTCAGAAAGACTGATGTTTACTTCGCCACTTCCCTCACTTAGGTCATATATCTGTGTCCCATTTAGTAGTAATAACACATGGACTAGGTTGTCCTCTGAGATGTTATATCGCACTGTGAGGCCGCTAGAGTTCGTATATGTATTGTTTGCTGGGTTTGTTATGTGTATCATTGGTGCCCTGTCATCAACAAAAATCCATATCGTGGATATATTTGTGTTTCCTGCCTTGTCAACGGCCATTATTGAGATGTTATGCTCTCCATAGCTCAGGTTCTCAAGCATATAGGATGTGTTGTTCCCGACAAAGACCCATTCACCATTATCTACTCTCACCTCAAAATGATCCAGAAAGTCCTCCACATAACCCCATCTCAGCAATATGTCTGAGGTATTCACATATGTTCCATTCTCTGGGTCAACATCTGTGATCCTTGGCTGTACATCATCACGTACCGTGAAGACGATACTTTCTGCCGAATTATTTGCTAGGTCGTAGGCAACTACCCTAATAACATTCACGCCATATGTTAGGGACACATTGTATGTCGTGTTGACCCCCTCGTAGGTTTTTGTATCATTAACATAGAGCACATACCTAGATACCTCCGTTGTATTGTCATACCCCTCCCATACCACGACTATCTGTGAATTATTTGTATATGTATTGTTTGTTGGTATAACAATATTTACCCCTGGGGGAGCGGTATCCACAGTTATTCTTGTCGTATTCTCTATACTTGACCCCCTTATCGGTATTGCCTGGATCTTGAGGTCCCATACACCATCCTCTGGTGCTTGGATTGTTATCCTATTTTGTATTGTTGTGTTTAGGAGTGTCGAGTTTAGATATACCCTATACTCCACGGGTGTGAACCCAAATGTTTCCCATGAGGCCACAATATTTGTGGTATTGAGGATTTCTCCAGATTTTGGTAATAATATTGTGAGAACCCTTGCTGGGTGGAGTATGAGGCCACCTATTTCTCCACCAATGAACTGCTCCTCGATGAGATCCCCATCCGTGTCCAGCGCGGTGGCACATGATATTCTGAAGGGGAGACCCCTCTTATAGTTCTCATATTTTGGGCTATAGAGCATTATGTCGGTGTTGTTCCAGACAAGCAAGTGTTCTGCTGTGCCATTAACCTTCACGAATGTTATGCCTTGGTTTGTACCATTTGACACAAATAATGGTGTCCCGTTCGGAAGGATCACCCCGAAGGATGCTGATGATAGGTACGCTATTGTGGTTTCTGATTCGTTAAGTATTCCCCCAAACGCAATACTATATATTGCTCCATAGACTGTAACATTCCACTCATAATCCAGTGTGGTATTTAGCTGTTTTAGATTATTGCTGACCCCATAAACTATCTTCGAGTTGTACGCTCCTATACAAAGAATTGGGGCTGACTCAACAGTTTTGCTGTTCAACTTACTCCCGTCGAATGATAGGATGATTATTGTCCCATTCTGCAGTCCAAGCAGTATTTCTTCCCCAGCCTGACCATATATGTCCGCGATGGCTAAGGCCGATACATTTGTGTCGATGATACTCCATTTTGTTGTCCCATTTGGATATAGGGCTATTGTTCCATTATCCCCAGACAGAATTATCTCCACCTCATCACCACGTCTTGGGGTTTCAACAAACATGAGTGATCCATTATATTCCTTCCTCCATACAATGTCCCCCAGATCCATGAGTAGTGTCGTGTTGTTCTCCAACGCAACTATGACCTCGTGATAGGAGTCCCCATCATAGTCCATCTTTCCAAGATCCATAATCCCGACAGTCATATTTCTACTTAACAATTCATCATAGTTCCTATCAATAAGGGAGACCGTCATATCGCTGAAGGCGACAACATACTCGGGCGAATCATCATCCACTAGGTTTGCCTCCATTATTATTGTTGGAGCACCATATATCCTATTACTCCACAATGTATCACCAAGATAATCAATACGGTATATCCAGTCAGTTTTTCCTCCAATAACAATACTATTACCAGTATCAACAATTGTTGTTATGTTCCCCCCTATGTTTCTTGTCCATATATCACTACCATTCCCATCGACCAGCATGACGAAGCCTAGACCACCCATAAATATCTCGTCAAAGTCATCAAGATCCACATTCGTACTTATTGTCGCATATGCATATGATGGTAGACTTCTATTCCATAGCTGGTTCAGGTATGAATCCAGTAGAAATAGTGTCCCATTCGTAGCTAGGAATATTTCCCTCCCACCAGTCTCATTAATGTCTCCGCTCCCAATGGTAGTTATTTTGTCCCCAAAGGTTTTTGTTCTTATTGCGTTTCCTCCCTCCAAGAATACCCATAGTTTGCTCCCTCCCGCCACTACTATATCATCATAACCATCACCATCAATATCCTCTATATCTACCAACGATATATTCTCCCCCATTATGTAGTTCCATACCACTGATCCATCATTGTCCACCACTATAAGTCTATCACCACCAACAACAAGTAGTTCATACTGAGGATCACTATCCCACCTTATTCGGTATATCTTCTGTGCACCCGAGAGCACGATTTGCCATAGTGTTTGTGCTGAGAGTGTGGAGACAAGCTCTATATATTCCCCATGAACAATGGATACTTCATCGCCCTCCCTAGGAGATATATCGCCAATAGTAAAGTATATGGTATCATCCCTAGAAACAAATATATCAACAGTGTCGTTATCTAGGAGATATATTCCCGTGGAATTAGCGAAGACCACCTCCATGGCTCCATCATTATCTATATCCCAGAGCTCAGAATGAAGTACACTGACGCAAGATATAGCATTTTTCTTGAGCCCACTCATATTAAGAACCACTATGCCACAGTCCGAGACTACGTATGCCTTCTGGGGATCCACCAGTATCTCCTTTGTCCTAGTGCCGGGACCTATAATCCACGTATCGTAGAACCTCACCATTGATTTATCTTCACCCTCCATCGAATGAAGATACACATTGTTCTTCCGTGGTATTGTTTTTGATGCTGTTTCTGTCTTTAAAACATTGTACTTCATGGATGTTATGTTCTTTGTCCCTCCCCACGTTATGTTATTCATTATTGTGCCGAAATACACTATTTGTCCAACAAGTAGAAGGATCAAAAGCACCAGTTTCCTCATAGTAGACCCGCCTTATAGAGCTTTATCTCCTTAAGGATCCTATATACCAGATAGGCCACACCAAACATCGCCAAGGCCGCTATACCAACCTCTATTGATGCCACAGGTATCGCCTTCTTCACAAAGGTGATCATTATTCTATATATCTTTGAGAGCAATCTCTCCTCTTGCATCCATATAATCATCAGGTCCAGTGGGGCCTGTCCCTCCATGACATCACTAGAGACATCGGCATAGAATGTAATGTCGAAGGTCTCGCCTGGGTATACGTTTCCTATGTATGCAGCCAACTCCCCCTTGAGGTTCCCACCAGTCTGTAGTTCAACATATACATCCTTGGCTTCTACAGACGCCATATTCCTGAGAACCATGTGGAGAGTAACATCAGAAGCCCCTATTTCGAGTTCTTCGGGATCCATATCTATTATTCTGAACTCGGCCTTTTCCTCAACAACGATGGATACATAATCCATGCTCTGACCGCCCTCATAGGTAAAAATAAGCGGTATTTCATAGAACCCGGGGGGAGCCTGATCCTCAACATTTATGAGGAATGAAAGATTTATTAGGTATCCAGGAGGTATCGAACCAAGCTTTATTTTGTCAGCCCCAGGAAAGCTGGGTGTGAAATATTCAGGGAGCTCAAGTCGTGCCTCAGCGTCCTTTATCAGCTTCTTCGTTGGATTCGCGACCGCCACCATTACTTCCACATACCTATCACCAGGCAATGCATGGAGAGGTACCGAGTAGGAATATATAGCTATAAGCTCTGGTGTTTCATTAAAAACAACAGGGACTGTCTCCGCAACCCAGTACACATCATTTGTCCTCTCATCCATGTAGGATACATTAACAACAAAGGCAAGTGTTGTTAGGGGGACCTCCGTTATCCTTATCGTGAAGCGAGCCTCCTTACTCTCCATAGGCCTAAGAAAACCAACCTTATATATGTCTGGTGAGTCTATAGTTACATATGGTGGATAACCTATCGTTACAACATGTACCCACTTCGCTGTTGCCGTCCCGATATTCTCCACTCTCAACGTGTAGTTATATACTCCCTCCCCACTCACTATTAGGGGCCGCGCATAAATCCTCAGCTCTGGAACGCCTGTTACGGAAACAGGGACTATTATCGTTTGGTGATATATGTTCCCTCCCGCGTGAAATGTTAGATACATTGGTAGGTCATATTCCGATAGGGATATATTCCTATATACCTCATCAAAGACAAATATGAATGTGAGGGAATAGTTTGCTGGTATTGTGTCATTATAATGCTTATATGTCTCATTAAGCCTCCCAACCCTCCTCAGATCGGTAAAGTTTATGAGAAGCCTCTCGGCGGACACATCACTAATATATTTCAGAGCTATCATGAGTGCTGTTGCTCCCTGAGGGATTGTCGTATTTCCTATTGTTATATTCGCTACAGCATAGAGCCATGAGACATCATATAGCTCGAATCTAGGCGCAAAACTCACCCTTACCTCGCCATAGCTATATCGTGGACCCAAAAATAGGGGCACTATGAATATCAACAGCAATAATATTTTCTTGGCCCGCAACACATCCACCTATTCGAGCTTTCTGGACATGAACTTGAAGCTGAATGCCAGTATTATAAACGCATACACAAACAAATAGATGAGATAACATATAGATACTGATAGGGAGAGACCCTTCAAAATAATGTTTGATGTACATTCAAAATAGTAGTATAGGGGCATTGTATATACGATTGGTCTTAGTTCCGGCCTCATCGCTTCTGGTGCGAATACAAAACCAGAGAATAGAAATGATGCTATCAGGAAGAATGTCGAGAACTGCATTGCCTGTAATTGATTTGTTGATAATACCGAGAAAAACAGCCCCACACCAAGTGATGCGAGTCCAAGAGCAAAGCTAACTATTACAATATCTATATACGAGCCCTTGAATGTTGCCCCTATCATTATTAGCAGGAATAGACTACCGAGCGATATTGCGACGCCGACAAATAGGAAAGGTATTAGTTTACCAATAATGAGGTCTATCCTCCCAATTGGTGTTGTTAATAGTTTCTCTAGTGTCCCCCTCTCCCTCTCCCTAACTATGGATATCGAGGCAAGAGTTAGGGGTACTTGCTGTGTCATTATGCCCAAAACAACAGGAGCTACTAGATCCACCATGGATGGTTCTCCCCCCACCAGATCAACAACATTCTCTATATTCACCTTCGCAACTACCCTCTTCCTCATATACAGTTCCTTGGATATCTCATCCTCGCAGTCCAGAACAATCTTCTCAAATTTCGCCATGAGTATCTCTGGCAGAGAAATCCTTCTGGCAGTGTCTATTATCGTGACAATATATGCCTTATGCGTCTCCTCCACCATCTCGGTGAAACCTTCAGGTATGACTACTGCAAGCATTATTTTGGATTTCTCCACATAGAACTTTGCTGTCTTCAGATCCGATAAGAAATACTTAATGTTGAATGTCCTATCGGACAGAAGTCTATTCAGCACGACCTTGGCAGCGTATCTGGAATCACCAACAACAATGCCTGCGGGGACATTAACTGGTTCTCTGGCATAGGATATCCCGAAAAGTAATGTCAGAAACAATGGGAGTAGAATTACCAAGGCAAGAGTTTTTTTGTCCCTAACCAATTGTTTTATCTCCTTGTTTACTATGGCTAATAGACGATCCGTCCATGTCATGAGCCCTCAGCCCTCCTCACAAGCTCTATGAATGCATCCTCAAGAGTAACCTGCACCTGCTCCGCTAGGAGAACATCAATATTCCTATTGTTCAGGTATTCCAGTATGTCTGGTAGCCTTATGGAAAAATCATCAACAAGTGCTCTTATCTCCGTATAGTCATCCCCTCTTCTCACATCCAATACTTCCTTAACTGGCAACGACCCAATAACGTTCCCTGGGGATCCCCTAATACGTATCCTGACTATATCCCCGCCATAGGTCATCCTTTTTATTTCCCTCGGCCTGCCCTCAGCAATTATTTTCCCATAACTTATCAGAGCAAGCCTATCACAATTCTCAGCCTCATCCATATAGTGTGTAGTGACCAGTATCGTTTTCCCCTCCCTCTTTAGATCCCTAAACATCTCCCAGAACGCCCTCCTGATCGGGGGATCAACCCCAGCCGTGGGCTCATCAAGAATAAGTATTGGGGGGTCATGAATCAGAGCAACAGCGAGTTCAAGCCTCCTCTTATAGCCCCCACTCAGGTTCCCAGCAAGAACATCCTTATACCTCCTAATACCCACAACATCCATAACAAAACGTATCCTCTCCAAAGCCACTGATGAAGATAACCCATACAGGCTAGCATAAAACTTCAGGTTCTCAAACACGGTGAGGTCAGAATAGAGAGAGAAGAACTGTGGGACATACCCAATATACCTCCTAACTATCGCCGGGTTCCTAACAACATCATGGTCTTGGACATATATCTTTCCCCTCGTAGGGAGAAGAAGACCCATAATCATCCTGAGTGTTGTCGTCTTACCAGCACCATTCGGCCCAAGAAGACCAAAAATCTCATTCCTCCTAATCCCGAGGTTTATGCCCCTCACAGCCTGAATACCATTGGGATATATCTTCCACAGATTCACCGTCCTGATACTATAGTCAGCCAAACCTAACCCCCCAGCCTCATACATTTGCACAAACCAATAACAACAACCAATAATAATCCTCAATAAAGACACATATATATGCTTATACCTATGCCCCAAAATAATGAGAAGAATAGACAATAACACCGGCAATCCAGATAATCTAGAATATGCAAGAACTAGATCACACGAAGTCCGATCCATACACGAATCATGATGTCATCAAAAATGTCCGAGGAATCTG
>Ga0190367_1000784_pt1 | contig 20764 bp, 25 predicted proteins | sample 4872181011_MG_FD_171838 | JGI IMG/M metagenome (GOLD analysis project Ga0190367, IMG submission 171838) | Hydrothermal vent microbial mat bacterial communities from Southern Trench, Guaymas Basin, Mexico - 4872-18-10-11_MG | ecosystem: Environmental > Aquatic > Marine > Hydrothermal vents >...
CTCTATTGGATGTGCCTTTTGGAGACTATGTTTTACAGTAATTATCCTCTTAACATACAGCTTATTATTTAGAAAATCATTATTAAAAACAGTTGTTAATGATGTATTTATTAATAAGTATGGATTCTTTGCTGGGTTATCTCTTGCAGCACATTTCTTATTATGGATGGAGTCTCTCTATCACATACCCGTAGCCATTAGTACAACAATAGTTGTATCCTATCCATTATTTGCACTTGTTATTGATAGATTCGTATATAGTGAGAAAATCACTATCCTACAATACCTAGGCATACTATTTGGATTCATTGGCTTAACTATGTTCCTATATAGAGGCTTTGTCGGCGACATTAACTTGTATGGAGTACTATTATCCCTATTCGGCTCTATTGCTGCAACATCTTATTTCTGTATAGGACGCTATGTTAGACTTAGAAGGGACCTTATGGAATACATTTTTCCTACATACTTCTATGCATTATTAGGAGTATTTTTCTATTCACTAGTTATAGGTAAAAATATATTAGCATATAGTCCAAGATCATATTTATTCTTCATACTATTAGCTATAGTGCCTATGCTTGGAGGCCATACATTAATGAATTATATATTAAAATATATGAAGTCCAGTGTAGTTACTTCAATAGCTCTTACCGAGCCAATTGGAGCATCTATCCTAGCCTATCTCATACTAGGGCAAGTAATCGGCTTATATGAGGTAATACCTATGGCGATAGTCCTAACATCTATTATCATAGTTATACGGGAAGAACTAAGGATAAGGAAAGAAGTCATTACATGAACTCCCACGTTTCTCCCACAAAACTTTTATTCCAGACCATACATTCTAGGCTGAAGGAGGTGGTTTTATGCAGCGCCAATGGATTACATAGTTCGTGCACCCCAATCTCTAGATATGATCCCTTCTACATGGTATAATATTCTACCAGACTTACCTGAGAAAATACCTCCAATGAAGACACCTAATGGAGAAACCGTTAAACCAGGTATGCTAGAGCTATTATTTGCCAGGGAATTAATAAGACAAGAGTTTAGCATGGAGAGATATATATCAATACCTTCTAAACTACGTAGACTCTACATGGAGCTTGGCAGGCCGACTCCATTGCTTAGAGCACGGAATCTTGAGGAATATCTAGATACACCAGCAATTATTCTCTATAAATACGAGGGAGTTACACCAACTGGTAGCCATAAAGTGAATACAGCAATTGCACAAGCGTACTATAGTAGATTGGAAGGAGTTAAGAGACTAGTTACAGAAACAGGTGCTGGCCAATGGGGTTCTGCACTTAGTCTAGCCGGTGCGTTAATGGGGATTAAGATAAGAGTCTATATGGTTAGGGTTAGTTATTACCAGAAACCATATCGTAGGATTATAATGGAGCTATATGGAGCTGAGGTATATCCTAGTCCAAGTAACCTGACAAATACTGGTAGGATGTTTCTAAAGGAAAACCCTGATCACCCGGGTAGCCTTGGAATAGCTATTAGTGAAGCTATTGAAGATGCATTAAGTGACCAAGATACAAAGTATTCATTAGGAAGCGTATTAAACTATGTACTACTACACCAGACAATAATTGGCTTGGAAGCTAAGAAACAACTAGATGAACTAGGACTATATCCAGATATAGTTATTGGATGCGTTGGTGGTGGAAGTAATTTCGCTGGACTCACATACCCATTTATCCATGACAAGCTAAAAGGATCATCAAATACTAGATTCATAGCTGTAGAACCATTATCTATACCAACTATGACGAAGGGAATATATAGGTACGACTATGGAGATTCAGCTGGTTTAACGCCATTAATTAAAATGTATACCTTAGGACATAACTATATACCGCCGCCAATACATGCCGGAGGTCTTAGATATCATGGCTTAGCACCAAGTCTAAGCATTCTATTAAAGAATAGAATCATAGAGGCAAAACCGTATAGTCAAGTAGACATATTTAGTGCAGCACAGTTATTCGCTAAAACAGAAGGCATAATCCCAGCTCCGGAAAGTGCACATGCAGTAAAAGCTGTGGTTGAAGAAGCAATTAAGGCAAAAGAAAATGGTAGGGAAATAGTAATACTATTCAATCTTAGTGGCCATGGATTACTTGATCTAGCCGGATATGATGAGTATCTTAAAAATAATATTAAGTAAAACTAAAACTTTAGTAACTTGTCTCTTCAATTAAATCATATTTTTAAGTATTAAGAAGGTAGTTTTATATTTTAAAGTTGATTAATATGTAATTAAATGGCTCTTAAAAATCTACTATATATTTAATATTTTATAAGATAACTATATTGTATGTAGAAAAATTAATATATTCTATCTAGATAATTCATTCAATGGTGAACTAATTCTTGGATGATAATAGAGTTCCTGACATTAAGGAGATTGAAAATGCTATTAAAAGTTTCTATAGAACTGGTTATAAAGCATTGAGAATGGGACGGAAGTATTTTGTAGGACTTATTTTATCAATTATTATAGATATTGTTGTAGGTTTAGCTGCATTCATTGCCACCGTCAATGTAGCGATTAAATATCATAAAGCATCTGAAGAGGTATTAATAGAAGCTACTTTAAATGCAGTATTACCATATCTAGTTACTATTACAATTGTAAATCTTATTGTTAGTTTGATACTTTATCTATTCATTAGAAGAACTATAGAAATGTATGAAAGACATTATAGATCTTGGAATCTAATGGCGGATATGTTAAATAAAATAGATTGTCCCCTAGGTATTCCATTTATTTTAAACCCTAGTAGATATTACTATATATCAAAATACTTTATTATATTCATCATAATAGATATTATAACAGCTTATCCCGCCCTAAAATACATAATATACATGATGTCCTTATACTACGATCCATTTCATGGACTGGGAATAATATTTGCATTATTGAAATTTGTAAGTGACTTTATAATAATGATATTAATAGTTAGATTCTTTAGTAGTCTAAACGAGTACTTTCATTTAGAAAAAGCATCTACACTAATAAACGTATACATTATCATGTTTATCTTAGACTTAATACAGACCTTTATTAATAACATTATAGTATCGTTCCTAGGAGTAGTAGTCCTGATAATATATCTTGTTTATCTTCATCAAATGCTTAATGAATATGAGCGAAATCTAGAGAAATCATATATTAAACTAAATAATAGTTTGAAGAAATTAGAGGAATGTATCAAAATTGAATGATAATGTTTTAACTAATATATAAGTTAATATCTTAAATTAGTTATTTTATTCCATTATCGATTTATTGTTAGTTCTGTTAGAGATAATTTATAATAATATCATATAACACTTACATGATATTATTTTGAATCTATAATTCATTTTAAACATTAATCATGTATTATAAGATTATAAATCTTTCTAATAGTTTATGTATCAAAGCTTATTATCTTAGTAAGGGTTAAATAATATATTGGTGGAGATCACGGTTGACGTAATTATTATCCAGTATTCCAAGACTATGCAAGATACTATTGACTACTTTAAAGACTATAGTTTCTCGATCATGGGGTATCTAGATAATGGGTATCAGAAGAAGTTATTAGAATCAAGAGAATATTTCAAGAAAAATATAGTTGGTAAGAATAAAGTATCTGCTATATCTTTACATAATGGCCTACTTTACCGTATTATTAATAAGGAAATTGTCTATGAGTCGTTTACAACTAATAAAGCAGATCTTCTAATACTCTCTCCAATATATGGAGTTGTCCATGCATTTGAAAAGATCAAATTATATAGAGTAGATGGTGATTTAAAATACGTAAGGATATGGATGCGAATGGGTATTGATAAATTATTAGCTAATTATGTCCGTAATAGGAGAGCTAAGAATGTATATGGCTTCTTCCCTAAAAGATCCCCATATATCCGTATATTCCATTCATTAATGAGGAGATTAAAGAATATACGATCATATTTTATAACAGTTGATATATGTAGATCTGGAGCTGGATTCATTGTCACTAGAAGTCTTGGTAAAGCAATTAATCATTTATTAATGAATCATTATGTACCTAGGATAATCGATGACTGTGTATTAAGGAGAAGTAGTAGGTAATCAGAAATTAGCTCTAGAATTCCTTAACTAGCTTATACTCTGTACTTTCAATCCTAAATCCATGATCCATAAGCTTTCTTGTCAAAGCATTCTTAGTAGCATCTACTGGTATAGTGATCCATTCAATATTCTTGGAAAAAGCCTCCTTCTTTAAAGCAGATAATAATGCTGATAAAGCTTCTGTAGGCCTATGATAAGATACTGCTAGATAATCAACTGTCATATCTTTTTCAGGCTGGTATGAAGCAAGTCCACGTAGTTTATCTCCACGGTAGACCTCCAGAGTATATTCTCCATAGAGTCTATAGATCTTTTTATCAACATATTCTGTAACACTACTCCACCATGTAGATGGCAATACCTTAGTCTTTAGATCTGTTGAGAAGCCCCTTCTAACAATAACCCTGTATCCATGGAGCCCATTAGACAATATCTTATCTCTATTGGCACTTAGCAATAATACTACTCCATCAACAATATATCTATGCTTAATATAGAATCCTAGTGCAGAATAATTATCCTTCTTAACACTCAATGATATGATTTCAACTCCATTACTCCTCAAAAGATCCTCCATAGCCTGTAAAAGCCTAGATCCAATGCCCATACCCCTATACTCTGGATCAACGGCTAATGAGTCGATATAGGCTCTATCCCTATACTTATAAGCTATAATAAAGCCCGCTACAACTCCATCGACTTCAGCTACAAATACTCTTCTCCTCCTAGACCTAATCTTCAATAAACCAGCGAACCATTCATAATCCTCTTCATCAAGTCCTCCAAGACTCTTTAAATGTATATCGAATATAGCTCTAGCGTCTCTATATCTAGCAGTACGTATAACAAGAGAACTATCCATAAACTCCCACACTACATATAAACTAAATACATATCTATTCAGTACCTCTTACACACAGACTCTCCCATACCCCATTAAAAACCTATCTATAAATACATAATTATTCAGAAACGAATACCTATTTGCTCAAGTAATTTCTTCACCCTCCTAAGCTCCTCAAGTGCTTCAACACCCTTCTTCGTCAGCCTATAATAGATATGATCATCTATCTTTACTTCCTCAATTAACTCGTTCTCCAATAACTGGTTAAGAAGCTTCTTTAACCTATCATATGGCAGCCTAGCACCATACATTAACCTTGTCGGCGGAGCCATTCCTTCACTATACAAAGTATTAAGTATATCATAGACTATCCCCGCTTGACTTCTATATCTAGACTTTAATAGCCGTAATCGCCGACTATCCTCTTCCATAGACTAATACACTTACAGCGATCGCTACTAAGCCCATGGGCTTAAGTATTTCGCCAAATAAGAATACTCCAAGCGATCCCATGATGACCGCTATTGCTCTTAATAAATGAAATGCTTTTCTCTACATAAATTTTTATTTAATACTATATCTATAGATTCATTATTGATCAATAATTGAGTGGGATCATTATGGAGATTCCTACTAGCTTCATTAAATACTTCTTCATTGATAGAATAGAGGTTTTAAAGAAAATATGTTTAGAAGGTAAGCCTCCAGAGAATTTCCTTATCAAGTTCACTAAAGCAGTTCCAGCAGTAATAACTTATGGACCAGCAGGCTTAAGTGGCAGTATTAAGATGGTTGGTTTTTGCCTAAGAAAGAATTCATTAATGAAATGGCTGAGAAAGCATATAGATACGCATACATAGATCGTGGCAAGGATATGAGAGACATAACATGTTTATTGCTTAAAGAGTTTTATAGAATAAAATTAATAGATCCAATGCTTATTGGCGGCCTAGAAATGGCTTTTAGACATAGTTGGGAAAATATAAGAGCTACTGGAAAAGCTACATTACTCTTCTATACGCCGCTGAATACTAGTTATGAAGTTAGGTGTGATGTAGAGATACATGAGGAAGATAGTGATCCATATAAGAGGTATCTTAATAGTATGCATGACATATTCCATTGGAGTGGTAGGAGAAGCAATTATCCTGCATATATATTTAAGATCAAGGAAATATATGATAACTTTAATTCAAGAGAAGGATTTGGAAGAAGAATATACCTATAAGGATCTAGATGAATAGCTTTTCATAACTATGTTATAATGTTATGGAAAATTATTTGTTTTATGGACACCCATCTATAAAGTGTGATAATCTTGTCAGAAAAACAAGTTGTAAAACAAGTTTGTATAAAGTCTAATGGAGAGATTACTAGGAATTATGGGTGCGGCCAAGAATTTATATGGAAACATGTCTACTCAGTACCAAGAGAGTGTAGGCCTTTATTCAGTTTTACAGCTAAACCATATATTGAACTAGTCTTTCCTATATACTATGCTGGAGGTCTACGTAAGTTTTGCCTAATTATTAAAGAAAACAGTATCCTTAGTTATTCATGTGAAAAACTAGTTGATCTAGTAGAGGACGTTATTGAAAGCTTAAGGTCCAGAGAAGAAATAAGTATTGAGGATGTTCTTGTTTTCCTATACAAGGCATTGATAAGCTATTATCATAGGGAATTATCTAATCTAGATAATTCTATTGAAAACTTCATTAACCGTGTTATGAGGGGAGAACTACTTTATGAGCCCATATATCGCCTCTATAATAGGGCATCACATTTACATAGAGGAGTTCATGGCATAATTTATTCTCTCCAATGCCTCGATAGGTTTTATCCTAATCTAAAAGATCTCGGTGATGAAGCTATTATGTTAGAGAACATGTATAGTACTAGTATTGACAGGATTACACAAGCATTTAATCTATACTATACATTAATTAGTGAAAGGACTAATAGAGTCGTGACTAAACTAACAATTATATCAGCTATATTTCTCCCATTAAGCCTTATAGCTGGCATATATGGAATGAACTTTAGATACATGCCTGAGCTCCAACATCCTCTAGCATATCCAATAACATTATCTGCTATGGCCATAATAGCTATTGGAGAACTTCTATACTTTAAGATAAAGAAGTGGATATAAGAACTATGGTTTTGATTAACTAGTTTTTATCTTGATCAAGTCTTTTCTTAAGCCATATAATCTGTATTTTAATAACATATAGATATTAAGCTATTGAATAGGTATCCAGTGGACAATCATATTTCTTCCCTATAGAAACCTTATTACATATGGGAAAACCTTTTCTATTGTGAAAACATATTTATCCAATGTTTATAGAGGTGATTCTATGAACAATAGGGCTCTTATCGTAATTATATCAACTATTCTATGGTTCATTGCCTTCGCCTTACAGGGCGCCGGACTAGTTGCTAATGATCCACACGTATTCGTAGGAGGCATCCCATTACCCCTACTATATATGTTGATCATGGGCGTATGGGGTGTCGCTAACTCATTACTAGCATACTTCATATGGGCCCCTGGATTCTATGAACGAGCTTATAAGTTATTAGAGGAGGAGTAATAATGGATCTTGTATCTATAGTCTTAATTGTTATTGGCTCTTACCTAGCTATAATGCTTGCAATTGGTTATTGGGGCTATAAGAAGACAAAGGCTACTCCCGAAGACTATTATCTAGCTAATAGAACTCTAGGCCTACTCACACTATCTATGACATTTATAGCTACTTATGCGAGTATGTGGACATTCCTAGGAGCTGTTGGAGGTAACTATAGACTTGGCCTAACATTCGTAAGTATGATGATGATGTGGAATCTCTTATGGCCTATGATGCTATGGTTATTTGGGCCTAGAGTATGGCTTGTAGGTAAGAAATATGGATACATAACATATTCAGAGCTCATAAATGACTATTATGGAACAAGTCTTTTGGGGGCATTAGCTGCAGTTATCGGTGTTATTGCTTTAGTGCCCTACATATCAGTGCAGTTAATGGGTGCAGGCATAGCTCTTGAAAGCTTTACAAAGGGTGGAATCCCATATATATGGGGAGTTTCATTAATGTTTATAGTAATGGTTATCTATGTCTTGATCGGTGGATTGAGATCTGTAGTATGGACTGATGTACTTCAGGGAATATTCTTCCTCACAGTAATGCTTGGACTATCACTATATGCAGTACATCTTGTAGGTGGATTTGGATCATTATTTACTAAGATCGTTGCCGAAAATCCCGGCCTATTAACTCCAGCTAGACTAAAGTTTGGAATATGGATAGGATACGTACTTACATGGGGTAATGCTATATTACTACCACATATGTTCCAGAGATTACTAGTTGCTAAGAGGCTTGAAACACTAGGTAAGAGCGCTGCATCACTATCTATACTAAGTGGATGGGTACAGACAATACCCGTCTTCTTACTAGGTATTTCAGCAACAATACTTGTTCCAGGACTTACTGGTAAGGCTACTGATGCAGCTACTATAGAGTTTGCAACAAGATATCTACCAATATGGCTTGCAGCAATTGTTGTAGCTGGTGCATTTGCAGCTGGCATGTCTACACTTGATAGCCAGTTACTGACTTCTAGCTCACTACTCCTCAGAGACTTATATGTTAATCCTTTAAAGAAGAAATTACCTCCTGAGAAAGAGACGTTCTATGCAAGACTACTGGTACTAATACTAGGTATTATTATAATGATATTTGCATTAAGTAGGCCTGGACTAATTGTTCCAATATCAACTGCTGGTACAGCAATAGCTATATCAAGCTACTTCTTCCCATTAATAGGAGCACTTTATTGGCCTAGAGCAGGTAAAGTAGCAGCTTATGGAAGCATTATAGTTGCTGCAATAACTTCTATAGTTACATGGATCGTCCTACCATTCCCCCTAGGAATATATAATGTATTATGGGGCCTAATACTAGGTGGAGTAACATATATCATATTAGGTTTAATAGCTCCTCCACCACCAAAAGAAAGTATAGATAAATTCCATGGCCTCTTTAAGAAGCTTTAAATGAAGGTAGAAAAGCCAATGTCTAAAACACAATACATCATAATATTGCAGGGATACCCAATATCATCCCCAATTGGGTTCCTAGGCTGGTCTACGGCTGTACTAGTCATATCTGGGAAAGGAGTATACTTAATTGATTCAGGAGCCTATAATACAAGGAAAATACTATTAGAAAGACTATTAGAACTAGGTATACCTCCTACAGCAGTAAATGGAGTACTATTAACACATTCGCATTTCGATCACATAGAGAATATAGAGTTATTCCCCAAAGCAAAAATCTATATAAGCAAAAGAGAATATGATTACGCATTATCGAATGAGCCGGAAAAACATGGAGACCTATATGTTGCTAAGACGATTCTAAGAAAAGCATCAGCTGAAAAAAGAGTTAAGCTCGTAGAAGATAATGAAGAAGTTGTTCCCGGCCTCATAGCAGTTAGTTTACCTGGCCATACACCCGGGTCCATGGGATATTTGATAAAAGATGCAAAGACAATTATTGTTGGAGACGCAGTCAAGAATGCATATGAATACAATAGGAGAGAGCCAAGCTTAGTCTTTTCAAGTATGAATGAATGGCTTCAAAGCATTGAAAAGATATCTAGAATAGCCAGCATCGTTATACCTGGTCATGACGTACCCTTCAGGATTGATTCTGGTAAAGCAAAGCCCATGTATAAACAATTAGAGATCCCACTTACATTCTCAGTTAATATGGAGAAGGATAAGCTAGTACTAAAAATAGATTATGAGCAAAATAAAATAGTTTATTAATCACAATATTTTTTATTTAATCTCAAAATATATTTTTCATTCAATTAAATACACTTTTATTCCTAGGTTTTCAGCCGTCTTTGCCTGTATCTTATCACTTGTTAAAAGACATGCCTTATGATCCATTGACTGAGCAATATAAAGTGCATCATATATAGTTATATTATTATCAATAGCTATCTTAAAGGCTTTATATAGATATTTTTCCTCATATTCAAGAACAACTATTTCATTATCAATTATCTTCTTAACTAATTGATACTTTTCTAAAGATATATCAATAGGTATAGTTTTATATATAACAGCATTCTTCCATATCGCATTTAAAACCTCCTTCATAATAAGATCAATTGAATAAACATCATCTTCCACTAAATACCTTTCAATAATCTCCCATTTAGGCTCCTTTAAAATATATTTAGCCAGAGCTGATGCATCAATTACTATCACGATCTTCCCTCACAGATCTGCTTCCATAGTTTTCAGGGACAAAAGGATGATTTTCTAGAATATGATGGATTTCATTCAATACCTTGATCTTTTTATACATCTTTACGCGTTCTTCAAGAAAATTTATAATCTCTTTTTTCCAATCTACCATATCTTTAAGTTCATCAAGTTCTTTCTTGAGCTTCTTGGGGATCCGTATACTAATTACAGTGCTCAATCGTAGACACCGTGAAAACATATCTGTATACTAGCTAAAATATATTTTTGTATACAAGAGTATGCATACATATAAATTAAATAGTATTTAAGGAAAACGTTAAGATCTCATTCTTAGATAGGAATAATATTATTGCTGTAATTAGAATCCAGCTATTAATCCTATAATTATCGAGTGGTTTTAGAAGATGTTTTAAAGACTCAGGATTTTCCTTTAATCTTGTACATTCTCTTATACTTCTGTTTTTAGAGCTGAACTAATGCTTATATATTATTGACTTAATATCGGCAATATATTCATCAGTTTTTTCAAGTAACTGTCTTAACCTATTTATTGTTTCATCATTTGTCTTCCAATACCCTCTTTCATAGGCCTCAATGAGTCTATGTATCATCTTCCTAAATGCCCATGGATTGTTATTCATGATCTTATTCATGATCTCCTCATTAAATACAAGTTTCTCAGCTACTTTATCCCATATCCAATTATCTACAGCATGAGTTGTTGCTGCAAATCCTAATAGGTATTCTACTCTACTAGCTATCTTTTCACCGCCGTGGTGATCATGTTTCAACATTTCATTAATCCATGCAGGATTTAACAACCTTGTAATTACACCTCTATGGATAGATTCTTCAATAGTTTCTACCTTGATCCTCTCTCTTGTTGTATCAGCTACTAATATCTCTGGCTTCTTATTCTTCAATTCCTTGATCGTCCTACTTAATCCTCCTAAAAACTCGTAATAGTGATCTAGATCGGTTATCTCATAGTCTATACTATCTCTAATCTGTAAAACAATATCACTAAGCCTTGATAATTCCATGAAAGAGTCCCGGGCATTAATACCATGAATATTTTCTCCATAGGCATATCTCATACTCTCAATATATGCTCTAACTAATTCACTCTCATCTCTCCATGAACTTGACTCAATCATTGTTGTTAAGCTAGTAGCATACCTATCTGGTGGAGGACCAAAGATCCTTATTGTAGGATCTATTCCCGGGTTTTTCTCAGATAAGTACTGTGTATTAGCCTTTACATAATTATATTCCAAGGGCTCATCTAGTTTTGAAACAATCTTGACTGCTTTATCTATAAGCTCTACTAGGTTATAGAATGTATCTCTAAATATTCCACATATATTTATGGATACATCTATCCTAGGCCTACCAAGATCCTTTAATGGAATTACCTCAATATCTCTGATATACGGTGATCTCCATATAGGCCTTACTCCTAAAAGCCTGAATATCATTGCAATAGTTTCTCCACCAGTCTTCATGGTTTCAAAAGCCCATAGCACTACACTAACAACACGTGGATAGGCTCCGTATCTCTCATAATATTCCCTAATAACTTTCTCAGCAATCTCCTCACCTCTCCTCCAAGCAATTTCCGTAGGTATATTGGTTGGATCTAATTGATACATATTCCTACCAGTCGGATAGATCTCTGGTGTCCTAACAGGATCTCCTCCTGGACCAGGCAGAATGTATTCTCCCTCAAGTGCTGATAGAATAGAACCTATTTCATCAGATAATTCTATATTCTCCTTTATCTTTTTAAGGTAGTTAAGTGTCTTCTCCAATTCTCTTCTATCTATTTTCTTAAGATCTAGGTCATTTATGATCTTCGATATGTCTTGGCCTTGGAAGACATGTTTTTCAATGATCCTCCTAGCCTTATACTCTATAAACTCATATAGTTTAGACTTATTAGGCTGCTTATTAGATAGCACATCGTCATAATCAATTCCTTCTGCTTCAGCTACTAGCCTATATAAGCTCTTAACTGTTCCCCTATCGTATCTTGAGACATAGAGTAGATAGTTAACCATGTCTTCTCCACACATTTTATCTCCAAGAACATGTAGTCCCTTAGGCATCAATGCAGCCTTATACTCTTGTATTCTATCATGTATTTCGTCAATTGATCTACCAAGTCCATACTCCATAGCTTTCTCAATAATTTTCTTTTCAATATCACCAGCTTTATCCCTATCAAATTGTAACGTATCATAATACTGTGCTAGGAGATTCTCTAAATAACTTATTTCATCCGGTACCTTACCATGCATTAGAGGGGGACTAGTATGACCTATTATTAAAGCATATGATCTCCTCTTAGCAATACTTGCTTCAGAAGGATTTGTTACATGATACACATATATGTTAGGCATATTGCCAATCAATATGTCCGGATAACAATTACTCGTTAATCCAACTTCTTTGCCAGGCATAAATTCAAGAGTTCCATGAGTACCCATATGAATTACTGCATCAGCTCCAAAGATCTTTTCTAGCCATTTATAGAATGCAATATAATGATGCGTAGGCGGTAGATTACGGCTATGATAGATCTTGCCAGGATCCTCATGATATCCTCTTGTCGGCTGAATACCTATGAAGATATTTCCTATCTCTATACCAGGAATAACTATATATTCTCCAATACTCTCTGGATCACCCCATTCCCTAATGATCCCTCTTCGTACCTCAACGGGTAACTCGTTAAAAATCTCTATGTACTTATCAAGATCTAGTTTAATAGTATTATGATGACTTATTTCTTTAGCCTTACCATATGCAATCATATACATTTTAAGTAGACTATACTTGAGATCGTTTTGGCTTGGTATGTATGGTATATTGTATCCCTTCTCCTTCATTCTCTCTAAAAGTCTTTCAAGACTAGCAAAGACATCTAGATAAGCACACTTACCTAGATTCTCTTCGCCAGGAGGGTATGCATATAAAATTATTGCTATCTTCTTATTAGAATTAGGCTTTGTCTTTAGACTTGACCATTTTATAGCTCTTTCAGCTATCTTCTTAATCCTATCCTCAAGTATAATATATTCATCTACTAGGTAATCACTTAACTCCATTACTTTCCTACCATGTGTAACTATAGGCTCTATTCTACCATCTAGTTCTGGCAATATGACTGTTGTAATAGTCTCAATTGGAGGTATACTATTTTTATCCAGCCATTCATCAATAGTATAGGTGCTCATTTGTATACCGTGGAGAATAGGTACGTTAAGCATTTTCAATACTGTAAATGTACGCCTATGATCACCTCCTAATGGTCCGCCTGCAAATCTAAACCAAAGTAGATCAATTAAGACATTAATAATAGGCTTATTATCTAGTATAAAGAATTCGTTAATAGCCTTGTAATACCTCAGATCACTTGAAAATACTGGTACAACACCGTACCCCTTATTCTCTAAGTACTCAGCTAATGCTTTTGCCGCAATAACTGACTGATCATAGTGATGGCCTCCATAAAATAATATTCCAATAAGTTCTCTACTATTATACATGTAGTTATTTAGATAATCTATTAACGAATTGTAAATAGATTGTGTATGGAAATCTAGGATACCCATAGAAGGCATAGTATCAGGATCTTTAACTATATAATCAATATCTGGATCAATGTACTCTTTTAACAGTAGCATAAACATATTTACCATATTCTTAAACGTTATATTCTCATAGTATTTAAGGATCAATACATAGTTGCGGGCATCTCTTAGAATACCTATAGGAAGATACTTTCCAATCTTCTCAAACATATTCCTTATTCGGACAATAGCTCCATAATCTATAGTTTTCGATCTAAAGAATCTCCTAAACCTACTATCTTCAAGTGATCCTATGGTGAACTTTCCAAGACGTGTAAGCTTCATTAAATCGCTAGAGCCACCAACAAGTACAATAACGGCTCTTGCCCTAGAGTCCATAACACCTTGAACAGTATACTTGAAAACATTATCCCCACCTCTTATATCAAGTAATATAATGTCGCTAGTCTTCAGATCATCGATATATTTTCTAGGATCAATTAATCCTCTATCAATACTTGAGACATTATAGAATCTAAAGTCAAGGCCATGAACATAGTTCTCTCTTATATATCGTATTGCATCATACATGGATTTTCTTAAGCCGTATCCCACATATACTATTCTTACCATAGCTATATGGCCACCTATAGGTGCACTAAACTATAATATAAAGTGTACTAATTAAAAATAATTACGTTATTGAAATTAGTCCATGACAATACGTATACATAAGTAGGGAGAGCTTAGAATGTCTATAAAGGCTAGATTTTAAGCTACATAATTATTCAAATGAGTTTATTTATAGAGTGCCAATGTAATAGTTATGACTTGGAGGTATTGAATAGTGTACTTGGGTAAGAACTTAATACTTGTACTGGTTATAGCTATATTGGCTATAAGCTCTATTATTGCAGGGTATTATATGTTGAAGGAAAGAATAATATTTAATATAATAGGTAATGTATCAGTACCTGAAACTACACAGCCATTCGAATCAGAGGGCATAGCTGAGATAACCTTAAACCTTGACATTACCGAGCCAAGTGGTACAGTTGTATTTGAGAATATTACGTCTATAGACCTTGATCAAGATACGTATATCTTGTTTAAGGCATTATCAAGCAATGTCTATGGTAATTTATCTCTAATATTGAGTGGAGAAGCTATAATATCTAATTCAACGCATTCCTATAAGATACCTATGCCATGTCTATTAAGTATTGATAAAGAGTGCTATAGAGTTATGATGGTTATACCTGGATATGATGAGCCAATGAAGCTTCCTAAGGGAAGATATAATATATCAATAGTACTTTCATGGAGTGAAGCCAAGGGAAGGGGACAGATAGAACTTAAGCTTGCAATGACTACAGCTGATATGCAGGACTAAATATATGGATAAACTGGTGGAATAATATAGTCTAGTCTATTTTAGCTAGATATTTATGAGTAGGGTCTATCCTCTTTATTCATGGAAAACTATATCTACCTCGGACCCCGAGGTAGTATTTGGGATGGAATATGGAAGATGTAATCCTAGCTACACTTGAATATATACCTGGTTATCGTATTGTTAAGGTACTAGGTATAGTTACTGGCAATACTGTACGTGCTAGACATATAGGGAGAGATATAGCTGCTGCTCTAAGAAATATTGTTGGAGGAGAGATCAAGGAGTATAGTGAGTTGCTAGAGCAGTCTAGGAGAGTGGCCCTGGAAATGCTTAAGGAGAAAGCTAGGAAAATGGGTGCTAATGCTGTTATAGGCATAAGGTTTAGTACATCTAGTATAATGGGTGGTGCAGCAGAAATCCTTGCCTATGGAACAGCTGTTCTAGTTGAGAAAACCGAGTAAATTCTTGGCGTCCCTCATTGATAGAACTGGTTACACCATCAATAATAATAGTATCTTCACTCATAATCCTTGCAATAATATATAGGATGACGGGCAAGATGAACTATAACGCCTTCTTAATAGGAGTAGGGCTACTCATACTCACACTAGTCATACAGCCACCTATACAGCAGATACCAGTTCTATTACTTGGAATAGATCTAACTCATGCATCAGTTCCAGTACTTGCAATAGCCCTACTATATATGGCTATAGTATCCGGGTTCCTACAGGAACTATTGAAGCTACTTGGAGTAAGGAGTAAGAATATAGAGTATGCATTATGGCTTGGAGCAGGATTTGGTTTCGGAGAAGCAGTTCTTATAGCCATGAACCAGATTGCAAGCATTGTAGTAGGCATAGGATTCCCACCGAACATGGGCCTCTTAAGTTGCTATGAGAGATTCATGGTACTACTCTACCATATATTCTCGGCAACTCTACTCTGTTACTTCTACACTAGAAACATGGGAGTCGTAATCTACATAGTCATGGCAATCATACATTCCCTCATGAACTATCAAGCAACACTATTATTAAGGATATTTGGATGGATCAATCCAGTGATCATCATAGTATACTCGATAATCACAGCCATAGTCATAATACTCTATATAGTATATTGGAGGCTAGTATCTCCATGGTTGAAAGTAGATATGTACTCTACGGCTTAATAGCAGGAGCTGTATCTGGAATTATAGCTGGAATAACTAGCTTCTTAACCATGCCTACAGTAGACGAGGTATTAGAATATGTAAGATCTTATACTGGTATACATGGTATAACAGAAGATGTACTTAGAGGATATCTAACAATAGCTCTCATACTATCTCCATTCATAGCATTTATCTTCTCACTAGTCCTTGGAGCAATATTTGGAGCAGTATATGAGTACTTTGATAAGAAGATACCTGGTCCAACAATATTATCGACGTTATTGACTGGACTAGTATATGCAGCAATACTCATACTACCAAATATAGCACTTGCGGCAAGCCAGCAAAAGATCCTAGTTAATACATTATGTGTAATATCATATACAGTAGTCCTAATAACATTAACAATACATAAGTCTCCAAGAATAAATAGTGAAGAAAGGTATAATGAGATTGAAGGATAAGCACATACAGAAGATAATAAAGAATATAAGAACAGGATTCTACACCGTAATCATACTTGGATTACTAGATAAACAAGGTCCATTATATGGATATAAGATACAAGTTCTAATAAAACAACTAAGTAATCAAGCACTCAATCCAAGTGAAAGCACAATTTATGAGACACTCAAGAATCTTGAGAAAAAGAAACTAATAAGATCATATTGGGCAGAATCAGAACTAGGTCCTCCGAGAAAATACTATGAAATAACAGAGAAAGGTAGAGAAACACTTAGGATCCTACATGAAGAAGTAAAGAAGATAATTAATACCATAGATAAAATAGGTTGAGAACCATGGAGACAGAGTCCATGAATATTCGTCTTGAACTAAAACCTATTAGGCTAAAGACGCCTGGTATGAAAGGTATAAGAATATGTATGCCTGAACTCATGCCTAATGGAATAAGTTTTTACTGCCTAGGCTTCCTAGGCTCATTCTTTGCAGCTTCATCTTTTTCATCAGTAAAAGCTGTTTTTGGTAAATGGATTGCTATAAAGTATCTAAATAGGCTTAAATCGAGAAAGGCTTTTGGAGGAAAACCAGATATAATATTGTATTGTTCATATATTAAATCAATTAATCTTAGGAAACATAAGCTATTAGGCCTTGAATCACTAGAATTAAGAATACTCTCGAGAGATAAAGAAGAATATATCATTGGCCAAGCAGATCTATCTAGTGGATATAGGGATACAATAATAGCCATAGAGAATCACTTGAGAAAAGTATGTCGATTAGAAGAGTATGATAGAGAAGAGAATTTAATTAAAGATAAGGGGACACTATAATGAATCCCATATACTTGATCACTAGCTTTGTACTTATAATTACAGGCCTACTACTCTACTTAATAGCTAATAGGCTTCCGAGAAACCTCTTATTTGGATTTAGAATAGGATATACATTATCATCTAGAAAGCTATGGATAAAATATAATCGATTATCAGGATTAGCACTTGCATTAATAGGATTGATCTCGCTAGTTCTCTCAATATTTATAGTAAACATCATGGTATACGTCTATATTATACTTGGAATGACTATAGCTTCATACATCATACTAACATATATGGCTTCGAGAGAAGCAGAAAAAGAACTAAGTTTTAGAAAGGTAGAGGAAAGAGAAGAAGTAAAACATGTGATTAAGAAGATTATTCCAGTAAAGCCCTCGTATCCAAGGATTTTACTTGCAGTACTTCCTCCAATAATATCACTTATAACCACGTATTACCTACTTCCATTACTACCCGAACACATACCAGTGCACTATGATATTAATGGTGTACCTGATAGGTGGGATACACTAGATAATTTCCTCAAAACAACTGTTCCATACATGATTGGTGCACAATGTATAACACTCATATTCATACTCATTGAGCTAAAAGTGCCAATGATATTCTACCTACCAAGACTACCGAAGGAGAAACTTGTAAACCTGATGTATGATATTGGGATTATGATGGCTTGGCTCCTACTACTAGCCTATATAGATATGCTATATTATGCGGTCCATGGTAAACACCTAGTATCAACTATACTATCAATAGCATTAGCCATAACAATAACTATAGTGATAATAGCTAGAATAACCCTCCTATGGATTAAATGGAGAAGAATAGTAAAGGAATAGTTTATCCATATCAGAGTATCATTGGCCTAGTATACATATACATGTAGCCTTAAACCATGGTGATCAAGGTAGCCTAGGATCGCGGGCATGTAAAGCCTTAATAATATAGTCTTTAACCTATTTCCTCCAATAACAATTTCACAGCCTTCACTCGATCCTGTCGGGTAAATTTGAAGTCACCAAGTAGTTCTGCAAGCTCCTCTGAAGGATCTCTCTCAATAACTCTTAGTAAAATTTCCTTAGTATCTCTAACTTCAACTAATACATGTGATCCGGGCTTAATACTACACTTCTCCCTAATATCCTTGGGCAAGGCAATCCTACCCCTGGAATCGACACGGATAACCACAGGCAATCTTATTCCACCACGTATGTGGAGTGGAGACCCATATAGATATGGATTCCTATGTACACCTTATCCTAACTAGGTACAAATAGATAGCTAGCTTAAAGAGGATTAATAGTTATGTGATGGAGGGTAGCCTATTATAATAAGTATAAGTGTCTTTTACATAAGTGAATTAGTTAGTGTCTCTGGGAATACATATATATTGTTCTACAAGATACATCTATCAAAAGGTGATGCATTTTTGGAGCATGCTATTTATAGAGAATATGCTAGACTCTATGACATAATATATCATAGCTATCTTGAGAAAACCGTGCCTCGTGTAATTGATTTTGTAGAGCATATATTTAAGGCTGAGGCTGAGAGGGAGGTTAGGGATGTACTTGATATAGCGTGTGGTACCGGTGGTCCAACACTGGAGCTTGCTAGACGCGGATACCATGTTACTGGACTAGATATTAGTGAGGAGATGATAAAGATCGCTTTTAGGAAGGCTAAGGAGCAAGGTATTAGTAATGTAGAGTTCCTTGTTGGTGATATGAGGAAGCTAGAGTTTAATGAAGAATTTGATGCTGTAACATGTTTCTTCACGAGTATAAACTACATAGTTGATGATAAGGGTATCATGGATGTATTTAATGGCGTCTATAGGAGCCTTAGACCTGGTGGATTATTCATATTTGATACACCAAATATTATACGTGCTGAGAGATGGAGACGTGGAGACCCGATCATATGGAGTGTAGAGTACGGTGATACAAATATACTCATAGTAGATGTTGTATCGCTGAATACTGTAAACCAGTTGATAAACTGGAGACGTACACTTCTCGTTAAGGAAGTTGATAATATAGACATAATATTCGATCATCATAGGCTACGAGGATACACTGTTAATGAACTAAAACTACTAGCCCATACAACTGGTTTTAGAAAGACAATAGTCTATGGAGACTATATAATAGGGAATAAGGAGCCAAGAGATGCACGTAGAATAGTATTCATAGCAGTAAAATAAACTATATATTAATAGAACACCAAAAATACTACATGACTATTGCGGATTTTATATGAAAGTATATGTTGGTTCATTATGGAGCCTGGTTTGTCTTGGGATGTATATTTCTGTATAGTTTATAACCTACTTGGTAATCCCTAATGGTTATTATATGAATATGGGAATGTATATATCCTAGTATTACGTAATTGTATTACATGGTGTATTCTATGGGCTCTGTCATTATTACTATCAGGATTCCTAGGGAATTAAGGGAGAAGATGAAGAAGGTTAATATTAATTGGAGTGAAGAGATTAGGAGATTTATTGAGGAGAGGATTAAAAGGTATGAATTACTTGAAGCATTTGAAGAAATAAGGGCTAGGGCTAGGAAGAGAAGGGTTAAGGTGGATTCATCATTATTGATTAGGGAGGATAGAGAGAGAAGATGATTGTCTTAGATGCTTCATTTCTTATTAAACTTGTCTTGGAAGAAAAGGGATCAGATATTGCTGAGAAACTATTTAAAGACTGGATTATTAGAGGAGAAGACATTATTACAGTAGATACAGCGTTGTCAGAATCATTTAATGCCTTATGGAAACACTATACTCTACTAAAAGACCTAGATCGCAGTACTTTAAATGAAGCCTCAAAGGATCTACTGACTCTATGGAATAAACTATCGATTACACCTACTGCTGAAGTTGTATATAAAGCACTAGATATATCGATAAAGTATAGCATATCAATCTATGACTCACTATACCTAGCTCTAACACAGCATTATAAAGCAGCTCTGGCAACCTTCGATCAAAGACAACGAGAAATAGCTATAAAGTTAGGATTAAAGACTTATCCATAACCAGGAATACAGACAATATATTAAAT
>Ga0190367_1000785_pt1 | contig 20759 bp, 22 predicted proteins | sample 4872181011_MG_FD_171838 | JGI IMG/M metagenome (GOLD analysis project Ga0190367, IMG submission 171838) | Hydrothermal vent microbial mat bacterial communities from Southern Trench, Guaymas Basin, Mexico - 4872-18-10-11_MG | ecosystem: Environmental > Aquatic > Marine > Hydrothermal vents >...
GAGGCAATTCCACAACCTCTTGGATGAGAAATTCCCTGTCCATCTATAAAAATTACATCTGGCTTGAAACTTAGCTTTTGATAAAGTTTTTTTATAAGAGGAAGTTCTCTAAAGGTAAGAAAAGTAGAAATATAAGGAAAGTTTATAATTCCTTCCTCAATTTCTTGATAAATAATTTTTAAACTGGGAATTTCCACTATTACTATACAAGCCCAGGCTTTGGTAGGATTTTCTTCTGATTTTTCAAAAGTAACATCAATTCCTCCTATAGTTTTGATTTCAGTTAAAACATTTTTCTGAATAACTTTTTTAGCACAATCTAATTGTATTTTTTCAAGCTCAGCTAAATTTAAATCCATATTAAAATTTTATACTATTTTAAAAATTAGGAAAAAGATTGACGAAAATATTTGAATGAATTAAACTTTCATAAATGGGTGATAAAAAACATAAACATCATCATGCAGGAAAATCAAGCAGAAGTATCATTTCAGCTTCTAAAGTTTTTGATCTTTTAAATCTTCCTCAAGGAATCACTTTCTTTGATGCAGGCTGCGGAGATGGGTATTTCTCTATAGAGATTGCTTTAAGGCTAAGTTCAAATTCTAAAATAATAGCTGCAGATGTTCATCAAGAATCCTTGGAAAAGTTAAAAAAAGAAATACAAGAAAAGAATATTAAGAATATTGAAATTATCAAAGCTGATATAACCCAAAAATTACCTTTAGAAGAGAACAGTATTGATGTTTATTTTATAGCTAATGTATTACATGGATTTGATAAAGAAGAAAAGATAAAAGTATTAAAAGAAGTAAAAAGAGTTCTTAAAAAAGGTGGAAAACTTGTAATTATAGAATTTAAAAAAGAACCTACACCAATTGGTCCACCCTTAGAAATAAGAATATCAGAAGAAGAATTAAAAGAGTTTTTAGAAAATTTTGGTTTTCAATTTGAAAAATCTTGGGAAATAAGTCCTTATAATTATTTAATTATTTTTAAATTTATGGAATAGTTTCTACTGAAGAAAACATAGGTTCATGTAAAGGTATAAGTATATCCACCATGTTTTTAAATTTTACCATCTGGTCATAAGCTAAATAAGGATCTATATTTGTCCCTGGAGGAATAACTTCCATTCCCATAGCTTTAATTTTATTAGGAGGATTGAAATTTTCCATAATTACACAAAATCCTGTAATTCCTACAATTCCTTTTTCTGTATTTATAAGAACACTCATTCCACCTTTGGTATGAGCAGGAGTGTGAACCATAGTAATCCCAGGAACAACTTCAAAGACTTCATCTTTAATATGAACCATTTGTCCTGCCTGATCCACCTCTTCTATAAACTCAGCCATATATCTAAAATCTAAAGGATGGGGATTGTAAGCAGACTGAAATTCAAGCTCATGAGCATAAAAAACTGCATTTACACATTTAAAATCATTTTCACAATGATCATTATGTAAATGAGTATGTATTACAATATCTATATCTTTTGGAGAAAGTCCCCATTTAGCTAATCCTTCTTCAAATTTATATATTTTTCCTCCGATAGCTTTTTCTCTGAATTCAGATTGTATCACATCTAAAAGTCCTGTATCAATAAGAATAACTTTATCTGATCCTTCTATAATCCAAGAATAAATAGGAATTACATATTCTTTTCCATAATCATGCTGATAAGTCATCATACCTTTATCAAAAACTTTTGTTCCCACAACAAATGGATGAATTTTATAAAAAGGTCCTTTTTTCATGATTATTCTCCTATTAAAAAGTTTACTTAATAAAAATTTTATATTAAGTTTTTATCTAAGTCAATTATTTTCAATAATTTTTATAAAGATCGAGTATGAAGGTATATATGAATTTTTTCAGCTAATTTTTCTTGGACTTTCCAATCTCCAAAAAGTAAACCTTTTCCAAGAAGTTTATTTATAATTTTTAAAAGTTCAGGACTTATTTTACCAGGTTTTTCATAAGCAAAAGGGGTTTGTGGAAGAGGCATAAAGGTATGAGCATGAATTATAGCACCCATTTTTGCAAGATCTTCCATAACTTTTATAGTAAGTTTTATGTCTTCTTTTGTCTCACCTGGTAATCCAAAAATAAAATCAACTTTTGCTTTGAGTCCGGCTTTTATAATTAACTTTACTGCTTTATAAACATCTTCAACTGTATGTCCTCTTTTGCAGAGATTTAAAATTCTATTACTTCCAGATTGTGCTCCAATTACAAGGTTGTCGTTATCTGCATATTTTTTTATAAAAGCTATGGTTTCTTCAGTTACATGTTCTGGTCTTACTTCAGAAGGAAAAGAGCCAAAAAATATTCTTCCACCTTTTGGTTTAACAAGTTCGTAAAGACTTTTAAGAAGAATTTCTAATGCAGAGAGATTTAAAATTTTTCCATCAGGAGAGCCATAACTAAAGGCATTAGGGGTAATAAAACGAAAATCTTTAATTCCTCTTTTTAACAAAAGTTCTACATATTTTAAAATATTTTCTATGTTTCTATGTCTAACCTTTCTTCCAAAAATTCTTGGTGTTTGACAATAGAAACAACCAAATGGACATCCTCTTGTTATTTCAATAGGATTTATACGATTGAGTTTTAAAGAAAATGGAGGATAAAAATTGAGATCAACTTTTTCAGGTTGACCTGTATAGAAAAGTTTCTTTTTTTCATTTAAATAAGCTAAACCTTTAATTTGAGAAAAATCATTTTTATATTTTAAAGCTCTTAAAAATTCAGGAAAACTTTTTTCTGCTTCACCAATAAAAACAAAATCAAATCCCAAATTTAAGACTCCTTTCACATCTCCTGTAGGATGAGGTCCTCCTGCAACCAAAATCAGTTTTTTTCTTTTGGATTTTAAAAATTTTTGGATATTTTTTATTATTTCTGCTATTTCCCAAAGCTGAGTTGTAAAAAAAGAAAAAGCGAGTATTACTTGATTATAGTTTTCAAGAAGTTCTGTAACATTTTTTAAAAGAGATGATTTATTTTTAAAAAAATAAATGGGTATTTTTTCAATAAGATCTCTTTTTTCAAGAGCACCTAAAAGTGCATTAAAACTATAACGATTGCTTTTAAGATCAAATATAGCTACACAAAATGATCCCATTTTTAAAAATATTTTATATATTATACCAGAACCAAAAATTTCTGAGAATTTTTAGTTTTTTTATCGAACCATATAAAGTAAAATAAGATTAATTAAAAAGATAAGAATAATTATTATAGAATCCCAGGGAATAAAAAACTTTTTTCTTTTGGTTCGATAGAGAAATCCTATAATGGCAATAGAAGTCATAATAATACAAGATAAAGCAGAAATTAAATGATTTTTTTCTACAAAAGAAAGAAGAGCACCTTTAGTATAGCAAAAATCATCAATAGCAAGAATAAAAATATTAAACATATTACTTCCAAATATATTTCCAATAGCAAGATCCACAGCCCCGATTCTTATTGCAAAACCAGTAACAACAATTTCTGGTAGTGAAGTAGCAAGAGCAATAAATATATTTCCTACGAAAGTTTGCCCTAACCCTGTTATTTCAGCTAATTTTTCTCCTATTTTAGGTAATAAAGTAGCAGCAATTATTACAACTATAGCATTTAAAGTATATTTAATTATTATAGGTTTTAAGGATATATTTTCATATTTTAATTCAGATTTTGTTTCTTTAAAAAAAATCTTCCAATGCTCTTTTTCAAAAGTATATAAAAATTTTATAGCAATAAGATATATTAAAATAATTAAAAAAGTGTATAATCCAATCCATCCAATAGATAAAATTTTTTCTTCTACAAATATACTTAATGCTACTATACTTAATAAGAGAATATTGAAAATAGCTGAAAGTGTATGACCTTTATATGTTTTTATGGTAAAAGTCTTTTTAAGATAAAAAGCGTAAAAGAAAGCAAAGATAATCATATTAAAAACGCAACTTCCAAGCACATCACCAAGAGCTATATTAGGGACATCAGAATAAGTAACAGATCCTATACCTGTAAAAAGCTCTGGAAGTGATGTAATAGAAGCCATAAGAAATAGACCTATCCAAGTTCTTCCAAGACCTGATTTTTCAGCAATAATATCTGCATATTTAGAGAGTTTGGTTCCAGAAATAAAAATCATTAAACAACATAGAAAAAAAATAATCCAGAGAATCATTTTATTTAGAAGATTTGGTTTTAATTACGATTTAATAGAATAAATAATTTCTTTGAAAGTTTCTACAAAAAAATCTATTTCTCTATAGTTAATAATTAGAGGTGGAGAAAGTCTTATAATATTGGGTTTAGGTTGAGTAACAAGGATTTTTTTTTCTAAAAATTTATTATAAATCTCATTAGCAGAGATATTAAATTCTATTCCAATAAGAAGTCCTATACCTCTTACTTCTTTTATAATACCTGGCTTTTCTTTATTTAATTTTTCTATCTTCTCTTTTAAAACTTTTCCTTTAAGACTTACCTCTTTAAGAAAAGAGGGATTACCTGTTATTTCAAGCACTTTTAAAGCCACTGCGCAAGCTAAAGGATTTCCTCCAAAAGTTGAGGCATGAGTTCCTGGTTTAAGGGAACTCATCACTTTTTCTTTAGCAAGCATAGCTGAAAGAGGAAGACCATTAGCAAGAGCTTTAGCAAGACACATTATATCAGGCTCAATTTCAAAATGTTCATAAGCAAATAGTTTTCCTGTTCTTCCAATTCCAGTTTGTATTTCATCAAAAATAAGAAGAGCATTAAATTTCTCACAGAGTTCCTTTGCAAGTTCTATAAATTCTTTATCAAGAGGATAAATTCCTCCTTCTCCTTGGATAGGTTCTATAATAATAGCACAGACTTTTTCATTAAATACCTTTTTTAAAGCTTTTTTATCATTAGGTGGAACAAAAATTACACCTGGAACAAGAGGTTCAAAGCCTTCCCAGTATTTAGGTTGTCCTGTAACTGATAAAGCTCCAAAAGTTCTTCCATGAAAAGAATTTTCAAGGGCTATAAAACAGTTTTTATCTTTTCCGAAATTTTCATAAGCAAAGCGTCGAGCAAGTTTAAGAGCAGCTTCTACTGCTTCAGCACCACTATTTGCAAAAAATACTTTTTCTGCAAAAGAAAGCTCGACTAATTTTTTAGCAAGTTTAGCTTGAGGTGCAGTATAATAAAGATTTGAAGTATGCCATAGGAGCTTGGCTTGAGTTTCTAAAACTTCTTTCAATTCTGAATTAGCATGTCCAAGATTACAAACTGCAATTCCAGAAGTAAAATCTAAATATTCTTCTCCATCTTCAGTAAAAAGTCTTGTTCCTGCACCTTTTACAAAGGCAAGTTTTTCCCTTTTATAATTTCCAGCTAAAAAAATTTCTCCCATCTCTACAATATATCCCATTTTTTACCTCACTCTAAATTTATTTTTTTTAAAGTTATTTTTCTTCCAAGAAATAGTTGAGCAATTTTTTCGAAGTTAGGAGTAATGTCTGATACAAAGATTTCTGGTTCACCATCAGGAGCAAGATCTTTAGCAAGCTCAGAATTAATTTCTATGAAATTTTTAATCTCTAAAGCTATTTCTTCTGATGGATCAACAAGTTTAATTCTTTTTCCTGCCTTTTCCTGAATAATTTTTTTTATTAAAGGATAATGAGTACAACCTAAAATAAGAGTATCAATTCCTCTCATTTTAAGAGGGATTAAGTATTTTTTAACAATACGTCTTGTTTCAGGTTTTTTTAGCCAACCTTCTTCAATAAGAGGAACAAGCAAAGGAGCAGGCTGAGAATAAAGTTTAATTTTAGGATCAACAGATGCAAAAAGTCTATCATAAATTTTACTTTCTATGGTTGTTCTTGTTCCAATAACCCCTATTTTTTTGTTTTTAGTAAGTTTTAAGGCTTTTTTCATAGAAGGTGTTACTACTTCAAAAAAAGGAATATCAGAAAAAAGTTCTTTAAGAACAGGTATAGCAGTGCTTGATACACTATGACAAGCAACTACAATAATTTTTGCTCCTTTTTCAAGTAAAAATTTAGTATTTTCTATTGCATAGCGAGTAACAGTTTCTGCGCTTTTAGTTCCATAAGGAGTTCTTGCTGTATCTCCAAAATAGATAATCTTATATTGAGGTAATTTGTTTAATATTTCTTTTACAACTGTTAGACCACCAAGACCAGAGTCAAATATTCCGATCACTTACCTAATCCAAAATAAAATTCTAAACTCGCACTTAAAGCAGTAATTACAGCTAACCAAAGAGCAATTTTTATAAATTTCTCTCTTCCAAAAGTTTTTTTAGCTAATTTAGCTGAAAGACCATTTATAATTATGGTAATCCCTAAACCATAAAGTCCACAACCTATAAAAATTTTTCCTGAATGAAGAATAGTTTTTATAATATCTGAAGAGTAAATTCTTAAACTGAGTAAAATCCATAAAGTAAAAGGTAAAATAGTTTGTTTGTTTAAATATTTACCTATGTTCATTTTTTCACCCTTAAATTAACTTTTTCTAAGACACCACTTTTAAAAAAAGAAATAGCTCCCTTACCTTCACATACTTCTTTAAATAAAAGTTCAGAATCTTTTACTATACTTCCACAAAGCCAAGTAATAGGAGTAAATTTAAATATTTCAGGATTTAAAGGCGTGCTTGGACCCATTAATAAGACTTCTGGAACATTTTTTAAATTTTCTAAAATAGAATCAAGTGTTTTATTTACCAAAGTTGAAGAAGTAATTATAGCAATTTTTATTTTATCGCTTATATCAGAAATTTTAAAAATTGGTTCTTTCCAATTTTTCTCTATTACCCAAATCTTTTTAACTTTTCCTTCAAGTTTTTTAAAAAGAGGTTCAAAATAGCCTATCATTAAAATCTCATCTTTAGCATTTAATTTAATTTCTGAAAATACATCTCCTATAAAAGCATTTTTTAAAAGATCTTTTTTATTATTAAAAATAGCATTTATAGTTGCAAGACCTACTGAAATCTCTACAGGATGATTTAATAGATATCCTTTTATTACCGTATCTGCAGGACTTTTCCAAAAATTAAATTCATTTCCTAATTCACAACAAATTTTTGCTTCAGGTAAAAGAGTATAAGCTAAACCTGCTCCTCCTCTTTCAATCTCAACCATTGTGTAATGAATTCCTACACAAACACGTTTTATTTTTTTTGCTCTTGCTAAAGAAAGAGATGTTTCAACAAGATTTTTATAAATTTCCATAACCTTTAATGAATTCTGAAAACTTTTTCAAGCACTCTCTCAGCAATGTCTTCTAAAATTTTTTGCTTTTTAGAAGAGTTAAATACCTCTATCAAGTTTTCAGTCTTGGAAAGCTCTTTTAATACAGGAATTTCAAACAAAAGACTCAATTTTTGTTTGTTTAAAAATTCTTGAAAAGAGGTTTCATCTTCAAAAAAATCAGACATATTTTTTACTACTCCTAAAACAGGGATGTTATTTTCTTTAAGAATGGCTAAGGTTCTTTTAGCATCAGAAATAGCTAATTTATGAGGAGTAGTAACTAATATAAATCCTTCAGGATTAAAAAGATCAAGCATAGTAAGAAAAATATCACCTGTTCCAGGAGGCAGATCAAGGATTAAAAAATCTAAAGGTCCCCATTCTACTTTTTGAATAAGCTCCTGAAGTAGTTTAGAAGCCATAAGTCCTCTCATAAAAATAGGTTCCTTTTCAGAGATCATTAAAGCTAAGCTTATTATTTTTATATTATAAGAACTTACAGGTTTTATTTTTCCAAATTCTATAAAGGGTTTCTTCTTTTCTATTCCTAATACCAAATTTATATTAGGTCCATAAAAATCAAGATCAAAAATACCAACTAAATAACCAGCTTTTTTTAAAGCAAGAGCTAATATAGCAGAAATAGTAGTTTTACCAACTCCTCCTTTTCCACTTCCTACAGCTAAAGTAAAACGAACATCTTTTATTCCTGTATGTTTTTTAAATTCTTTTTTAAAAAATTTTTCAGCTGAAGGACAGGTTTTTTCTTCCATTTTTTAAAAAATTATAATTCCTTTAAGCCTAAAACATCTTGCATATTATATACTCCGGGAGCTTTATCTACAATCCACAAAGCAGCTTTTATAGCTCCACGAGCAAATGTTTCACGACTGCTTGCCTTGTGAGTAAGTTCCATTCTTTCTCCAATTCCTGCAAAAAGAACTGTATGTTCTCCTATTATATCACCCCCTCTTATGGTTTGAATACCAATCTCCTTAGGTGATCTTTCTCCTATAAATCCTTCTCTACAGAATCTAAAGTCTTTATCAGATCTACCAAGAACCTGTGCTATAGCATTAGCTAATTTTAAAGCAGTTCCACTGGGAGCATCTTTCTTCATACGATGATGAGCTTCTATTATTTCTATATCATAACCTTCAGAAAGAACTTTGGCAGTAATTTCAACCAATTTTACAAGAAGATTAACCCCCATGCTCATATTATAATCTTGAACCAAGGGAAAATGTTTTTTGGCAAGTTCATGAACTTCTGCCAATTCTTCTTTACTAAAACCTGTTGTTCCAATAACCATTGCTTTTCCATATTTGGCATTAATTCTTGCATGTTCAAAAGAAGCCTTGTGAAAAGTAAAATCAATGATTACATCTCCTTTTTCTATAACTTTTTCTAAAGAATTTTCTACAATAATTCCTGTTTTAGGAAGACCTACTACTTCTCCTACGTCTTTTCCTACTGCAGGATTTTCTGGATGCTCAAAGGCAGCTACTAAGTCAATTTGAGGATTTTGAAATATTAAATTAATAATTGTTTTCCCCATTCTTCCTGCAGCACCTGCTACTATAGCTTTTATTGCCATGATTTCACCTCCTCTTTTAAACTCTCATTAAATTCCTTTAAATATTTTTTAAATATATTAAACAATCTATCTTCAATCTCTTTTCCTTCTATATATTTATAAAAATCTTTAAAAAGCTTTTCTTCATTAAGATCTATTTTTTTGTTTTCAAGCAGTTCTTTATTTCCAAATTCATTGCTAAAAGAAAAAGTTTCTTTTTCTTTATCCTCGTATTCCAATAATAAAAGATTGGGAAATACAATTTTTAGCCTTTCAAAGGGATGTAAAACAGGCTCTTTATCCTTGAGAATTACTTTTATATAGGCTTCATCCTTAGAAGAATTTATTAAATCTTTAAAATAACTTTTTATAACTTTCAGTTTAATTGGAGATTCTAAATAAATGGGTTCCTCTTTAATTAACATATTATTTTTAATCTCAAAAAACCATACTCCTTTTTTATAAATTGATTCTTCAAAACTATAAGGAAGAATAGAGCCAGAATAAAAAACCTTAGAGGATATTTTTTGAAGTCTATGAAGATGTCCCAAAAGAAGGATATCAAATTTTTCAAAAAGTTCTAAAGGAAAGACTTCCTCTTTTCCCATAAATTTCAAAGAAACTTCCTCACCAGTGAATATCCCTTTTTCTACAGCAAAGTGTCCAATGCAGATATTAGGATGATAAATAGAATTTTTAGTTAAAGTTAAAAGAAGTTCTATCAGATCTTTTAAGATAAGTTGAGATTTCTTATTAAAAAAATCTGAAAGTGTTTCTTTTTCTTCATTCCATAAAATTTCGATATTTTCTTTAAATTCATAAAGATGAAGATAAGGTAAAATGTAAAAATAAACCTTTTCCCCTTTTTCATCCCTCCAGATAAAAGGTTTTTTAAAATAAGAGAGATTATCAATCATAAAAAGATAATTGTGTTTAAGGAAATCTTTATATAAAGTAAGTCTTTTAGAATCATGGTTCCCAAGAATGAATATAGAAGGAACTTTTTCATTAAAAAGCCAAAAAAGAATTTCTGTAAAAAGTTTTAGAGTTTCAAAATCAGGATTTGGTTTATCAATTATATCTCCTGTAATTATTAAAAGATCAGGATTTAAGTCTTTTATTAAAGGAAAAAAAATTTTTTCAAAAAAGATAGCTTGTTCTTCAATTAATTTTTTTCCACAAAGATTTCTTCCAAGATGCCAATCTGAGGTATGAAGAATTTTCAAGATATCCTCTTTTTATTTAGTTTTTTAAATCCTTGAGCAATAATAAAAATTTCTTTACTTTCTTTTCTTGAGCTTTTTGGTTTATAAAGTTTAGCACTTTTGAAGTATTTTTCAATTTGCTTTTTTAATCCCGGGAGTTTTTCCCCTTCAAATATTTTTACTATAAAGGATCCCCCTTCTTTTAAATAATTGAGAGCTAATTCTAAAGCTCTTTCAACTAATCTTATAGAGCGAACATGATCTCCAAATTTATCTCCGGTTGTTTTAGGAGCCATGTCACTTAAAATAACATCAAATTTCTTTATACCTAAGTTTTTAAAATCATCTTCTGTTAGTTCAAAAACATCTTTTTGGAAAAAATAAAAATTTGGATGTTTTATTTTAGCTGGTAGAAGGTCAATCCCGACTACCTTTCCTTTTGAACCTATAATACTTAAAACATATTTAGACCATGATCCTGGAGAAACCCCCAGATCTAAAACAATATTTCCTTTTTTAATAATTTTATATTTTTCCTGTATTTCCATAAGTTTAAATACAGAACGAGCAGGATACCCTTTTTCTTTAGCTTTTTTAGCCCATTTATCAAACCAGGGATTTTTATTCATATTAATTTTATACAATAATACATACTTTTTAGAATTTTTGAATATTTTTAAATTAACCAAACTTGACTTTTTTATAAAATTTTTTTATGGTATGATTAAAAATAATATATTTATTTAGTTTTTTAACTAAAGGGAGGGAAAGATTTATGAAAATTGTGGAAAAGGATTTAGATAAGAAAAAAGCAATAGAAGCAGCTATTTCTCAAATTGAAAAGCAATTTGGAAAAGGTTCTATAATGCGTCTTGGAGAGAGCGAGAAAAAAATAGAAGTAGGGACTATTCCTACAGGTTCTTTAAATCTTGATATTGCAACTGGGATAGGGGGTATACCAAGAGGTAGAATTACTGAAATTTATGGAGCTGAGGCTTCAGGAAAGACAACCTTAGCTCTTCACATGGTAGCTGAAGCTCAAAAACTAAATGGAGTAGCAGCTTTTATAGATGCAGAGCATGCTTTGGATATAAACTATGCTAAAAAATTAGGTGTAAATGTAGAAGATTTACTTATTTCTCAACCAGATACAGGAGAACAGGCTTTAGAAATTGCAGAAGTTTTGGCAAGAAGTGGAGCTGTTGATATTATTGTTGTAGATTCAGTTGCAGCGCTTGTTCCTAAGGCAGAGCTTGAAGGAGAAATGGAAGATCAACAAGTAGGATTGCAGGCTCGTCTTATGTCTAAAGCTATGAGAAAACTTACTGCTGCTATCTCTAAAAGTAATACCGCAGTTGTTTTTATTAATCAAACCCGTATGAAAATAGGTATGGGTGGTTATGGAGGACCTCCTGAAACAACACCAGGAGGTATGGCTCTTAAATTTTTTGCCTCCCTAAGAATAGAAATAAGAAGATTAGGAGCTATAAGAGAAGGGACAGAAACTTTGGGGCATAGAATAAAAGTAAAAATAGTAAAAAATAAACTTGCTCCTCCCTTTAAAGAGGTTGAGTTTGATGTTTATTTTGGAGAAGGAATTTCTAAAGAATCTGAACTGATTGATCTTGGAGTAGCTATGGGAATTATCGAAAGAAGTGGATCTTGGTATACTTATAAATCAGATGGAAGAGAAGAACGATTAGGACAGGGAAAGGAGAATGTAAGAAGACTTCTTAAAGAAAGAAAAGATTTAGCTCAAGAAATAGAAAGAAAAATAAGAGAATTAGCTGGTCTTCCATTATTTGAAGATTTATCTATTCCTTCTGGTAAAAAAACTAAATCTCAGGATAAGATTTTAAAAGAAGCAAAATAAATGCGGTCTTTATCTTTAAACAAGATAGAGGAAAAATTAAGGAATACAAAACTTCTTGTTATAGGAGATTGTATTCTTGATAGATACTTTGTGGGAGAGGTTAGTCGAATTTCTCCTGAAGCCCCGGTTCCAATATTTGATTTAAAAGAAACTTATTTTAGTTTGGGTGGAGCAGCAAATGTAGCTGCTAATTTGAGAGGTCTTAATGTCCAGGTTGAATTAATGGGAGTTGTAGGAAAAGATGAACATGGAAAAATTTTAAAAAATCTTGCAAAAAAACAAGAAATAGGAATAAAAGGTATTTTAGAAAGTGCTTCTCGTCCAACTACTATCAAAACAAGAATAATTGCCCAATCTCAGCAACTTCTTCGTATAGATAAAGAAGAAAGAAAACCTATTAATAGAAATTTGAAAAAAAAATTTCAAGAAATTTATGAAGAAATTTTAGATAAGGTAGATGGAGTAATTCTTTCTGATTATGCTAAAGGAATGTTTTTATCTGAAAGCTTTTGTGCGTGGATAATAGGAGAAGCAAGAAGAAAAGGGAAATTCCTTATGGTTGATCCAAAAAGTGTAGAATGGAAAAAATATGAAGGAGCAACTTCAATCACCCCAAATCTTAAGGAGTTTAGACAAACAGCCTTTAAAGAAAATCTTCCTCAAGAAAATTTAAAAGAATCTGCTGAGATTTTGGTTAAAAAATATAATCTTGATTTTCTTGTAGTTACTTTAGGTAAGGATGGTATATTTCTTTATCATCCTGAAGAAGGTGTTTTTCATTTACCTGCTCAAGCAAAAGAAGTTTATGATGTTTCAGGTGCAGGAGATACTGTAGTTGCAAGCTTATCTGCTTTTTATGCAGTAGGACTTTCCTTAAAAGAAACTTTAGAGTTGGCAAATATTGCAGCAGGTATAGTAGTTGGTAAAGTAGGAACTAAACCAGTTTATTGGGAAGAGATAAAAAGCTTTCTTAAAGAAAATTCAATGGAAGGGGGTTAGAAATGGGTAAAATTTCTCAAATAAAAGCACGTGAGATACTTGATTCAAGAGGAAATCCTACTATTGAAGTGGAAGTATGGTTAGAAAGTGGTTTTTATGGAAGAGCTTCTATTCCTTCTGGTGCCTCAACAGGTAAACATGAAGCTTTAGAGTTAAGAGATAAAGATCCCAAAAGATATTATGGGAAAGGGGTTCAAAAAGCAGTTTTTAATGTAAATGAGATTATTGCTCCTCAATTAGAAGGATTTGAATCTTCCAAACAAATAGAAATTGATCAAATGCTTTGTGAACTTGATGGAACTGAAAACAAATCTAAATTAGGTGCTAATGCAATTTTAGGAATTTCTCTTGCCTGTGCCAAAGCTACTGCTGAAGAGTTTGGAATGCCGCTTTTTACTTATATTGGAGGTTTAAGAGCAAGAACTTTACCTGTTCCTTTTATGAATGTTATAAATGGAGGAGTTCATGCAGATAATCCTTTAGATTTTCAAGAATTTATGATTGCTCCTTGGGGAGGAGATAATTTTTCTTCTGCTTTAAGAATGGGAGCTGAGACATATCATGCCTTGAAAAATGTGCTTAAAGAAAAGAAATTAAGTATTTCTATAGGTGACGAAGGAGGTTTTGCTCCTCAAATAAAATCCCCTGAAGAAGCTTTGGATTATTTAATAAAAGCTATTGAAAAAGCAGGATATAAACCAGGAGAAGATATAGCAATTGCTATGGATGTAGCTGCTTCAGAACTTTATGAAGGAAAAGGAGTATATAAATTTCCTGGTCTTGAAAAAAAAATGAATAGAGAAGAATTGGTAAAATATTATGAAAAGCTGGTGAATAATTATCCTATTATTTCAATTGAAGACCCCTTTTCTGAAGATGACCCTGAGGGATTTGAACTTATTAAAGAAAAATTGGGAAATAAAATCCAAATTGTAGGAGATGATATATTTGTAACCAATCCTAAAAGAATTGAATGGGGAATTAAAGAGAACTTAGCAAATGCAGTTTTAATTAAACTTAACCAAATAGGGACTTTAACTGAAACAATTTCTGCAGTGGAATTAGCTTATAGACATAATTGGAATTGCATGATTTCTCATCGTTCTGGAGAAACTGAAGATACCTTTATTGCTGATCTTGCTGTAGCTTTAAATACAGGTCAAATTAAGACAGGTGCTCCAGCAAGAAGTGAAAGAGTTGCCAAATTTAATCAGCTATTAAGAATTGAAGAATATTTAGGTTCTTCAGCTATTTTTGCAGGAAAAAGTATTTTGAAGAATCTTAAATAATTTATGAAGTTTTTAGAAGTAATTAAGAAATTATCTCAAAAAGAACCTCTGGAGTTTTGGATAGAAATTGAAGAAGGTATAGAGATAGAAAAAAGAGATAGAAAAGAATTTTTAGAAGAAAAATATTTAGATCAAAGTGTATCTGTAAGATATTTAAATGAAAAAGGAAAAGCTGGACTTTCTTATGCTACTTCTTTAGATCTTTCAAAAATAGAAGAAGCTGCTTTAAAAGCTAAAGTTCTTTCAGATTATGGAGTCCCTTCTTTTTTTCCTGAAAAATCCGAGAATTATCCTGAAATTTTTTCTGTAGCACCTATAAATATATCCTTAGAAGAGTTAAATAAAAAACTAAATGAATTAGAAGAAAAAGCATTTAGTTTTGATTCTTCGATTTCAAGGGTTGAAAAAATAAAGATTTCCTGTGGGGAAATTAAATATATCTTGGTTAGGGATGAGATAGAATTAATTTGGGAAAAACCTTTTTGTGATTTTATTATTTCAGTTGTTGCCAAAAATAAGGATAAAGAAGCCTCTTCTTATGAGTGGTATGAGGGATTAGAATTCAATTATGAAGAGCTTTTAAAGAGAGTTAAACTTGCTTGTAAAAAGGCTTTAGCACTTTCTAAAGCTAAGAAAGGAAAAGGCTTAAAAATTCCTGTTCTTATTCCACCTTTTATAGCAGTTGAGATTTTAGATCTTTTAGAATTTTCATTTTTAGGAGATGAAGTATTGAAAGGAAGATCCTATCTAAAAGATAAACTTGGGGAGAAAATTTTTAGTGAAAAAATAACTTTATTTGATGATGGAATAAATCCTTTTTTGCCTGAAAGTAGACCTTTTGATGATGAGGGATCAGCCCAAAATAAAAAAGTTTTAGTGGAAAAAGGTGTGGTAAAAAGCTTTTTATTTGATACATATTGGAAAAAAGAAGCAAAAAAAAAGGGATTTAAAGAGATAAAAACAGGAAATTCCAGAAGACCTGACATTTCTTCTTTTCCTAAAATTTCTTCTACTAATTTTTATATTGAAAAAGGTGGTTTAGAAAAAGAAAAATTGATAAAATTGGAAAATGAGATTTTTGAAGTTCTGGAAATTTTAGGAGCTCACACTGCTAATCCTATTTCTGGGGATTTTTCTTTAGGGGTTTCAGGGATTTATTATAAAAATGGAGAACCTGTGGATCATTTTTGTGAAATGGCTCTTTCTGGAAACTTGTTTGAATTGTTTAAAAATATCGTAGAAATAGGGTCAGATTTGACCTTTTATGGATCTACAGGTTCTCCAAGTTTGCTTGTAGAAAAAATGGATTTAGGAGGATAGACTAAATGGAAATTAAAGAAGCCATTATAAAACTTAAAGAAGGAGAAAGTTTAAAAAAAGAGGAAGCCTATGAAGTTTTTAAAAAAATAGCTATTGATGATTTTAAAGAAGAAGAAGTAAAGGATTTTCTTGATCTTTTGAGAAGGAAAGGAGAAACTTGGCAGGAAATAACTGGTGCAGTTATGGCATATAGAGATGCTATGATAAAAGTGCCTCACAATTTACCTGAATCAGCTATAATTGTTGATACCTGTGGAACAGGAGGAGACCAAAAGAATACTTTCAATTTTTCAACAGCTGTTGCAATAGCTCTTTCAGCTATAGAAGGAATTTATGTTGCTAAACATGGAAATAGGTCAATTTCAAGTAAATGTGGAAGCGCAGATTTAATTGAAGCTTGTGGAATTCCGCTGAGTTTACCTCCTGAGGCTTCAGCTCAGGCTCTTGAAGAAATAGGTTTTGCTTTTCTTTTTGCACCCCTTTATCATCCAGCATTTAAAAATGTTGCAGAAATTAGAAAAAAACTTGGTAGAACTATTTTTAATACTCTTGGACCTCTTTTAAATCCTGCACTTGCTAATTATCAATTAATGGGGGTTTATGATTTTCTCCTTACAGAAAAAATAGCTTATGTGCTTGATAGTATAGGAATTAAAAGAGCTTTGGTTGTTTTTGGTGAAGAGGGATATGATGAGATAACTATTACAGGTTCAACTAAAATTTCAGAATTAAGAGAAGAGAAAATTACAACCTATTATGTAGATCCAGAAAATTTTGGTTTTGAAAGATGTGAAAATCCAGAGGAATTGACAGTTAAAGACCCTTCTGAGAGTAAAGAGGTTTTGGAAAATATGTTAAAAGGAAAGCTTGAAGGACCAATTATGGATATGTTTCTTTTAAATCTTGGAGGAGCTCTTTATCTTTGTGAAAAAGCTATAGATTTTAAAGGAGGAATAAAAAAAGCAAGAGCTCTTATTGAATCAGGAAAAGCTTGGGAAAAATGGCAGGAAATCCAAGAATATTATAGAAGGTTCAAAATTTAAAATAGCAAATATTTTTTTATTTTCTGGAAAAAGTATTGTAAGTGAAAAGAAAATGTTCAAATAAATGTACGTAAGTTATAAAGAAAAGCGCCCTCCGTCCACTTTGGGGCTATCGTCTACGCCTAATAAGAAAACATGTGGCTTTTGTTGAGTTCAAAATTCGCTTACAGCGAAACTTTGCATATCAACAGAACGTTAGGCGAAATATTGCTTGATGAAACAAAAAAATAAAAAAAATAAAAGGAGGTTGATAAGATGCCATGGGTAAAAAAAGAAGACTGCATTGGTTGTGGTATATGTGTTGAGAAGTGTCCTGTAGGAGCAATTTCTTTAGAGGAAAGTGTGGCAATAATAAATATGGCTAACTGTATTCGTTGTGGAGTCTGCCACGATGTATGTCCCGAGGGTGCAGTAAGACATGACAGCGAAAGAATAGAAGAAGAGGTAGAAGAAAATGTAAGAAAAACAAAAGAATGTATGGATGCTTGCGCTAAATATCTGGGTGATGAGAAAGAAAAACAAAAATGTCTCAATAGGATGATAAAATATTTCAATAAAGAAAAAATTGTTATTGAAAAAACATTGGAAAGACTACAAAAGCTTAAGGAAGAGTTATCACTATCTTTGGGAACAAGTGAAGATGATACTGTAGAAAGAAAATGACAGAATAATACATCGCCTAAATTTCGGCTTTGCCGAAACTTCATATATGCTGGTTTATTAAATATCCAAGCGTAGCAAATAACTTTTGTATTTACTTTCCTTGTTTTTAAGGTTTGAAGATTTATAATTAATTTAAAAAACTTTGGGAGGCTGTTATGCAAAAATTTCATTTTCCTATTATCGTTGAAATGGACGAGGATGGATACTATATAGTTAGTTGTCCTATATTTAAAGGATGTCATACTTATGGTGAAACTATAGAAGAAGCTTTGGAAAATATTAAAGAAGTAATTGAAATGTGTTTGGAAGAAACAAATATAGAAGAACTTAATAAATTTATTGGTTATAGAGAAATTGAAATAGTTCGAAATGTCTAAGCTTTCAACTATAACTGGTAAAGAATTAATTAAATTTCTTCAATATTTGGGTTTTAAACAAATCAGAACCAAAGGCTCTCATGTAAGATTAAAAGTAGATAATGGAAGAATTACTACCGTTCCTGTGCATAAAAATAAAAATTTTAGAATTAACTTTGGAAGAATTTGCTAAGTTATACAAAAGTTTTAAAAAATTGAAATAAATTTTATTTTATTTTTTAAAATAGCTTCAAAGAAAATTTTTAATAAGCAATAATTTCATTAGGTGTCTTGTATCCAAAAAATTTCTTACTTTGTTGATTTTTTCATTTTCAAGTTTGACTTATTTTAATGGATTAAAAATCAAATTGGCAAAATTTTATAAATATTTTTCAAAACTTCCTCTGGAGTAATATCTCTTAAGCATTTATAATGTCCATATTTGCAGGTTTTTTTAAAGCAGGGGCTACAGGGTAAGTCTTTTTTTAAGACTATAGCTTTAGGATTTAGAGGTCCTGTTTTTTCTGGATCAGTTGAGCCAAAGATAGCAATTTGAGGAATTTTAAGTGCTGCTGCAAGATGCATAAGTCCTGAATCATTTGAAATGAGTGCTTTTGCCAGAGAAAGAATACCTACAACCTCTGTTAAATCTGTTTTTCCACAAAAATTATATATTTCTTTTTTTCCGTTTTTTATAAAATTTCCTATATCTTTTTCTTTCGAACTACCTACAATAATTACAGCAAACCCTAATTTTACAAGAAGGTTAGCAAGATCTTTATAGTATTCTTTTGGCCACATTTTGGCTGGTCCATAAGCTGCACCTGGTGCAAGAACAATGAAAGCTTTATCTTTAAGCTCATTTAAAAGGGTTTCAGCTTGATTTATAATTTCTTTTTCTAAAGGCAAAAAAAGCTCCTTAAATTCAGTTGGAAGTCCCAGAGCTTTTAAAAGGTATAAATAATAATCTCTCTGATGTAATTTTTTACGAGGAATTTTTACAGCGTGTGTTAATAAAAAACTTCTGAAATCTCTTGCATATCCCCACCTCTGTCTAAGACCAGCTCTAAAAAAAAGCCAGGCTGAAGAAAAAGAATTAGTAAGAAGAAGTCCTACTTCATTTTTAAGAGGTTTTAAAGTTTCCAGATTCTTTTTAATATTACCTTTTTCATAATAAATAATTTCTGTATTAGGAAAGGATTTAAAAAGATTTACAATTGCTGAGGGACCAAATAAATAAATTTTTTCCTTTTTGCAAAGATTGTAATATACTGGAGTTGCCATCAAGGCATCACCAAGCCAGTTAGGAATTCTGATAACCATAGTAAAGCCTCTTTACAACTAAAGTAGCATAAGCTCCTTTTTCTAAAGTAAATTTTAATTTTACAGTAGAATTATCCAATTTTTCCCATTCTAAATTTTCTGGGAAAATAATTGCTGGTCTTGGATAGGTTTTAAATATAAGTCCTTTTACAAAGGTTCTTAAGTTTTTAAGATTTTTTAATCCTTCTTTTTGACATATTTCATCATAAATTTGTGCTAAATTTAATCCTTCAACATTTTCTTTAAATTGTAACTTGGGAGCAGGAAGGGGAAGTTTTAAATTTTTTAAAATTTTCCACTTTTCTTCTTGCACTTCTTTATAAAAGAAAAAACTTCCCAGGAGATAAGGGGCTTCAAAATAGGGTATATTAAGTTTTAGAAGAATTTTTTTAAATATTTCATTCCAGAGATAACTTTGATAGGCATTTCCCAGGAAAAAAAGATATTCTTTATCTACAAGATTTAGAGCCCTTTTAAAAGTTCGTTTAGATGGTTTATGCTCTATTAAAAATCTTATTAAATTTTTTTCCCAGTTTACCTTAGCAAGATCTAAACACTTTTCAAAGTTTCTCCAGCATTTTTTAAGACAATTTCTGAATTTTCTTGTCTTTTCTATATCTACCGGGCTTCCTTCTGCAAGCATTAGATAAAGAGCTTTTTCGTAATTTCCAAGAATGATTTCCTTTACTGCAAACTCCTTAGAACTTTTTATTGAACCGAATCTTTGTTCATCAAAATAATTTGCAAGACCAAATTTTCTTATCAATTCTACTTCCTTATCAAATTTTTCTTCTTTTATTTGAAAATCTCTAACTACAATTTCGAATTTGTTTTTAATAAGAAGATCTTTTGACATAGATTTAGTTGTTTTTCCAAGATAAATAATTTCAAATTCTTTTTCTTTAAGATCCCTCTTAGGTCCATTTTTAATAGTAATAAACTGATGAGCAATTGCTTTTTTGTCTTTAAGACCTCCATAACCAATAGAATCCATAGAAATTCTCAATTTTTTTGCGATTTTTCCAAGAGCATCCCAAGTTGAAATATTGAATTTTTTGAGAATATAAAGAGAATATTCTCCTTGTCCTTCTGGATAAATATCTGCAATTTCTGAAACAATGAAATCTTCTAATCTTTCTTTTATTTTCATCAGACTTATTTTAAAAAATAGGTATTTAAAAAACAAGATAGGTTGTTTTATAAAGAAAAAGTATTAAATTAATAAAAATCTAAGAAAGGAGGAGAAGTTTTTTATTATGATTGCTAAAGTTTTAGCTAAAATTATAGGAACGAAAAATGAAAGAGAATTAAAAAGACTTAAGCCTATAGTTCAGAAAATAAATTCTTTAGAACCTGAAATGCAAAAACTTTCTGATGCAGAGCTTGCAAGAAAAACTGTAGAGTTTAAAGAAAGGTTAGAAAGAGGAGCTACCCTTGATGAACTTTTGCCAGAGGCTTTTGCAGTGGTAAGAGAAGCAGCAAGACGTGTTCTTGGAATGCGCCATTTTGATGTGCAAATTATGGGTGGAATTGTTCTTCATGAAGGTAAAATTGCTGAAATGAAAACAGGAGAAGGTAAAACCTTAGTAGCAACTCTTCCTGCTTATTTAAATGCCCTTACTGGAAAAGGAGTCCATATTGTTACAGTAAATGACTATTTAGCTAAAAGAGATGCTGAATGGATGGGACCAATTTATAGGTTTTTAGGTTTAACAGTAGGATATCTTCAAAACCAGATGAATGATTCAGAAAGAAAGAAAGCTTATGCTTGTGATATAACTTATGGAACAAATAGTGAATTTGGATTTGATTATCTTCGTGATAACATGAAATATTCTTTAGAAGATA
>Ga0190367_1000786_pt1 | contig 20740 bp, 26 predicted proteins | sample 4872181011_MG_FD_171838 | JGI IMG/M metagenome (GOLD analysis project Ga0190367, IMG submission 171838) | Hydrothermal vent microbial mat bacterial communities from Southern Trench, Guaymas Basin, Mexico - 4872-18-10-11_MG | ecosystem: Environmental > Aquatic > Marine > Hydrothermal vents >...
ATATAATATATGTTCCCCTGTATCTCCTCTCTGATAGCGTCTAAAAAGCTAGCCATAATATCGTCCTCCTCGATCCTCTCCTCCACCTTCTCGCCCATAGCCGCTAACATGCCCTTCCTCTTAGGATTGCTGGCCATAACCTTCTTCATATCCTCAATCTTCATCCTAACCACTGCTTTAGCTATTGGAGCCTCGCCCCCGGTCTCCTCGCGCTCGATCTTCTCCCACTCTTTTAAGATCTCCTCTATCATCGAGAGACAATCTTCAACCTCGTAATCTTCGAAGCCAACCCTATCTCTTTCGAGGCCGAAAAAGTTTATAGCTATCTCCAACAATACATCGTAAGCGTAAGCCCTCTTCAGTATCTTCTCTCTCTTAGCCTCTTCCTCCTCGCCTTCTTCTAAACGACACCTCATAAACTCTATATTCAATTGTCTAATGATACAGCCCAGAACATATACTATGTTTCCGACCAAGTCCGGGTTTAACAAGTGGTCTGCGGCTAGATTAGGGTATCCCATTAAAGCCGTTTTAACAACGTGGTCAGCATGGTCCAGGCTTCTAGGCGGGGAAGGCAATTCTTCTGGCTTAGCGCCGGAAATTATAGAGTACACATCCATCTTTATCCACCAGTCCTAATTATCAGGGCCATACGCCTTTTAATTTTATAGCTTTAGCCACTCTATCTATTGCTAACATGTATGCTGCCTCTCTCATACTTATTTTCCTTTCTTTACTAAATTTATATACTTCATGAAAAGTTTTTATCATCTTGTTTTCTAATTTATCTAAAACTTCTTCTTTATCCCACCAGTATCTCTGTAAAGATTGAACCCATTCATAATAGCTAACAGTTACACCGCCTGCATTAGCGAGAATATCTGGAATTACAAATACTCCTCTTTCATTAAGTATCCTATCTGCTTCTGGTGTTATTGGAGCATTAGCCCCTTCAGAAATTATTTTAGCTTTTACATTATTTGCATTTTTCTCTGTTATTACGTTCTCTACAGCTGCTGGAATTAATAATGTTACTTCAAGTTCTAAAAGTTCTTCGTTGGAAATATTTATTGCTTTAGGACAATTAATCACACTACCCGTTCTACTTTTATGCTCTTTAACTTTTATTGGATTTAAGCCCTCAGGGTTAAATATACCTCCTTTGGAGTCGCTTACAGCTACTACTTTAAATCCCCATTTATGTAGGTAATAGGCAGCCCAGTAGCCTACATTGCCGTATCCTTGTATCGCTACTGTTACTTCGCTAGCTTTAAATCCTAGAATTTTTAAAGCTTCTCTAGCTACAACTACAACTCCAAGACCAGTAGCTTCAATTCTTCCATGAGAACCTCCTATTTGAACAGGCTTAGCGGTTACTACTCCTGGCCTCCACGCACCTACGAGCTTGCTGTAAGTATCAGCCATCCATGCCATTGTTTGCTCATCTGTGTAGACATCTGGAGCCGGGATATCGATATTCGGTCCTATATATTCCCTAATAGCGTAAGTATACCTTCTCGTCAATCTTTCTAATTCACTTTTTGACAAAAATTTAGGATTACATTTTATACCTCCTTTAGCACCGCCAAAGGGTAAGCCCATTAAAGCAGTTTTCCAAGTCATTAGCATTGCCAAAGCTCTTATCTCATCCAAGTTTACAGTAGGATGATATCTAATTCCTCCTTTAAAAGGACCTAGCGCATCGTTATGCTGTACTCTATAACCAGTAAATACTTTTATCTCCCCATTATCCATTTTAACAGGTATATTAACTATCAGCTCCCGCTTTGGTTTTTTTAAAATCTCGAGAATTCCGGTCTCTATATCAAGATATTTCGCAGCTTTCTCTAGTTGTTTTACGGCCATATCATATAAGCTAAATTCCATGCTTTAAACCTCTACAACTATAGAATCTCTTTTGCCACTTTGTGAATTGCATTTGCTATATCTTCTACATCCTTATCAGTGAGCAATGGACTAATATCTACATGAACCGCCCTGCTTAATAGGTTAAGAGATTTTGGAGCTACGGTTTCATCTTGAGGTTCGTCAAAATAGTGTTGCCAGAAAAGGTAAATATGACCATCAACAACTCCGGGTCTATATATTAGCCATGGATAACCGCCGCTACTTGTATAAATATTTTCTTCTTTAAGCCTTTCTACAAATTTCTGTGCTTTAATAGAACTTTCTAAGAAAAATACAAGACATACCCCTGTATCTCCTTCTGGATCATTTTCTTTTCTAAATTTTATATTATCAATGTCCGAGATAAGATTTTTAATTTCTTCTTTTCTTCTCTTCATCTTATTTATTATGTTGTCTAATTTCTTCAACTGTTCAAGTAAGATTGCAGATTGTAACTCTGTAATCCTATAGTTAAAACCAGGAATAGGATCTATTTTTATAACGTCTCTATAAACAGGTCTATATATTGCTCCCGCGTCGTGTAACATAATTGCTTTTTGATACAACAATTCATCATTTGTAGTTACAGCACCTCCTTCCCCAGCAGTTATATTCTTGTTCAGCTGGAAGCTATGGATTCCTATGTTACCAATTGAGCCTAATTTTTTACCACGGTAGCTTCCTCCAACAGCTTGAGCGCAATCCTCGAGGAGGAAAATATCATTTTCTTTAGCTATTTTTTGTAGCTCTTCTAGATTTGCGGGAGCCCCTCTCATATGTACAGCCATTATGACTTTTGTTTTGCTAGTTACTTTTGAAGCTACGTCTTCAGGGTCTAAAGTTAATGATTCATCTACTTCGGCTATAACGGGTTTAGCTCCACAGGCTACTACAGCTGCTGGGCATGATACCCATGCATAGGCAGGAATTATCACTTCGTCTCCCTTTCTTACACCAAGAGCTTTAAGTGCTATATGCAAGGCGGCTGTTCCAGAGGATACTGCAAGAGCGTATTTTGTGCCAATGTATTTTGCATATTCCTTTTCAAACATGCCGGAATAGTCTAAGAAGTTTGGACCGTAAAATCTAAAGGTTGATTGTGCTTTAATAACCTTTATTACAGCATCTAATTCCCTGTGATTATAGGAAGTAGCGCCTGGATACATGGGAGGTAAAGGTGTATCCCTAATTGGCATATTTAATCCCTCTCAAACTATAGGACTAGGAAATATTTATTTTTTCCCATAATGTATTAACTTTTAAATTTATCACGCGGTTTTATTCTATTTTTTTAACATAAAAATTATAAATCGCGTTCACATCAATATTTACTGATGTCGAAAATCAAGTTTGGTATTGCGGGAGTAGGGACTATAGGATCGATGCATCTCGACAACATAGTAAGATGCTTAGACAAAGCTGAGGTTACAGCAGTGGCTGATATTAGGCTTAATTTAGTTAAAGAATTAGCTGAAAAATATAAAATAAAGAGAGTATACTCAGATTACAAAGAGCTAGCCGAAGATAACAGCATCGATGCTGTTATTATAGCATTACCAAATTATTTGCACTATGACTCTATCAAAGCATTTATAGAAAGTGAAAAACACATTTTTTGCGAAAAACCAATGGCAATAACACTTGAACAGGCTAACGAGATAGTAAAGATTGTTAGAGAATCAGGGTTAAAATTTCAAGTAGGTTATCAAAGACGTTTTGACAAAGCATATGTAAGAGCTAAGAAGTTTATTATAGAAGGTAAAATTGGCTTACCTCTTTTAGCAAGATCAAATACTAGAGACCCAGAACCCCCAGTAGGGTGGGAAAAATATCCCCAGAAAAGTGGAGGGCCATTTTTAACTACATGTACACACGATTTTGATTCGCTACGCTGGCTTATAGGCGCTGAAGTTAGAAAAGTATATGCTGTAGGAAAGTTTTTAGTAAACGAGGATCTAAAAAATCTAGGCTTTTACGATAATGTAATGGTATTATTAGAATTTGAAAACGGTGTTATAGCAGAAGTAGACGCTAGCGTTAACTGCTCATATGGTTATGACGTCAGAACTGAAATTTTTGGTACAAAGGGTGCTATTAGAATTGAAATAGACAAAGCTACAGGTATTCTAGAGTTTGGGAATAATGGAGTTGTTCATGATTATCCCAAATGGTTTATAGATAGATTTTTAGATGCTTACATAAATGAAATCAGGGAGTTCGTGAAAGCTATTATAAGTGACAAAGAACCGCCCGTAACGGTTGAAGATGGTAGGGCTGCAGTAGAGATTGCAGTTGCAGCGCAAATATCGGCTAGTAAGAAAGTTCCTATAAGACTTCCACTATAAAGTTTTATGACTAGATTATGTATTCTATTGGTGATGGTATATGCTAAACATATTCATTGCTAAAAGAGAAACCTTAGTTGCCCTGCTAATGATTTTACCGACATTAGTTTTGTATACGATATTCTACTACTATCCACTAGTTTTATCAATATATTACAGCTTTACAAGATGGGATTTAGTTAGATCACCTAACTGGGTTGGTTTAGAAAATTACATTAAGCTGTTTCAAGATAGGTTTTTGAGAGACGCCTTAGTTGTTACTGCCGAATACGTTGTCGCTGTGGTTACTATAAATCTTGTACTAGGCATGGCTTTGGCACTCCTACTGAATAGACCCACGAAATTAGCTGCCCTTACTAGGGCTTTAATATTTTTGCCTGTAGTCATACCTGAGGCTGCTGCAGCAGGCACATGGATTATAATGTTTGCTCCAGGACCTTATGGTTACATAAATTACCTGTTAACCATAATGGGATATCGCTGGTTAAAATGGTTTGATGATCCAAGTCTTGCTTTGCCAATGGTTATAATGTATTCAATATGGAAAAACGTTGGCTTCAACACCCTAGTATTCTACTCTGCGTTAAAATCTATACCGAGAGAGTATATAGAGTCGGCTCAAGTCGATGGAGCGTCCGGATGGGATATATCTACTAAAATAATTATACCTCTACTTAAACCAATAATAACGTTTCTACTAATAACATCCATCATCACAGCTTGGCAAGTGTTTGGATCAGTCTATATAATAACTAAAGGTGGTCCAGGCAATACCACAAGAGTGTTGGGCATATACCTATATGAAGTTGCTTTCGAGGAAATGCGAGCAGGATACGGTTCAGCTATAGCAGTATTCATGACCGCTTTGATACTTGGTCTAACAATTGTTCAACTTAGGAAGTTGAGGTGAAAGGTTATGGGAGCCTATAAGTGGACAAAAAAGGAGATAATCGCCCACATATTAATGATAATTGTTGACCTGATAATCTTAGTCCCCATTTATTTCCTCATCATTACTGCATTCAAGCCTTATAACGAGATAATAGGCATACCTCCAACGTTTTGGCCCCAAAAAATTACCCTTGAAAACTTCTTATCCTTCGCCTCTCTGCGCGGAATAAATCTTGCTAGGGTACTCATAAATAGCTTAATAGTATCAATAACGGTGACATTAGGCACGATATTCTTTTCAACGTTAGCAGGCTACGCCTTTGCTATGCTGAGATTTAAATTTAAAGAACAAATATTTATAGCTATTTTAACAAAATACATGATACCATCAGTTACGCTCTTAATTCCATGGTACTGGATAATGCGAACACTAAGACTTGTGGATACATTAATAGCAGTAATCATACCTAATATTATCGGTGCTTGGACAATCTACTTTATGCGCTCTTACATTAGTCAAATACCTAGAGATTACGTGGAATCCGCTAGAATAGACGGTGCAAATGAATTAGAGATTTTCATTCATATTATAGTTCCCTTAATAAAGCCTGCTATCGGAGTTGCTACAATTGTTAACTTTCTTTGGTCTTGGAACTATTTCCTCTGGCCCCTCATAATCCTAAATAGTAGGGAGAATTTCACAATGCCTATAGCGATCGCTTACATCAGGTACATTGGCTATGGATCGGGAGAATTACTGAATTACGGTGGCATCGCCGCGTCATCGCTTTTATACGCATTACCAATAGTAATTCTCTATACCTGGCTACAAAAGTATTTTATAGAGTCGTTCATAATGGCTGGAATAAAGAGATAAAAATCTCTTTTATAAAATTTTTTATAAAAATAATAATCCTTTCATATTATTCCTAATGATTAACAGTCTTTGGATTTAGATTCAAGATGGAGGTGTCATTTTTAATTTAATTAATATAATTATGTTAAATTTATGGTTTAAAATAGGGCGTGCTGAAGAAATATTTATAAGTTTCATTATCAATGTATTTTTACTTGATGAAGAAAGTCGTCTCTAAAAAAGTAATCGTGATCGCGATCGCTGTTATTATAGTAGCTATTATTGGCATAGCTTGGTGGTATATGGAAACTTCTAAACCAAAAATCATTAAGTTAACTGCATGGAAATGGGGGAGCGACGAAACGATAGATCCCAAGTTACACGAGATTATTGACATGTGGAACAAAGAACATCCTAATACACAAATCGAGCTAGTGATTTTTCCAGAGCTATCTGAGGCGGAATTTATCACTAAGGTAGAACATGCAACCGAGGCAGGAAAAGGACCCGATTTAATCCACGGATCTGATGTGCTACTTGCTGTGCTAGCATTTGATGGCTACCTTGAGCCAGTTCCCGACGATGTACTGAGCGTGATAAAGCAGTATATTCCAGAAAGTTATATATCTATGCTAAAATGGTGGGGTCCGGACGGTGTTAAGAGAGTGTATGGAGCTACATTTACCGAGAATGGTCCCAAAGTACTCTTCGTAAATGAATACCACCTACAAGAGGCTGGCTATCCTGCAGATTGGTGCCCTGCAGATTGGGATGAATTAGTAGACGCTTCAATAAAAATGACAAAGAGAAAACCTGATGGAACTCTTGAGAGAGCTGGAATTTATATAAGGGCTAGTGGTCATGTTGGAGGCATATTTGATAAATTTGAGCCCTTCTTTAGAAGCGCGGGAGGAAAACTTTTGTGGTGTGAAGGAGGCAAGTGGAAGACCGACATTAATAGTGAAGCTGGTTTGAGAGCTGTACAGCTATATCTAGACCTTCTCTACAAATATAAGGTTTATGAGATAGGATTCCCTGGAGACGCTACTGCATTTGCAAAAGAGCAGAATTCTATGCTACCGGCTAGAGAGGCGTGGGTCATTAGCTACCTCCATGTAACAAGCGAAAAATTTAAGGGTCCTAAAGGATTCCATGCATGCCCTATACCACCATATAAGAAAGGTATGCCTTCAAAAACTTCATCTCACATGCACGGATTTACTGTAAATGCTAAAATATCAGACGAAAGAAAGAAAGTTGCATGGGAATTCATCAAATGGTTAACTCGTAACGTAGAAGCTAGAAAGAAGATATCTGTGGAGATAGCTAATTGGATACCTTACAAAGATATAATCAACTTACCGCCATTCGATAACCCAGTTTATCAACAAATGACAGAGATAGCTATTGAGACCTCTGGCTCAAGGATTTATCATCCAAAAATGGGTCTAATTCACAATGCCGCAGGAAAGTGGTTACAGCTAATTTTTAGTCAGCAGATAGATCCGGAGAGGGGTCTAGACGAGGCGGCAAAGGAGATATTGGAGATAGCTAATACATGTCCATGTAAAGGTGAAGGGTAATTTTCTTTATTTTTTTATCTCTTTAGATGAGATTTACCTATTGGCACATCCTTAAAATCTGGGTGAATACTAACTCTTAAACTTCTTTTGCCAGTCACTTGGCATAATATCCACAAGTAGCATATTTTGCTTCCAGGCGAGGGTACATTCGGGTGATAACCTCTTTTGAATACCACTGCATCCCAGTTTTTAACTTTATACACTTCATAACCTGTTTCATCCTCTATCATTTGCAATCCAAAGCCCTTATCAAGGCCATAATATACGAAGATCTCGGTCTTATCGTCATGCTTATGCGGCGGGTAACTTGTCCACTCACCAAGCCAACCCTCAGTGTAACCTGCCAATAACCTTTCGGCTGGATCTTCTTCCCCTATAAGAACATAAATATCCCTTCTATATCCCTCATATCCTGAAGTGAAAACATTAACCTCCTCAAAGCGTTTAATATAGGGATCTATATCCCTATCCGATGCTCCCTCTCCAATAACTACTAGACTCTCCCCACCACCTACGCCCTCGATAATGACTGTACGTCCTCTGCCAGCATACACAATGTCTTTTTCCTCTAAGTGAAAAGTTATACTGTCGATTTCTATTTTACAGGGATTCTTTAAACATGCTATAATTGCTTCACGGGCGTCGGGTATCTTAACCTTTAAAGAAGTATTTGAGTCAAGAAGACCCCATCTATATGCACCTATTTCGTCTTCATACAATGTTTGTATTTTTCCTACTTCTTTTAGTGCTTGATAATGAAGACCTCTAGTGCTCATAGTTATCGATGAAATTAATCCTAGCTCAAAATAAATTATTTACCTTAACTAGCCCATTTTTCCTTCCCGATTAATAGAAAATCATATAAACCCATATATTATATGGGTTGTGATGAAAAATGAAGGAACGCTTCGGGGCATAATAGATACTGAAGCTAATTTGAAACTCATTTTAGATCCATCACTGCCTAGCATCTCAATAGTTCTCAGTAATAGAGTCTTCTTGGGCGATATTGGACCATATATTTATAGGGATAGTAAAGCTAGGGATAAATCCTCCTTTAAGGTCTTAGAGTTTAATGAGAAAAATGAGAAAAATAATCTCGGAGAGTTTAGAGAATGGAGTTATTTGCTTGAGGAAAATAGTCTGAAATATATTTATTATATAAGATACTACGTTTCGAAGAAAGCTTTAATTCTTGGATTAAAGCCTGAGAAAAAAATTGATAATACCTCTACTGGGAAAGAGCTGAGCATAGTTTTTTCACCTCTCTCGGGTATGCTGGGTGGAGATAGAGTTGTAGCTTTTACACCTTTATGCTGGTTATTTCCAGTCTTGTCTACATCGAATGAGTTAGATGATAATTACTATGGTTCAGTAATAGAGATATTTGATGATAAATCCTCCTTAGTTATAAGCTCTCTTAAACCACTATCTAATCAACTCATAGAGATAAGTTCTACTAATTCACTAAAACATCTTACACTTGGGCTTGAGGGGCTTGTAGAGGAGGTAGATTCTGAAGTAGAAGTTATTGTTGTTTTTGATAGACATCCTATAGATGCTTTCCTGAAATGGGGTAAAATTCTCAGAGAAATATATGGGAAGAAAATTAGAGAAGATATGTTTAAGGAGTTAATCGACTATATTTCGTATTGGACTAATAATGGAGCCTACTATTATTACAGGACTCTTCCTAAGAAGGATTATGTGGAAACTATGATATCAGTCAAAAAGTATCTCGAAGAACTTGGTCTTAAGGTACCATTATATGAGATAGATTCCTGGTGGTATCCGAAAGGTAGTGACGGTGGAGTCTACATCTATGAGCCTGTCGAGGAAATACCTGGAGGATTAAAAGCATTAAGCGAAAAACTTGGGCCTCTAATAGTACATCTCCGATGGTTTTCGAAGGATACCAAATATCTTGAACGATTTAAGATGAATATAGAGAAAGCAGCTTGCCCAGAGAATGGGGAAGTGTTCAAGGAGATAGCAAAATATCTGAGAGAAAATGGTGTGGTTTTAGCGGAGCAGGACTGGTTAACTACGATACGTTTTTGTTGTAAAAAGACTCTTCTCTCAAAGCCCTATTCCCTAGATAAATGGTTGAAGGAACATGCTGAAGCATTCAGTAAACAAGGTATTGGTATTATCTATTGTATGCCCGATATGTACCACTACCTTGCGAGTCTACTCTCCGATAATGTTGTAATGATAAGGACAAGTGATGATTATGGTTGTCCTCATCCTAGAAGTTTTCTTATATGGCAGAACTTCTATCTCACGATCCTAGCAAGAGCTCTTGGCTTATACCCACACTTTGATGTATTCCTAACATCATCCGAGCAGTTTTTCCGCATGATTGGTGCGGAAAAAGAGGAACGACCGTGGCCTCGGAGACTTGGAAATCCTTACTCCGATATTCTTGCAAGGGAGTTAGCTATGGCTCCAATATCTATTGGAGATGCTATTGGAGCCATAAGTCTAGATGTCTTAAGTAAAGTTGTTTTACCTAATGGTAAAGTGTTACGCCCAGATTATCCAGCATTACCAGTAAGCTATAATCTAGTACATAACCCAATAAGGGGAAAAATTCCTCTAGTAGTAAAAACACATGTAAAGAAGAAATATCTTGTTCTAGCTTTCTTTAATGTTAGTGGTGATGAAGAAATTCATTACTCATTTGAGCCCCACAAGATAGATGTCGAAGATAAACTGATTTTTTACAACTGGGGTACAGGAAAGGTAACCAAGCCTGGTGAGAAAATAGAAGGTACTTTAGAGGTAAACGGCTTTGACCTATGGATTGGGTTCGAGCCTGTGAGAAAGCCTGTTATTATAGGCTCTAGAGAATACTTCCTTATGCCTGCTGCAATAGAATTTGAAGAACAAGGTGCTGAAGAATATATTGTTAAAGTAGACTATCCAACTGAGTTGGTCATATATACTCCAACTTTACCCTCAAAAGTAGAGTTAGATGGAGAGGAAGTTAAGTACTCATATGACTCAGAAAATAACATAATTATACTGAAGCTGGACCCTGGGACTCATAACCTGCACATTAAGACCTGAAAATTATGTTTAATAGTTTCCACACCTAGCTAGCACACTGGAATCAGCAAAACTTCGGGCAATTATTAATAGTTAAGCACCTATAAGCTTAGCATTAGCGCGTTTCCCCACTTTATGCTTGCTTGTTGGGACATTCCTCTCTGTTATGCTAGCTGTGATCCTTTTGCTTTATTATTCTAGGAGACAGAGGCTGATTTTGAGGAGATCTCTCCTCTACCCTCTTCTAGACATAATCCATCACACGCTATGCCCATACTCTAATGAATGTTATTCTAAAGATTTTATTCGAGGAAGAAGAGCATGTAGATCGATATAGCTATTAGAATAGAAAGTGTTCCAAAGAAGAGCGAAAATCCCGCTATTAAGTATTTTACGAAGCTGAGGTAGCAGGATATTTCAATCAATCCAAGACCCATGGCAAAGTACATTGCGTAGATAGCGGATATAAAAGCTAGCCCTATTAGAACAACCTTCTGTTTCCTCGAGAGAGAGTTATCAGGAGGAGCGTGGTGAAGACGCTAAAGGTGCATGGATTTACAGAATCAGCCAGCGCCGCCCGAGTACAACGGGTAGAGCTTCTTTAAGGCTTATTTTCTTCTCCACCCACTCGGCTTTGGATCCTAAAACTATATTTTTAGCCTGTCAGCCGTCTTAGCGCTCCCTATCTTCACCCGCCCTTCAGTATCAATTATAAATCCTTCCCCATCTTTAGATATCTTTAATATCGTTTCTCATTCGGGGGCTCGTGATATCCTATAGAGGCTAAAACCGGATTGCTGTTTTGAAATACTATCACCAGCGGGACTAGGTATGTACTACCCAGGTCTAGTATCTCGTATAACTCGTAGTATTTGTGGAGGTAAGATTCGTTTGCCGTGAAATCTTTAACGCTGAGGTATATGTTAAGAGCATAATTAACGCTCAGCTAGAGTCTTTGAAGGAGATTTTCGACGGCTACAGCATAGAGCCTAAAAATTCGAAAGGGATTGATGCCTATAGGTGTGGGGTTTGGAGGAAGGTTATGAAGATGCTTGAGGAGGGTAGGAGTAGGAGGGAGGTACTGGATTTTCTAGGCGGAGTATTTGCCAAGGTCAGGAAGAGAGGTGTGATTGAGTGCTATTTCTGCGGTTTAACTTTTACAGATAGGGGGCTTGAGGAGCACATGGGGAGGAGTCATACTTGGAGTTTGAGGTGGTAGATGTGGTTGCTGGGAGTGTTCTTGAGTTTTTGACTAGGAACTTTAATTATCGTTCTTTTCTCGAAGCTGAAAGGGTTAATTTAGACTATTTGATGAAGGATAGGAGGTTGGCTAATCGTTTCTGGAGATGGTTTTACTCTAGGTTTAGGCAGAGGAGTCTTGACAAGGCTTTGAAGATGCTGGTTGAGAATGGTGCTATGGCGTATAAGGGTAAGATATGCATTTAAGGCTTAAGGATAGACCTAGAATTGTCGATAGCGACGATTTAGAGATTAGAGCTCAGCCAGTACTGTATATAATTTCTAAGAACAGAGTTAGGGAGATTAGAGGATTTATAGAGTATTTTGCGACGATTTAGAGATGGTTTACATGGCTGGGAAATACTTCTGTTATGTCGGCTTGATTAGTGAAAAGAAGGGAATTGTTTACGAGGTTGACGAGGAGGTTTTCAAGCATGCTATGGAGCTTAAAAATAGCGGAGATGAGGATGGAGCGGCTAGATTGGTTGAAAAATATGGTAGAGTTGTTCTAATGAATGTTTACGGCTTTTTTGAGGGTGTTTAGCTTGGGTAGTGGAAGGTTGTCTGTTGCTAGGATTATTGAGGAGTTTTTAGAGGTGTTTGGAGTTGATTTGGCTGGGACTGTTAAGGGTATTTACAGGGTTTATGGCGAGGCTAAGGCTAGGAGTTATTTGAGTAGGATGCTGAGACATTGGAGGAGCAGGGATGGACGTTTTAGGGGAGCTTTTTCGGCTTGTACTATCGTAGGGGAGGTTTAAGCTATTTTATATCTTGGAGGGAAATCTTGGATTATATCCTTGGCAGAAGTGGAGAGCCTAAGAGTTTAAAAGATTTTATGGGGTGATTAGCTTGGTTATTCCGGCTAAGGAGTTTAAGAAGATGAGCACAAGTGATATTCTGGGAACAATTGACGTGGCTATAAGGGTTTTAAGAGAGAAAGAGAAAGGGTTTTCCGATTCACAGGGCTACTCTAGTCTACTTGGTTAAGGAGCTTGTGGAGCTTTTAGGTGATTAGCGTGAAGAAAAGGAGAAAAAGTAAGATTGTTGAGGAGATTAGGAGCTTGAGCGTTTCGAGAGAGATTTGCTGAGGCTTATCGAGGTTTACGAGAAGGAGGGATTGGATTATGCTAGGAGGTATGTTGAGGGTGTTTTGAAGATTTCGGAATTCACGACATAGCACCTCGTCGTACAGGGCGTAGAAAGAGTAGAAAGAAGTAGAGTAAAAAGAGAGACGAAAATCTTAAATCCCCTATTAGAGTAGAGTTTCTGATATGGCTGCTAGAGAATTCACCTATAGGGGATATACGCTGAAAGAGCTACTAGAGATGCCAATGGACCAGTTCATACAGCTGTTACCTTCAAGGCAGAGGAGGAGCTTGCTTAGAGGACTTACTCCAGCCCAGATGAAGCTTTTAGCTAAGGTTAGGAAAGCTAGGAAGATCGTGGAAAGCGGTAAGCGCCAACCGGTGATAAAAACCCACGCTAGGGACATGATAATTCTGCCGGAAATGGTGGGGTTAACGATCCACGTATACAACGGGAAACAGTTTGTACCGGTAGAGATAAGGCCGGAGATGATAGGACATTACCTAGGGGAGTTTGCGCCTACCACCGTCCGTGTACAGCACGGAGCTCCTGGTCTGAAAGCTACCAGATCTAGCATGTTCGTAGCGTTAAAGTAGTCGCACACGTACGCTCATACACGTGCACGAATAATTAATCTATTCGATTTCCCGATTTTAATTGACAAAACTTGAGACGCAAAAAAATCGCATCTTTTAAATTAGGGAAAGTGAGAATAGACGTCTACGACTACACCGCTCTAGACTACGTGTTGGACTGGGTAGTTAAACTAACGACTTCGGAAAATATCAACATTCAATATCACAAAACAACACCTAGGAAGATAACGGAGAAGGAAATGGAGCTCCAGATTGAGGAAAAGGTGGCCTCTCCCGAGCCTAGTTTTCTGGAAGATAACCCATGGATTGAAATTCTCGCGGAGAGAGGTAAAGACTAGGTATTATAAAGAACTTAAGAAGAAGCTCATAATCCCTAGAGCCATGCCTATCAGCGTTTTCTTCCTTAAAGAATCGGCGTTCTCTATGGTAGGCTTTTCGACTATACTGTAGGCTGAGTAGAGAAATATTAAATCCGTAGGCGCTAAAAGCGCTAAGTACAGTAATGGGTTTTTAACGAAGAAGTGCAAGTAAAGGCTTAAGATAACAGCTGTAATGAAGAGGAGAGAGGCGAGCGTAGCCGCCGTTTGAGAACCAGCTATTATAGCTAGAGTACGCACATCGGCTTTTCTATCGCCTTCGATATCTCTTATCCCCTTCACTATCTCCCTCCCCAATGCGGCGAAGAATGCTACCGCCGAAAATAGGATAACGTTTAGCGGCACTTCTGGGAAATACCCTAAAACAAGCGCGCCGTAGACGAACGGCAGCGCGGTAGAGTACGCGACAAGGAAGTTTCCGAAAATACCGCTCTTCTTAAAATAGGCGTTATACAGCATGCCTATAAAGGCTGTGAGCGCGACGAGGACAAGTGCGTATAAGTTAATTAAAGCGTTAATTAGGACTCCCGCGGAAAGAGTCAAGAAACCAAAGAGAAAAGCCTCCCTTAAGCTCAGTTCTCCGGTAACTAGCGGTCTATCGGGAGCGTTTATCCGATCCTCTTCGACGTTGAAATAGTCGTTGAAAGCGAAAATACCGGCTTCAACTAATACTCCCGAGACCATGCCGAGAACTAGCTTTATTATTTTACCTATGGAAAAGACTCCCATTTCTTCGACCGCAAAAGCTCCCGTGAATACTGCTAAGGCAACCATTAATCCATGCTCAAGCCTTGACAATTTAACATAGGCTTTGACGCTAGCCACGGTATAAAGAGTATAGACTAAGAAATAAAAATTAGGTTTAAAGAATCAGCTAAGTCCCCGACTATATCGGAGTTTCGCGTAATTGTGCGGTTTTAGACGCGCATAGGAGCATGAAAAACTTATAAAGGGGGGTGTTGCTATTAGGGTAGCCACTCTGTAGGATGAAAATAGGTGTCAAAATGCCGTCGTGGAAGTACTCGGTCGCCCTAGATCCAGATACGACAGCGATAGCGGCGGGTAGAGACTTGAGGATCTCGTATAAAGCCGCAGTTGAAATACTAAGAGAGATTAAGGGATTAAGAGTGGATAAAGCTGAGAAATTGTTAGAGGATGTTATAGAGAAACGTAGACCGATACCCTTTAGATGCTTCAACGGGAAAGTAGGGCATAGAAAAGGAGAGAGTTTCGGACCTGGTAGATACCCGGTAAAAGCCGCGAAGTACATACTTAAAGTGCTTAGAGAAGCGAAGGCGAACGCCGAGTATAAAGGACTCGACGTTACAAAGCTCTGGATAGTGCACGCCGCCGCACATAAAGGAATTAAAATTAGAAAATACAAACCTAGAGCTTTTGGTAGAGCTACTCCCTTCTTCCAACAATTAGTCCACGTAGAGATAGGAGTGGAGGAGAGAACATGACCACGAAAAAAATCTTTATAGATCAAGGTTTAAAGCTGATGGAGATCAACGAGTATCTCTCCAGAAGGCTTAACAGAGCCGGGTATATAGACGTCCAAATCTTCCGAACACCTATAGGGACTAGAGTGGTTATATTCGCGGAGAGACCTCCGATAGTTATAGGCAAGCGCGGCTTAACTATAAAAGAGATAGCTCAGATTTTAGAGAGAGAGTTTGGGCTTGAAAACCCGCAGATCGACGTAGCTCAGATACAAAACCCCGAACTAAACGCTAAGATAATGGCTTATAGGATAGCGCGCGCCCTCGTCAGAGGCGTAAAGTTCAGGAGGGCCGCCTTTATAGCTTTAAGGCGCATCATGGAAGCCGGAGCGAAAGGCGCTGAGATCGTTATAAGCGGCAAGCTGACTTCCGAACGCGCCCGCTTTGAGAAGTTCAAAGCGGGGGTAATAGTCAAGTCGGGCAGACCTAGAGAAGAGTACGTAGACGAGGCGGTGATACACGTTCTTTTAAAACCGGGGGTCTACGGCGTAAAAGTGAGGATAATGCCCCCAGTTAAGCTACCGGATAAAATCGAGATAAAAGCTCCAGTAGAGCAAACGTAGGAAAAGGTGATTCTTATGGCGATACTTAGAGCGAGAGATATCAGGCGTATGAAACCTGAGGAGAGAAGGAAAAAACTAGAGGAGCTGAGAGCTGAGCTGATAAACCTGAGAGCTCAAGCGAGCATCGCTGGCGGCATGGTAACCAACCCGGCGCGTATAAGAGAGATAAGGAAGGCGATAGCGAGAATCTTGACTATAGAGAAGGAGGAGCTAAAGCGTCGGCGATGAAAACAACTCCTAAAAACTTGCCCAGACACGAGCTTATAGGTTTAGAAGTGGAAGTAGTCGAAAGCCCTAATCCCTCTCAGGTCGGTATAAGGGGGATCATCGTTTTCGAAACAATGAATACTTTAATAATAGATACGGCTAAAGGTAGGAAGGTAGTACCTAAAAAATATAGAGTTTTTAAGATACGGCTTCCGGAAAGCACAGCGGTTCTCGTCGAAGGAGACATAATTCTCGGACGCCCGGAGGATAGATTGAAGAAGAAGTTGAAAAGTTGGTAACGAATCATTTATATATTCATGGAGCTTGTGTAAAGTCTACGGGGAGGAAGATGGCTAAAAAAGTGAGGAACGTAGGAATACCCTGGATAAAACCCCCCAAGGATACCTGTGATGATCCTAACTGTCCATGGCACGGAAATTTAAGAGTAAGGGGTATATTACTAGAGGGAAAGGTGGAAAAAATTAAAATGCAGAAAACCGCCGTCGTGGTGAGAGACTACCTCCACTACGTCCCCAAGTACAAACGATACGAAAGGAGGAGGAGCAAGATACACGCCCACCTGCCCCCGTGCATCGACGTTAAGCCGGGAGATGTAGTAATTATGGGCGAGACGAGGCCTATAGCTAAATCCGTCGCATTCGTTATATTGGCTAAGAAAGGCGATTAGAGGTGACGACAAGTGGCTAAGAGAGGCTTTAAGGTAGTAGGCGTATCTTATAGGCTTCACTTAACCCCGGGCGTCTTCAACGAAAGCCTAGTGAGAGTAGCCGATAACTCCGGCGCCACGCTTGCCAGAGTTATAGGAGTACTCCACCACAAAACTGTCTGGAGGCGTATCCCCGGCGCGAGCGTAGGAGATATAGTCGTAGTATCTATCCGCGCCGGGAAACCGGAGCTAAGGAAGCAGATTATGCACGCGGTTGTAATTAGGCAGAGAAGGCCCTACAGACGACGCGACGGTACGTGGATATGCTTCGAAGACAACGCCGTCGTGTTGGTAACTCCTGAGGGCGAACCTAAGGGGAGCGAGATTAGAGGGCCTTTGGCAAAGGAAGCAGCGGAGAGATGGCCTAAGTTAGCCGGTATGGCTTCTATCATCGTATAATGCTCTTAGAGAACATTTTACGTCTTCTTTTGAGAGAATTCTCGACAAGGGATCGTGTAGCGGTAGGGGATTTTACTAGAAGTATAGGTGTAGAGGAGAAAGCCGTCATAGAAGCCGTTGAAGTCTATGGGTTGAAAATCGAAGAAGGATATATTCTGGTGGAAGACTGGAGAAACTTCATCTTTAACCTACTAGAAAAAGGCTTCAACCTGGAAGATATACTCCGCTACCTCTATTGGAGGGAGTTCGAAAATATATGTGAAGCCGTCCTGATGATGGCCGGCTTCTACACGTTTAGGAATTTGAGGTTTAAAGCTCGGGGTAGGCGGTACGAGATAGATGTCGTCGGCGTGAAGGGAGATAAGGTACTTCTCATCGACTGCAAGAAGTGGAAGAGGATGTCCAGCTCTATGTTGAAAAACGCCGTTGAGAAGCAACTTGAAAGAACTAGAGCTCTCTCCGAAACGCTTGAAAGCGTTGGGCTACACCTCGAATATAGCCGTATACTGTTGATCCCGGTTATCGTCACTATGCTGGCCGGAGATATGGCTTTTTATGATTCTGTTCCTATAGTTCCAATATCAAAGCTTAAAAACTTCCTCTACAACTTTGAAAATATCTTAGATAAGTTAAACGTAGAGGAAGTTTATATCACAAGACTATTCGAGCGAAGAGGTTCGAGCCTTGAAGAGGAAGGTTAAAGCTGAGGAAGAGATAAATCGTATAATAGAGGAGATAAACAGAGAAATCGATCTAGTAGTTGTCGAAGGGATACACGATGAAGAAGTACTTAGATTGCTGGGGTATAGAGGGGAAGTATTGAGGTTTTCGAGTTTTAGAGGAGTATTATCCATTTCCGAACAGTTGGAGAGAAACTTTCCGGGTAAGAGGGTGTTGATACTCACGGATTACGACAGGAGAGGAGAGGAGTTAAACGATAAGATCAAAAAAGCTCTTGAGACTTCCAGAGTAAAGATAAACGAACGTTTGAGGAGGGATTTAGGGCTATTGCTCTCCAAGTACTCTATAAAAACCATAGAGGAGGCGCGGGGCCTTCTCGTTAAAGATTACAGGCTTTTATAGTAGCTTCTTCCCGGAGTTTTTAAGATATCTCTGGATATTCTCAAGCCCTATAACTACGGCGTCAGGCGTCGTCATGATAGGCGTATCCATAGTTCCGAACTCCACCAAAAGCCATCCTCTAAGTCCATTCCTTGATACGTCGATTTTCTTAAACTCAACACCCATGCTCCTCAACAATTTCTCCGCTTCTAAGCTCTCCCTGCCGTTATCCGCGAATAAGTAGACCTTTACCAAACTTTCCACCATAACGGTCATCTCAATTCAGAGCATTAATCGTCTTCTCTTAAAGTCGTGAGATAATACCTCCGTTATACATTAATATCGCACGTTGAGAGATGGATGAAACTAAAACACATAGCCAACACGTATAATAATAACGAGTTATTTTTAATGCAGATGTGGTTAGGCGATCTCTATGATAATATTCGCGACCGGGATAAGCGGGAGTAAGCGACTAGAATACCTCGAAGGAGTAGCTGAGCTGTCCCAGGGTAGAATCAAGGTAAAGGATATAGGCTCGCTCATGTTTGAAAAATCAAGCCACCTCGGCATAAACATACCAGAGGGCAAAATCCTAGATTTAGATCCCTTTGCGCTGAACTACCTCAGAGCCGCCATATTCGAGGAGATACTTAAGGAGAAGAAAAAATTTGAAAACGGTAAAGACTTGATCATTAGCACTCACACGTGCTTTAGGTGGAAAAAGCATCTAGTCCCCGCTTTTAACTTCTACTACTTGAACAGGCTTAACCCCGACCTCTACGTAACCGTAATAGACAACATCCACAGAGTTAAGGCTAGGCTCGAGAAGACTCCACACTGGAGGGGACGGCTGAGCGTAAAAGACCTTTTGATATGGCGGGACGAGGAAGTCTTTATAACGGAGATGTTGGCTCAATACCAGGATAAGCCTCACTACATCATAGCTCGAGATGAAGGACCGGAGCTGCTCTACAACCTCATCTACAGAGTTGAGAAGAGGAAAAAAGCCGGAGAAAAACCGGCGCTTAAAGCCTACCTCAGCTACCCTATAACCCACGTGCAAGAGGAGTTTTTAAAAGAAAAAGAGGAAGTTAAAAAACGCTTGAAAGACGCCGGGATAATAATCTTCGACCCCATCAGCATTAAAGAAGTAGAACTGCTAGGCTACGCCGAGGAAGCAAAAAAAGAAGGAAAAGACGGGGTAGAAGTCGAAGTCGACGGAGAGAAGGCGTTTATACCGGTTAAAGAACTTATGGAGGCTCGGGAGGATATAGTGAACCAAGTCGTAGCTAGGGATTATAAATTGATAGAGCAGGCGGACGCCATTATAGTCTACTACCCTATAACCACGCTGTCTCCCGGGGTTTTAAGCGAGATAAACTACGGCTTCACCCACAATAAAGACGTGTTCACCATATTCCCCTATAAAAGCATAAGCCCCTTCTTCGAATACTACACCACTAAAATATTCAACGACGTCGAAGACCTACTGGAATTCCTGAGCTCTCAAGGCTACCTAGCCTAGAGCGTATATACAGAGCAGTCCTCCTGCAGCTATACCCCTTGCTTTAGGCTCAGGCTCTCCGTGAAGCGAGCAGTAGACCACTGGACTTGAATTGTGGAAGCCGTAGAATCCCCTGTGGAGGGGGCATTTCAAGCAAGTTTTAAAGTTTATACTCTTCTTTTTAAGAGGACAGGGCACGAGGAGGCTCACCTTAAGTTCTCTTAAACCGTTCCAATACCTACACTTCACCTTTACGTCCGGCCATAAGCCTTCTACGCCCTGGAAAAACTGACACTTCCTACATTCTTCGAAGCTTACAGCCCCTTTCCTGGGGCATGAGTCCACTATCACGCTTACAGGTATGCTCTTAAATTTCCTCGACATATCTCGCCTAAGCACAGCCCCCTGCTCTTAAGTTCTACGTCAGGTAAATGACAGTTTTTTAAGTTAGATACGCGTAGAAATACCGGACACCGTATGGAGGGGAAGGAAGAGCTCTTACGCAGGCTATTCAGGTCTGAGGGGAGGAGGGAGGTACTCAGGACTATAGCCCGGGAGAATATAGTGACTACCAGCGAGATTGTGAGGAGGACGGGGTTGCGTAGGCAGACAGTCGTGGAGTATTTGAAGGAGTTCGAGAATTTAGGGCTGATAAAAGTGAAAAAGGACCAAAAGCCGTGGATAGTTTTGGCCAGCGAAGAGCTCAAACTCCTCCCCATCGAGAAGAGGGTAGAGGAGAAAAGGATAAAGTTTAGGTATTCCTGGTCCGACTTCCCGGCCTGCCTATGCAGGGGTAATAGGTTGGACCTGGTCTTCGTGTGGGGCTCGGGTAGGGTCGAAA
>Ga0190367_1000787_pt1 | contig 20725 bp, 24 predicted proteins | sample 4872181011_MG_FD_171838 | JGI IMG/M metagenome (GOLD analysis project Ga0190367, IMG submission 171838) | Hydrothermal vent microbial mat bacterial communities from Southern Trench, Guaymas Basin, Mexico - 4872-18-10-11_MG | ecosystem: Environmental > Aquatic > Marine > Hydrothermal vents >...
TGTCTCCAGCATACATAACCTTTAGTCCTTCAAGCCTTCTCTTCTTCTCCCATATGGTCAGTAGATCTGCTAATATCTGACATGGATGCTCAAGATCTGTTAATGCATTTATAACGGGGTGTACCATGTACTTGGCATATTCCTCTACTTCTTCTTGCTCATATGTGCGAATAACTAGAGCATCAACATACCTGTCAATAACCATGGCTGTATCTTTAACGCTTTCTCCTCTAGATAATTGCATCTCACTTGGTCTCATGTAAAATGCTTGTCCGCCTAATTGAGCCACAGCAACTTGAAACGACAATCTCGTCCTTGTTGAAGGCTTCTTAAATATCATAGCTACAGTTTTACCATCTAAAACCCTCACTTTTTCGCCACGTTTATGGCGCAACTTTAACTCATAAGCTGTTTCTAATATTGCCCAGATCTCTTCAGCAGTCAAATCACTTATAGATAAAAGGTCTCTACCATAGAGATTGACCATGGCGAACCCTCAAGTTATAACTTTCAATATCACCTTAAAAATGTTTCGTACTACACAATAATAAATTTCTGCTAAGATCGTGAAAAATCGCTGATTTATCTTCGAAAATAGAAAGCTTTATTAATTTTTAGCTAACAAAAATTTAATGAAGGTGTATTATTTTGTCAAAACGAACACCTCAAACCACAAGCCTCCCTAAGAACTTTCTAATAATAATTGCAGTAGTTGCCTTAATAGTGATCGGTGGAGTACTATACTATACATTATCGGGAACGGCAGCGCCTCAGGAAAAGGTTATTAAAATAGGATTAATAGCTCCATTGACAGGGCCCTTGTCATATGGAGGAAATGATATGCGACAGGGTGCACTATTAGCAGTTGAGGAGATCAATTCGCAAGGGGGGATCAAGGTAGGAGATACATATTACAAAATAGAACTTATAATAGAAGATGATGAAGGTAACCCATCCAAAGCAACACAAGTTGTACAGAAGCTAATAACGCAGGATAATGTTTTTGCAATAGTCGGATCATATAGTTCAAGTGTTACATTAGCAGTACAGCCAATTATTATGGAGAATAAAAGATTATTAGTAGTTCCTGTTGCCGTAGCTACAGCGATTACTAATGCTGGATATAAATATACTTTTAGAGTATGTGCAAACCAATGGATGCAAACAACACAGAATGCAGAATGGGTCTATAATAACCTTAAACCCAAGACTTTTGCATTACTTCTTGAAAATAGTGATTACGGTAGAGAAGGAGGACAAATATGGGCGCAGTATATGGAATCTAAGGGAGTTACTAAAGTTGCAGAAGAGTATTTCATGCTTGGAACGACAGACTTCTATTCACAGTTGTCTAAGATTAAGGTCGCTAACCCAGATGTGATCTTTGTAATAGCCAGTACTAACGACGCAGCCAATATTCTGAAGCAGGCAAGAGAAATAGGTCTTAACAAGCAATTTGTTATGTTGGGCGGAGTAGCCCAAGATGAATTCTTAGAGTTAGCCGGGGAAGCTGCCTTAGGTCTCGTACATGTTAGTTATTTCGAGCCTACAACAAAAAGGCCTAGGGCAGCCGAATTTGTCGAAGCCTTTAAGGAGAAATGGGGAAGACCTCCTGCAATGTATGCTGCTGGCACATATGATGCCATATATGCCCTAAAGTATGCCATTGAAAAGGCTGGAAAACTAGATGTAGATGCTGTTGCTGAGGCTATGAGGACTCTTGACTTTGATGGTGTACAAGGAAGGATATACTTTGACGAGAAAGGACAAGCGCAGACAAAAGTTCTTATAGTGCAGGTTCAGAGAGTGGAAGACGGTATTAATGGCTTAGGCAGGGTGATCTTATATCCTCCCGAGGACAAGCAGGGTGATTACATTCCAATAGAGCAACTCCTAAGTAGTTAGTTTTAAACAAATATTTTTTCTCAGTTTAATTTCCACCTCCCGATACAAATTCGTGAGGATGTGGCTACATGAGCGTAACTACAGGAATTTTCGAACAATTAATTTATGGAATAATGACTGGCGGCATATATGCTATGATTGGTGCAGGTCTCTCAATGATTTTTGGAGTAATGAGATTCAGTAATTTTGCTCATGGAGAATTTTACATGTTAGGTGCCTATATAACATATGTTTTAACAATAGCCTTAGGACTAGATCCCTATATCGTAGCTCCTTTAGCTGCTATTTGCGTTGGTCTCCTCGGCATTCTTATAAATATAAGCTTAATTAGACCATTATACGAGGCCGCCAGTAAAGCGAGAGGAACTTCGGCTTTTTATTTCCAAGATCTAAGATTTATCTTATTAACCGTAGGATTATCAATATTTCTTGTAGATCTAGCATTAGTGATATGGAAGCCTATACCAATAAGAGTCCCAAGTTCTCTGGCATACATGAACATCACAATTGGGTCAATAAGTTTTAGCGTACAGAGACTATTAGCGTTTATTATAGCATGTACTTCATTGACCCTTCTATACCTTTTTCTCAAGAAAACACGTACTGGAAAAGCAATTAGGGCGACTTCACAGAATCCAGCGGCTGCTATGCTTGTAGGCATAGATATTCATAAGATCTATAATATTACTATATTCATATCACTAGCTATGGCTGCATTAGCCGGAGGGATTCTTGGCCCTATTTTTAATCTACATCCAAGAATGGGTCTTGATGTAGTAGTTAAGGCATTTGCCGTTGTTATACTCGGTGGAATGGGTAATGTTGTGGGAAGTATATACGCAGGGTTCTTTCTTGGATTAGCAGAGAATCTTGGAGGATTATTCATTGGCACAGAATATAGAGAAGCTATTGGATTCATACTAATGATCTTAGTACTATGGCTTAGGCCTAAAGGATTATTAGGAGGTAGGTAATCGTGCTAGGTATAACAAGAGACACTTTAATGAGTTTACTTCCATATTATTTTATTAGTGTCATCATACTCTCATTAATACCATTTACAGGTAATGAATATATTGTACATGTAATGATCCTCGTATACATATACATGATCTTGGCATCTAGCTTAGATATATTAGTTGGATATACTGGTGCCTTGAATTTAGGGCATGCAGCATTCTTTGCTATAGGTGCTTATACAAGTACACTGCTTTCCATGAGACTCGGTATTTCTCCATGGATCGGGTTAATTCTAGGCGGACTGTTTGCCATGGTAGCTGGTTTGATCCTAGGCATACCATGTCTTAGACTTAGAGGCCCATATCTTGCAATCTCGACCTTAGGATTTGGAATAGTAGTATACATGTTCCTTAATAATTTAGAAGAAATAACCAGAGGACCTTTAGGAATACCAGGAATACCTCCATTACCAGGATTAGGCATTTTGGACTTTACCAAAAAGACAACATATTACTACTTTGCAATGATACTAGGACTTACATGCCTATTAATATTAAAATTGCTAGCTACGTCTAGATACGGTAAAATATTAATAGCTATTAGAGAAGATGAAGATGCTGCTAAAGCTATTGGAGTAAATATTGCCTTGTATAGGCTTTTAGCTTTCATGATCGCTACTTTCTTCGCAGGATTAGCTGGAGGAGTCTATGCACATTATATAAGATACATAAGCCCGGATCTATCAACACTTAGTGAGTCGATAACGATATTGTCAATGACACTTGTCGGAGGCTTTGGAACAATTGTTGGTCCAGCTTTTGGTGCATTGCTACTGACATTTATTTCAGAACTACTTAGACCTTTACTAGAATATAGGTTCTTGATATATGGAGGACTCATAGTTTTCATTGTTAGATTCATGCCTGGAGGAATAATTGGTACTTTAATGAAATACTGGTCCACACATGGAGGAATAAGTTTTAAGCGGGTGATAAAAGGTGGAGGCACTAAAAGTAGTTAACGTATGGAAAAGATTCGGAGGACTTGTTGCATTAAAGAACGTTAGCTTCAGCGTAAAAGAGGGAGAACTACTAGGTATTATAGGTCCTAATGGAGCGGGCAAAACAACATTATTTAATGTAATGACAGGGTTCTACAAGCCTGATAAGGGTAGAATACTATTTTATGGCAAGGATATAACTGGAAAGCCTCCATTCGAGTTAGCTAAGAAGGGGTTAGTGAGGACGTTCCAGCTTGTTAAACCTTTCCTTGGAATGACAGTACTGGATAATGTATTAGTTTCTGTTTATATGCGTTATGGAGTATTCCGGGGAATCAGTGAAGAAGAAGCTAGAGAAAAAGCTAGAGAAAAATTGAAATTCGTTGGACTATTACATCGAGAGAACTACTTAGCTGAAGCATTGCCTCATGGAGAAAAGAAAAGACTTGAAATTGCTAGAGCTTTAGCCCTTAATCCCAAGGTCCTATTACTGGATGAGCCTGTCGGAGGACTTACGCCAACGGAAATGGATGAAATAATAGAGCTTATCAAGAAGGTTCATGATAGTGGTGTAACAGTAATAGTTATTGAACATAATATGAGGGTTGTAATGAATGTTTGTAAAAGAATAATAGTTTTAAATTATGGCGAGATATTGACCGAAGGTACACCTGAAGAAATAGCTTCTAATCCTGATGTAATAAAGGCTTACTTGGGGGAGAGATATATTGCTCGAAGTAAATAACATAGTTGTATATTATGATAAAGCTCTTGCTCTAAAAGGAGTTAGTATTAAAGTAAACAAAGGAGAAATAGTGGCATTGATAGGTGCTAATGGAGCGGGTAAAACAACTACATTAAGAGCTATAACAGGTATGGTAAAGGTTGCCTCTGGGAACATAATATTTGAGGGTAAACACATAGAAAACATGCCTCCATATAAGATCGCTATGATGGGTATAACTCATGTACCAGAGGGCAGAGGATTATTTCCCCAAATGACTGTAATGGAGAATCTTGAAATGGGAGCATATCTCAGAAAAGATCCTGATGGTATTAAAAAAGATCTTGAATATGTCTTTAGCTTATTCCCAGTTCTTAAAGAGAGAAGAAATCAGCTTGCAGGTACATTAAGTGGAGGAGAGCAGCAGATGCTAGCAATTGCAAAAGGACTAATGTCAAATCCAAGACTACTCTTACTTGATGAGCCTTCAGTGGGTTTAGCACCAAAGCTTGTGGAACAAATATTTGACGCCATTAGAGAAATAAATAAACAGAGGGGCCTAACTATTTTAATAGCTGAACAGAATGCTTACATGGCATTAATAACATCTGATAGAGCATATGTTATAGAAAACGGGACTACAACTCTAAGTGGAAACAGCAATGAGCTCTTAGACAACCCCCATGTCAAGCAGGCATATCTGGGATTATAAGTGTTAAAAATATTAAGCTTAAATATATTATATATTTTTAAGCAAATGAATTAGTTATGCAGGTGGCTGGCTATGAATGACATTGATGAGCTTGATGTAAAAATACTGAAAAAACTACTGAATAACTCTAAATATAAGTATACACAATTAGCTAGAGAACTAGGTGTTTCAGAAGCGACTATTAGAGCAAGAATAAAATCATTAGTTGAACGGGGTTATATAGAGGGCTTTACCATAGTGGTTGATCCTTCTAAACTTGGATACGGAGTTATGGCTAGAATAGGAATTGATGCTGATGTAAATAATATACAGTCACTTGTAAAAGACTTAAAAGATCTAGATGAAGTATATCTTGTAGCACTTTCTACAGGAACGCATGATGTCCTAGTAGATGTTATAGTTAAAGACTTAGATGAACTAAAGTACTTTTTAACAATGAAATTGGGCAAGGTAAAAGGTATTAAAAACTATGACGTATCAATTATAATGGATATCTATAAAAGGAAATTAACATATCTAATTCCACCTAAATTTGATCAAAAATGATTTTATATAGCGCCATTACCAATAACATTATTGATCATCACATATTCATGTCCCTTATCTAGCTTTCCATCACAGTTCCATGACCTATAATTTCCTAAATTATCTAATTATGCATTAGACCAATCCATATAGAACTTATCTATTAATCCCTCCATATTCTGTCTTGATATCTGTCTTCTCAATAACTAGAGCAATTCCCGTTTCTCCATTAGGTCTATATGCGTTATGCCATTCATCAACAATATATTTCCACAGGCTCCATCTCAACTTCTCTGATCTCCTTAAGATCATTGCTGAGAACAAGCACTATCCACCACTAACTAAATAGAAGAGTTCAGGTGCATCACGTTTTTCAAGGACATCTATTTGTTTCCTAGACATATATTCTGGAAAATATATCCTACTTGCCAATTGTCATTATCTCTAAAAACTGCCTTCCATCTCTTCCTAGGAGATAATCTAATGATCTCCATATAGATCTCCTCGTGTTAGATTCTTTCTCAAGGAATTCGCTAACATCTTTAGAATTCCTAATTTCATATACATTGAATTTTATATGTGGATATAGATCCTTAAGCTTTGCCAAAATATTTTCTTCTTTATCTTTAAACCATTCCTCTGAAGGAGCTATTGACGACCCATCTGCTTCAGAGGATTTAACGAAGACCTTGGGTATGGATATCTCCATATAAAGGAGCTTCCATGGACAAAAGTTATTACATTATTAAACTGCGCTATCCATATAAATAAGAATTTCTATGATGAGATATCTGTCTTTAAATAGTTGTTTAAAAATGATTATGGAATTTAAAATAAGTCATCAAACTAGATGTTGTAAAATATTTTAAAACCATTTTATGGAATAAGTTATCTTGATGCTTCTAACTAACGCCTAGTTTATCTAGACTGAGGTGATTTAATGCAGCTTAATGAAGTTCGTTGGCATCCCTTATTAAAGCAATGGATAATAATAGCAGGTCATAGGGGTAAAAGGCCTTGGAGACCTGGCGAACGTGGAGAAAGATTTTGTCCATTCTGCCCTGGTGCTCCTGAAACAAAGGATCTTGGAGAATGGGATGTAATTGTCCTATCTAACAAATACCCTGCTTTATCCCCTAATCCTCCAAAGCCCATGGAGCCTGGCAGTCCTTTATTTAGAGTTATAGATGCTAAGGGTATCTGCGAAGTACTTGTTGAAACTCCTAGGCATGAAGGCGATCTATGTGATTTGTCTCTAGAGCACATGTCTAAAGTAATTAATATGTTTAAGAGAGAGTATATAAGGCTATCAAGTTTGCCTTTCATCGAATATGTTGCAGAATTTAGGAATAAGGGTAAGGAAATAGGTGTTTCACTAACTCATCCACACTCGCAAATATATGCACTTCCATTTATTCCTCCAAGAATAGCGGCTGAAATAGAGTCCTTTAAAGAATATTATGAGAAAACAAGTAATTGTCTCTTATGCGATATATTGTCTGAAGAACATAGAATAGGAAAAAGGATCATATATGAAAATAAATTATTTACTATACTCTTACCATACTATGCTATGTGGCCTTATGAAGTCCATGTATATCCTAAGAAACACCTTGGCTCCCTAGCAGATTTTAGTGATGAAGATTCACTATACCTAGGTGATGCCTTGAGAGTTGTAACAGCAACATATAATATGCTTTTTGAAAGAGACATGCCATATATCATGGTATTTCATCAGAATCCTTCAAAGAAAAAACTTGACTATTATCACATGCATGTAGAATTCTATCAACCATATAGAGATAAGGATAAACTGAAGTATGCCGCAGGCATTGAATGGGGTTTTGGAGTATTTACATATGATGGAGTACCTGAAGTAAAGGCTAAAGAGTTAAGAGACGCATGTAGAAAGGCAGTTGATAAACGCTTAGATAAGGTATTGGGTGAATGTATTGAGTCGCAGTGAATTAATTAAGTACATTGTATCTGAGTTTAGAAGATTCTTTAACTCCGGACCAGAGGTAGTATCATCTGCACCTGGACGCATAGATTTCCTAAATACTCATCAAGACTATAAGGGCTTACCAGTAGTATCTATAGGCATTGATTTAAGAACATATATAGCTGTCTCAAGAATACCTGGAAGAAAGTCAAGGATTATATCAATTAATCTTTTAAGGGAAAGAAGGAAGTACATGGATTCATTTAATGTAGACAATATTGTTCTTAGAAACGGTAAATGGTTTGGAAACTATATTAGGTCATCTGTTAAGGCATTAAAAGAGATATATAGAGATATTGACGGATTTAATGCATTAATATATAGTGATGTACCAGTTGCTGCTGGACTAGCTAGTAGTGCTGCATTACTTGTATCATTTATAGGTGCAATGAGTGAACTTTATGGATTCAATTTAAGTAAGAAAGATATTGCTGAACTAGCTTTTCATGCAGAACACGATATAATGGGTATTCCTTGTGGTAGATTAGACCAGTATGGCTCATCATTTGGAGGAATATTAAAGATAGAGACAAGGCCCCCATATAATGTAGAAGAACTTCCAATACTTAATGGGGTCTTTATAGTTCTTGACTCAGGTATAAGGCATAGTACAGCAGATATACATCCTAGGAGACAGGCCGAGATCAATGAAGGTTTAAGGATTCTTCTCCAAATGAATGATCTTAAAGAGAATATTATGGAGAAACTTAGTGATAAATACTATGCTGTTAAATGGGATGAGATAAAGTATGAGGAATTATTGCCGTATATGATGAGGCTTCCGGATACTCCAAGGAGGAGAATAGAGTTTACGCTTAAAATGCATGAATCAACTCTACTGGCTCTAAATATAATTAGGGGGAACATACCTGATCTTGATAAGATAGTTACTATACTAGGTAGTGAATGGAGAGATGAAGTAGAGAGGGCATTGAATTCAGATAATCCAGGCCCAGCTCTTATAGGAGTTATCATGAATTACCAGCACGTATTATTAAGAGATCTATATGATGTAAGTCTTCCAGAGCTAGAAAGGATAAGGAATGCAGCATTAGCTGCTGGTGCTTTAGGAGTAAAATTGTCTGGAGCAGGGCTTGGAGGCTCATTAACTGCATTAGCCAAGGATTTGAAGGATGCTGAAAATATTCTAGGAAAAGGATTAGAGAATGGGGCTAAGCGTGGATGGATAGTTAAAGTAGATACGGGTTTAAGGAGAGAATTATAGCCTTCTATAAAATAACATACTTTATAAAGATCTACTTGTACATGATCTAATATTAGATCAAAGTATTACAAATATATAACTAGACTATTTAATGGGTAAAGAGATTTCAGTTTCTTCAACCACTAGAGGTAGTTAGCATTACTTTGGCTCTATTATCACTATAATCTTTACCTTTCTTCTATGGAGCTACTTCAATTTTTCTTGGTATTCTTTTGGTGAGTATATCACGTATATTCCTCCACCATACTTTATTATCTTAGCCTCAAAATTGTAGACTAAGCTCATTGACTCTCTCCCATATGTATTTTGAAGCAAAACAATATAGTTAATGGCAAACCGTTTGTCCCTACTGTTTCATTTTGTTTAATACTATAGCTTTTTGTGTCTGCGGTAGGGACTTCCACCTTGCCTAGAGGGCTCGCCTACACGGCTCATCCCATGGGGTCATGGGCGGCTGTCGAGCCCAACGGCACGAGGCTCCCATCTAGGCTATACCCTATAGGGCTCGGAGCATGGCTCCCATCACCCACACATAACATCTATAACACAAAACACTATAAACACAACGCCCAGAACAAAAAGACACACAATGACACAGAAAACTACAGTCTAACGTTTCAGCCCTACTATACATATTTAATAAAGTGGAACCATAATCGGAGATATAGGTATCGCAATTATTGTTTCATCAGAGAATGTCCTAATACATAATGTATCAGTATTTAATACCATTGTTGAAACCGGACTATATTTCTCCAGCAATATCATCATAAATAGCTCCATTATTAAGGACAATAGAATAGTTACCTCATATAACTAATAGTAATACTTCATATGATCCATGATATAGATAATTTAATGAAGATAACAAAAATAATGAAGGACTAAGCATTTTATTCGATAAGAAGCCATAGTATTACCCCATCGATTAAGAAAAACTACCTCCTTAAGTGATAATCTTTTTCTCCTTAACCTTCCCAGATGCAGAACCTCTAAACCACATGAATAGAGAAATTCATCAATATAGGCTAATCCATTGGCCATAACTATAATCTTGTTCTCAAATTTAATGAATCATTTCAATACCATGTATAAATAATAAATTAATCCAATAATACCCAGTATTAAACATACCATGTAGATCATTAGTGTTAATCCCGGGTTATAAATAGGATTAAATGGAATCGGATATAAAGGCTTTATATCGTAATAGAGAGGGGCATCTAAGACCACATGTAATGTTGTCCCAGAGATCCCTGCTATGATAAATTGTTTTAAACCAATATCTGATCTTGATACAAGAAATAACTTCTTCCATAGAGCTTCAAATATTTCATTAAATAAGTACATTACATAGCCTAGAGCTAATCCAATAATAGTTGCGCCAATAAATGTATGTAGATATCCATGTAAAGGATAATTTAGATCTAGTAGAACAACTATGAAAGGCTCTATATCAATTATTACGTTAGCTATGATGAAGGTTGGGGCATGGATATATTTTCTAGTAGGTAAGCCTAGAGCTAATGCTGGGCCTAAGTGGAAAGGTGTAAACGGCAAATATATCCCTCTAATCTATGCTATGTTTAATACAGCATTAAACTATTAGCAATAAAATAGATGTAACCTATTTACACTCACTAATAGTAAAGTCTATTGTAGAAATTACCTCTTCTCCTGATGCTTCTACAGTCAAATATGCAATTAATCTATATCTTCCAGGCGTTAAATTATAGTATTTACTCCATATACTTAGATCTATTGTAAACTCATGTGTAGAGCCAGGCGTTAAAACGTATGCCTCTAAAGTACATGCCATGGGTTTAAGAGGTTCAACCTGTACCCATTCATTATCAACATATTTCATAAGTCGTATAGATATACATGGATTTCCAATAGTCAATGTTTCACTACCGACATTTATTATCTCAGCCTTCAATACTTCTTCCATACAATAGTTGTCTTTATCAAGCTTTATGATCGCTCTAGCCTCACCTATAGACCTCGATATTATAGATGAATAGAAAGCATCTATTACTTCTCCATTATGTATAGCCTCTACCAATATAAGATAACAGCCTTCATGCAGAACTCTATATCTAAATATCTTATTTTCAGTCTTTAATTCACTAATTGTCACTCCAGAAGTATATATCTCCCTAGTACCTCTCTCAGAGGAATAGTATATGTGTACTTTGATCAATACATCGTCTATGGATATACTCTTGTTTTCTCGAAGATAGAGTATTAAATCTATAGAATCTCCTGGAACTATTCTACCCGAGGTAACGCTATATCCTATAGGACCTGGGCAGCAAAAGACCTTTCCAGTTCTATTAGCCTTCATTAAATACTCAAAAGACTTACATGTGTTAATGTAATTTAATTTAAATGAAGTATTTAGATCAAGTATTCTAGTATTTTTAAGTGCAAAGTATACAAGTGCAGAAGCAAATAAAATGGCAATGACCAATAATATAACCGCTACCCTACGCATATAGAGTCCCTATTAGTATCTTAACTATCAATACATATAAATTTAAGCCATAGACATAATTACATATAAAAATGATTTGATCACTGAATCTAATCCTTATAATATAACTAAGATTAAAGAAGTATTTGGAGAAGAACTATGGCTAGAATAGATTATTATGATTTTGGGGAAATAGTTGTTAATGGAAGAAGATATCACAGAGATCTAATAATTACTCCTAAAAGGATCATTAGTAATTGGTGGAGAATAGAAGGCCATAAATTGTTTTTAGATGATCTAAAGGAGGTTCTTAATGAAGATTTTGAATACATAGTAATCGGTACAGGTTATTATGGGTATATGGTTGTTATGGAAGAGGTGTTTAAGTATATGGAGGAAAGAGGCATAAAAATTATAGTGAAACCAACAAGAGATGCTGTCAAGGAATACAATAACTTAGTTACTAAAGGAGCTAAAGTAGTGGGAGCATTTCATTTAACATGTTAAGCTCGTTTTATCAAAATAATAGACATATATGATCATTTAACATACCTAGATACTACTTATCTATTTTAATTACTGATACATTAGTTGAAATAGATCTAGGAATTCAATATGATCCAAAAATACCTAATATATTATAACCTTAGAAATAATTACTTACTTGTTAATGGGGTTTCAACATGATCCTTCATAAGACTTCAATAGAGTTACGCGAAGAATTAATTGGAGCATGTGGAATCTATTGCGGTTGGTGTCCATACTATATAATAGGAACTAAAGAGTTTAAGTGCGGAGGATGTTGGACAAGGGAGAAATGCGAAATTAGGGATTGCGCAGCCAGTAAGGATATAAAGATATGTACATTTTGCCCTGAATTTCCATGCCAAAAACTCTATAATATGTATAATAGAATGTCAGAATTCTTTGATCAAATAAAGAAGGACTTCGCAGATAAGATTAGAAGAAATTGGTCCATCTGATCCCTGATTCATCCAATCCATAGCCTTTTTATCGTAGGTATTTTATCGTATTCCTTGTCTTCACTAGCTATTAGTGTTATGCCATTATTAATCATTGCACCTAAGTGTAAAGCATCTGATGGTTTGATACCGTATTCCATTAGTATTTTCGCCGCGTAGTTATATTCATCTTCACTTAGACTGAGTATAGATGTATAAGGGAGTATATTTGATTGTATAAATTCTATTGAGATTTTATATGGAATGCCATATTTCTTCTTGGAAATATAGATTAGTTCGTTGAGTACAAGTACATCAGTATAAGGTTTGTACTTAGTCAGGATGTCTATGTAAAAGTTCTCATATAAGATTCTATCTCTAGAATCTGTTAATGTATTGAGGTATATGAGGAGATGTGCATCTATGAATATTTTCATTGTTCAAACTCCTCTTCAAGGGATACTTGAGCTAATTCACCCGTTTTAGGCTCTATTCTACCAGGTATCTTTTTTAAGGTCTCAACATGCTTTCTTAGAGACTCTCTAAGCTTTTCTACATCAACTTTCTTTTTAGCAGGCTTAAGTATAATTCCATCTCTAACTTCAACAATAACTTCATCGCCTTCATCAATACCAATGGCTTCACGAATAGCCTTTGGCAAGATTATATAGCCTTTCCTTCCAACTTTTATCCTAAGAGGCAAACCAGGCCCACCTATGGTATGACTAGGTAAAGCTAATTATTAAGATTTAACTAAAGTTATATCTATGAATAAATATAGTTAATCCCTTGAAGTATACTATGTGGAGAGAGCTAGGAAAGTAATTAGTAGAGCTGCTGATGTTGTTCTAGAATTTCAGCTTTAACTCTATACTTCTTAATAAGACATTATCACCTAAAATAGTTTCATGAAAGTACATGTCATACTAAGCAGAAGGTTGCTTAGTATTAAATAAGATGACTGCACGGCTTTACCTATAGAAGAATATACTAGAAGACTGCATAGAGAATTTAAAGAATGTATTTGTAGAATAAAATAGTGGGCCGCTAATAGTTTATGAGGGAAAAAGCTATTCTGAAGGGGCTCAAGTCCATAATGCTAGAAGATAGCGGGGGTGTGAAAGTTAATGTCTAAAGTAATTCTAACTAGTGATCAAGCTACATTCACGGACTTTAATGGTTTAGATGCTTTGGGCTTTGGCCTCTGCTTACCCTATAGATTAGTACCAGCATTCATTCAGTATAGGTTTCTATCACCCCCCGTACCTCTAATCAACGGTAGGGCTCCATTCGCTCCCTATCCCCTATGTAAGGTTGAAGCAGCTCTATTAGCTAGCGGTTTTAGGCATGAGGACGTCCGCGTAGTACCTCCTAATTACTTGAGCCAAGTAGTTGATAGGGATACGGCTGTAGTAGGTATTCACGTATTAGATCCTATGGGATTAGCGCCCGTTTCATGGACCCTAAGAGTACTTACTAATGGTGGGGACACATGTACTCGCTATGAGTTTGAGAAGTTGATGGCTGGTGTTAAGAATCTTAAGAAAAGATATAGGTTTAATGTGGTTGTTGGCGGGCCAGGTGTTTGGCAGCTTAGAGGATTTGAGGATAAGTATGGTATTGATGTATTGTTTGAGGGTGAGGCTGAGTTAACGTTTCCCAAGATAGTTAAGGATATCCTAAATGGTGGGGAAGTGCCTAGGTATGTCTTCGGAGAATCTGTACCATCTAGCCTAATACCACCCATAGTAACACCGTCAAGGAACGGTGTAATTCAAGTTACTAGGGGATGTCCTAGAAGATGTAGATTCTGTAGTCCAACAATGTTCAATTTCCGATCAATACCTTTAGAGACTATAGTAAAGGAGGTTGAGGTTAACTTAAGGTCAGGTATTAAGGCTGTAGGATTAGCCACCGAAGATATACTACTCTACGGTGCTAATGGCTTAAGACCTAACTTAAGTGTTATTAAAAAATTATTCGACCAGGTAATTAACTTAGCACGTAAGTATCACGTTAAGGATCCTATAGGGTTTAGCCATGTAACGCTATCTACTGCCTTAGTTGCTAAGGAAGCTGTCAAGTACATAAGTGAAGTTAATGAATTAAGCAGTGATAGACTATTATTCCCTCAAATAGGGATTGAGAGCGGTAGTCCAAGATTGGTTGCTAAGTACTTTAGCGGTAAGTCCTATCCATGGAAACCTAGTGAGTGGTGGGATATAGTTATAAGTGGTAGTAAGCTGATCAACGATAATTACTGGTACCCATGCTATACATATATAATAGGCTTTCCAGATGCAACACCTAATGACTACATACTAACAACTGAACTAATTGATAGGTTGAGAGAGGAGGGGTTTAAGGGCTGGACATTTCCATTACTCCTAATACCTATCGGGGGTACTATGATTGAGAGGAGCGGTTATAGGGAGTTTATAACACTTAAGAAGCTACCTCAAGAAGCTATAGATGCTATGGTGGCTGGTTGGAGATTAAGTATTAAGTTCTCCTACGAGGTATACCCAAGGCTCCTATCAAGTGTAAAGAACCCATTAATACGTAAAGTAATCATGGGGCTAGCTATGAAAGCAATAAATGCTATGGAGAAATGGTTAGAAGGTATTAGGAAAGATCCTGAAATTATCGAGAAGGTATACTCTAAGATCGATATTAGGACATTACGGGGATTAGTTAAGGCACTAGTAAAAGCCTCTATGGTAGCGCGTTTAGCTAGCTAATAGCTGTAGGACTTTTGGGCAATGAGTTTCTGAAGGTGATATACATGTAATTAGAATACCTACACTCAGAGGCTTGGGACCATGAAATTTATAGTAAACCTGTATCATTATTTGTTATCAGTACTCAAGACCCCATTCATCGAGGATTAAATCCTCTCAGACTCCCGAGCTCATCACCAATTATGTCTGTATATTTAACACTTATTTTAAGATATAGCAGGTGCTTCAAGGTTTTACTTAGACAGTGACAACATGAATCGTTCTTTAATCCTCACCTATGTAGAAGCAGTAATTAGGGTTCAAAGACCGTATTGAGATAAAGAATAAAAATACCGTCATATCATAGTCAGTTATAGATATGCGGCGGTCGTCTAGCCTGGACTAGGACATAGCATCCTCCTGCGCGGGAGGGGCTACCTGAAGCCGGCCCTCCAAGCCGGAGATCCCGGGTTCAAATCCCGGCCGCCGCACCACTTATATACCCCCTATATAAAAGCTTTCTTTGAGTTTATGGTGTGACGTATCATTGTTTCATGTGTCATGACTGCTAAATGAAACGTTTATTTGATACTATTCCTTACTAATACTCTGGGTTAATTGCTAAAGCCTAGCACATGGTCTAGTTACTTAGAGCTGTAGAAGTTCTGAGAAAAGGTTTGGAGAACTCAGAGTATCTCCTAAACATGTTACTGGAGAAGGTAAAAACCGTAATTTTATCTTCTCATCACCTGGATCACGAAGTAAGTACTTCAGCCCAAGAAGAGCACGTGATGGTTCTATGCAGATCCAGACTGCAAGAGCCATGATTAGTCTCCCTACATATACTATAGGTATAAGATCGGGAAGGTGATGTCGATGAAGATCATAGTCATTAGCTACCTACACTATGATAAGCGTGTCTTCAAAGGTGTTGATGGATCTAAAGTGTAGAGCTGGTTAGTGGAGATGGTAGACCGTCATAGACCTAGCCTATTGCTGAGCTGCGGTGATTGGGGCTCGGCAATTATCCAGAAGAGTTCTATAAATTACTGAGAAAGACCATAGTCCTCAGCATGTCTGGTAACCATGGAAATCTAGAGGTGTTGAGAACTTTGTACAACGTCAATAGTAGTGTGCATTTACCTGTACTGATGGAAGATAGCAAGATTTATGAGTTAGGAAAGGGAAGGTTAGGAAGGATGTTCCAAGGAAGATACCAGATGAATACCTGAGTATCGCTAGGGAGTTGAAGGGTTGCAGATATAGCGGAGACCTCTTTGCGAAGTTAGAAAATGATGCAGTTGACTTAATAGTGTTGTTGTAGATAAGCTATGGTGAGGGAGTAGATGTGGTAAGCAGTACTGTAAGGCTACGTATCTCTAAGAGGATTCTTAAGAAGCTTCTCGGTACCCCAAGTCCTAGACCATCTATAGGCCTTGACGAGGTCTTGGAGAAGTACTCTAAGAAGGTAGAGAAAGATGTACTAGAGGAGTTTCTTAGTGAGAGGAGGTAGCTATAGCATTGAACCTCGTTATTGATGTATCGGTCTTCATAGATAGGCTGTTTATCTATAATGAGGAGCGTAGTCGTAGAGCACGAAACGTGTTTATGATTGCAGATAAGAGAGGCTACAACGTATTCGAGCCACAGGTATTCGGTATCGAACTCGCCTCCCAGCTTATCCGGAGGAAGCCTAGGGATATAGCTAGGAGAGCGTACGATGAGGTGATGGAGAGAGTCATCGTAGTTGAGGAAATAGAGTATGATTTACTCTTGGATATAGCTTTCCAGACTAGTTGTAGAGCTATAGACACGTACTACATCGCTACAGCTAGCATAGTCGATGGGATACTAGTCAGCGCTGATAAGGTGATGGTTGCTAATGCGAAGAGATACGGGGTAGATGCATACTATATCCACGATGCTAGAGAATACAAGGAGCTAATGTCAAAACTACATTAGCTCGTTTACTATCATAGAGCAGGTACTGAGTACTACCCCTTCTAACTACCTATAAAGCTTCCAATAGCCACACCTGCAAGCGTAACAACGAAGGTAGCTATAGAGTTACTCAGCATGCGGAATTTAACAGGAATATTTTATACAGCATTTTACTGATATTTTTGTCCCACATCATAATCATCTTATTATAATTATATATTTCCCAAGATATTAATTGAAGACCATTGAATAAGATCATGTTAAGCCTAGTAAGCTCTCTATGTTCTACATAGATGCTGTACCAAAACATTCCATATCAATCATCGAGTAATAGCATCTATGGCTATATATATTAAATCATATCTGCATTACTTTCATATCAAGTGATATGAACTCTTGCATATTGTTCTAGCTCTTCTAGCCTAAGATCATGGGTTCAAATACCGGCAGCCGCATCTCTTATCCTTATATTTGTGTTTATCCATAATGTATTTTTGTAGGAGGTATGATTAGTTGAAGCTTAGTGTTTATGGATTTAATGATCTTGTAGGTTCTTTTGGTGTTTTACAGTTTGATGAAGACGAGATTGGAAGATTTTATGATATTCTGTTAAAAACAGGTATTGATGGTGTCCACGACATTGGTAGTAAAGTTTTCGGAGAAGATATAAGATCCATTAGTTTTGCAAGAGGCAAACTCATTTATAGGGATCGCATTATTGAGATGATATATCTTAGATTTGAGGTTGAGGATAATAGGATGTATATTTTTGAAGTTTATCGCGAATCTGTCTTTGTGTATGCCAATACTGATGCTAAACAATTATATGTTGATGTTGTTGCATTTATTAAAGAGTTTTTAAAGGACGTTAAACTGCCTAGATCATTGTTTATAGGTTTCTAATATTTTTTATGTAATACTATTTGTCCAAGTTTATGACGATCCATTAATCAGACTATCATTAAATTATAAGTCACTACATGAATCCATTGCTTAGACACTATTTACAGTTTTTAATCATTTAAATAGATGTGTAATTGACGTAAGAGTTTTATTTAAAATATTCGAATGTATTAACTAGTGTGATAATACCATATTTGGGTGTTTTTTCTATGGCAAGTGAAGATAATATTATTGAGATCAAGGATTTAAGTGTCTATTATTTAACTGTTAGAGGATATGTTAAGGCAGTCGATAATGTTGATCTAAATATTAGGAGAGGAGAGATCGTAGGTATAGTTGGCGAGTCAGGTAGCGGTAAATCAACTCTTGCACTAGCCATATTAAGGTTATTACCTACTATGGCACGTATTATGAAGGGCTCTATATACTATAATGGCAGGGATCTTGTTACAATGGATGAGAGAGAACTTAGAAAGATACGGTGGCACGAAATATCTATAATACCGCAGGCAGCACTTAATGCACTTAATCCAACAATAAAGATACTAGATCATTTTATGGAAACAGCTAAAGCTCATGGAATTAAGGATAAGAAATGGGTTATTGAAAGATCATCTAAGCTTCTTGAACTTATGAGGCTTGAACCTAGTCGTGTCCTATATGGTTATCCACATGAATTATCCGGCGGTATGAAACAAAGAGTTCTCATAGCTTTATCAATGTTACTAGATCCAAAATTATTAATACTCGATGAACCTACAACGGCATTGGATGTACTTACACAGAGATTTATAATAGATCTATTAAAGGATCTTCATAAGAAAACAAATATTACAATGATATTTATAACTCATGATATTGCAGTAATAGCTGATATTGCTGATAGAACAGCTGTGATGTATGCTGGTAAGATTATGGAGTTTGGAGATGTATTTACAGTATTTAAGAAGCCTAAACACCCATATACTAAAGCATTAATAAAGAGTATCCCAAGTCTTATAGGCGATGTAAAGGAAATGAGATCCATACCTGGTACTCTACCTGATCTTGTTAATCCACCCAAGGGATGCCTATTTTCACCTAGATGCGAATATGCAATGGATATCTGTTTCCGTAAGGATCCACCTACAATTGATTTAGGAGATCATTTAGTTAAATGCTGGCTATATGCAGAAGAAAAAGGTGGTTCGCAATGAGTACTCCTATAATTGATGTTAAGGATTTAAAGGTATACTTCCCAATAAGGAAAGGTATTTTCGGGAAAACTCTATACGTTAAAGCAGTTGATGGAGTTGATCTAAGTATAAGTGAGAAGGAGATTATTACTGTTGTTGGAGAATCTGGCTGTGGAAAAACAACCTTAGGCAAGACAATTGCAGGATTAATAAAGCCTACTGGAGGCAAGATACTCTATAAAGGAAAGGATCTAAGGAAATTAAGTAGAATGGAATATAAAGAGTATAGACGTAGTGTCCAGATGATACATCAGGATCCGTTTTCAGCTCTAAATCCTACAAAGACTGTATACCAGATATTATCAAGTCCCTTGAAAAGATGGGGATTTGCCCGCTCACGTGCTGAATTAATAAAGAAAGTTTCTGAACTACTTGAAGTCGTTGGTTTAACTCCTCCATCAGACTTTCTATTTAAATATCCTCACCAACTTAGTGGTGGACAAAGACAGAGAGTTGTAGTTGCCCGCGCTATTAGTGTTAATCCGAAAGTTGTTGTAGCTGATGAACCAATTACAATGATTGATGTATCTCTTAGAATAGGTTTACTTGATCTACTACTTGATCTAAGGGAGAGACTTGGAACAGCCTATCTCTTTATAACACATGATTTTGGTGCAGCTAGATATTTTGCAGCAAAGGGTGGAGGTAGCATAGCCGTTATGTATTTAGGGAAAATAGTAGAGCAGGGACCTGCTGAAGATGTTATACATGATCCCCTACATCCATATACTAAAGTATTATTGTCGGCTGTCCCTGTACCCGATCCTGAGCTTACTAGGAAGAAGAAAACTATTAAGTTAAAGAGCCTCGATATACCTAGTCCTATAAACCCGCCTCCAGGATGTAAATTCCATACGAGATGCCCTGAATCAATGAATATATGCAGTAAAAAGGAGCCTAAACTTGTAGAAGTTAAGCCTAATCATTATGTTGCCTGCTGGCTTTACACAAGATAATCGGTCGAGATATATATGCATCCTAGTTTGTATAGAGCTCTACTAACTATTGCTTTAACATTTATTTTTCTAGCAGGAATCGTTTTACCTTTTCAAAGGACTAGTTCTGCCGAATTTGTAGTCACTATATTTTCAATAATGTTACTGCTTATATTCATTATTCTAATATCTATTGAATATAGGAATCAGTTAAGGACACCACCAATTAAAGAGTAATAAAAAGCGATGTATTAGACCTTTGTCCTAAGTCTTGGATTGAATATTTCGTCAAGTGAATATGAGAATAGGATCAAGCCAGTCTGTAATACAATTATTGCTACTATGGGTGCTAGTATATAGTGTAATGTAGACGTACTAAATAATGCACCAGCTTGCTTATAGGCCATGTTAAGCATTACACCCCAATTATATGCACTAATAGGTAGAATTCCAAGGAAATATAGGCCCACACTAGCATAAATCGCTCCTACTGCAGCTGA
>Ga0190367_1000788_pt1 | contig 20721 bp, 17 predicted proteins | sample 4872181011_MG_FD_171838 | JGI IMG/M metagenome (GOLD analysis project Ga0190367, IMG submission 171838) | Hydrothermal vent microbial mat bacterial communities from Southern Trench, Guaymas Basin, Mexico - 4872-18-10-11_MG | ecosystem: Environmental > Aquatic > Marine > Hydrothermal vents >...
ACCCATATTCCCTTCATACCCTCCACCTCCCCCTCCTAGTTCGCCTTCTGACAAGATCTCTAGCCTCCGTAGAATATATGACCGTTACCAGCTCAGCACGATCCTCATATCCATCTAAAGCCAAAATTAAACCATCGGAATCATATATTTTGACGAGAATATATCGATTATGCAACGTGTTTATAAACTCCATATCCGGCCTTTCTAATGCTTCTCTTACATCTTCAATGGTTATTCCTCTCTCCTCCATTCGAATCTTAGCATGCTCCGTTAGATAGACGGGCAGACCCCTCCAGTAGCCAATTATCTCTTGTGCCATTCATGAATCCCTTCCTTTAGTAGAAGAAGATTTCATGATATATAAATCTAATTATTTTCGCGTCCTTATGTTCACTCATGTTGGCTTATTCTTCATCTAACATCCAAGGGTTCTAGTGTTATTTTTAGTCTCTCTTTATCCTCCGCATACGCCTCTAGCATTGCCCATCCTACTCCGTCTTCGCTCTCGAATTCGATGCTTACATGTCCTCCTGTCTTCTCGACGTATATTAGGAGTAGTTTGAATCTTACATGCCTCCTGGGTGGCACAAAGTAGTACATTCTGCCACCACTAAAAAAACAACGCCAACTAATAAAACAACATACATGAAACAAAATGTAAAGCAAACGAATTTCCATATCAACCAATGGGCACCCAAACACCTAATGTTGGTGTCCCTACAAGATGGAACATGAAAAGTCGTGGGACACTTTTGGGACACCCGCATCGCCTTTTGACATCATCGTTTATAGACAAATAGGCCACATGCGACATAACTGATGATGTTGATGGTTTTATGCCTGTCCCATATGGGACACCCATACGAAGCCTCAGGTGGAAAGTGTTTCGGATATATGACACAATTTTTGTTGTTTGGGGTTAGGTTGGATAGGGATATTATCTTCGATACGTCTGCTTTTAATCATAGCTATGTTTAGTATGCGTTATTATTGTTCGCTCGTTGTTTGGTGTTTCGTTGAATGGGACAGGTGGAAACCCGAGGAACAGACAGAACAAAGAACATCGAAGCCCAGATTAGACAGGGACAGCCTCCACGAAAAATCAAATTTTCTATCTGACATTACCATGTATCATTAAATTTATTTAAATGCTAGAAAATTTGAAAACAGCTCAATCCTCTAAACAAAGCTAAGTACATAGCGATTCTTGGCTTAAATAGTACCTTATCAATAGAAGCTTTAGAAAGACTAGACCCAACTCTGATCCCAGACATACTGATTTATGACTCAAGATTTCTAGGTGTAGATCTGAGAGGTGTTGTATATTCTAAATTTTTTGATGAAAACTGGAAATAAATTAGTATCCGAGATTCTCCTATATAGCTTTTAATTTTATTTTCATTTAATATTTAGCTTGTACGGTGTGTTTTCAGTGCGTGAATCCCCCTTTGTTTTTGAGGATGCTGTTCCAAAGGAAAAATTTTTTGATAGAGAGGAGGAAATTGAGTTTTTTGTTCGTAATCTTCGTGTTAAAAGGAAGATGCTTCTATGTATTGTTGCACCTTTAAAGTATGGGAAGAGCAGTCTGATGATGAGGTATTTTGAGATTCTTAGGAATAGGGAAGATATAATACCCATATATGTTAACCTCAATGAGGTTAAGAGGCCGCTGAGATTTATTGTGGAGAAGCTATACGATTTTGGGATAAACCTTAGAAATTATTATGAGGAAGCCCTAAGGGGGGGTGAACTCTTCAAATTATTCGATGCACTAAATAGTATTCTGGAGAAGGATGATCGATGGTTGTTCATATTGTTTGATGAATTCCATTTACTCCCCGAATTGGTTAGAAATGAGGGAATTTTTAAGAATATGTCTGATGATATAATCTACACATTTTTCAGAGGATTTGCTGAAGGCCGAAGAATAAGCTATATTGTTTGTGGTTCCGCTGTAGAGCCATTAATGCGTGCTTTAGATGTATGGGGTGGCAGGTTCCAAATAATATATCTTGGTCCATTTGGTGAAGAGGATGCTATTTATATGATAAAGAAACTTTTTGCTGAGGGCGGCACGGAAATAAGTGATGAGTACGCAAAAATAATTGCTGAGTCTGCCGGTTATCACCCATTCTACATACAATATATGGGACATCAGATATACGTAATGGGAGAAATAAATAGAAGAACAATAAGATCCGCAAAGCGAAGGCTCTATGAGTTCCTATCACCAATATTCCTTAGCTATTTAGAAAAAATACGTAGGATGGGTAGAGAGTATATTGAGGCTATAGCAAGACTGATAAATGATAAGCCGTTAAGTGTGGAGGATAGAATCGCTCTCGCTAATCTGGTGAGAATGGGCATACTTAGACCTAGAAATGCAAGATTTGATTTTGTGGATCCTCTGTTTAGGAGATATATGGAGCAAGTTATTAACAATCTAGAACCAGCGGAAGTGATAGTAGTTGGTCATTGGGCGGAACGTATTGTTGGAAACTATTTGCTGAGGAGAGGATTTCTCCCATATTATTCGCATGATAGCCGCGGAGCGTTTGACATATATGTTAGGATCGAGGATATTGATGTTGGAATACAGGTTAGGTATACGTCGAGTGGGGTGATATATCTGTCTGATGAAGATTCCAGGAATATACTACTGGAAGCCAAAAAAATGAAATGGGTTCCTATATTGGCTATAGTAGGAAAAAAATTAAGGTTTTTCTCGGAGATACGTGCTAGAAAATACATAATTGATGAGGGATATACCGATATAGTGCAAGCGATAGAAGCTTTCGAAAGATAAAATATCTGTTATCAAATTTCACTACAATGGTAAATGAAGACTTCTATAAAACCACCCTTTATGTGAAACATATCTCCTTATCTAGCCAAAAGTTTTAATGAACATCCTACAATTCCCAACTTATAAAAAAGTTCTCTCTGGGCCCTATCCAATATGATGTGGCTCTCATGATAGTTTTTTTATATTTCCTGAATCTATACTGCTTGCTGCTATAATCTACATATGTGCTCCAAATAGATATCGCGATGTCTTACATCTATTTATCTATAGCTTTTCTAAGCTTTTCTATTGCGGAGTCTAGTGGTATTCCTCCAAACCCAGCACCACCTACATTTCTTCTTCCTCCAGCGCTTATTCCTTGCTCCCTTAGTCTATGAAATATTGGTGCTAAGTCTATATCTCTCTTCGTTGCTATTCTAGCACTAAAAGCTTTGTTTTTTCTTGTACCTATTGCTATCACAATGCTAAATTTGTCCTCAAGCCTTATCATGGCAGGTGTTAGTGCTGCGGATTCATATTTGTCCTCTAGATCATATGTGAAATAAACAACATCAGGCTTTAGTTCCCTCGCCCTACCTACGAGTTTCTCTACAGTTCTTGGCACTTCTCGGTCATATATAGATGCCTGCTTCTTCGCCCACTCAACGATCTTATCCCACTTATCATCCAAGACATATTCAACGAGTAGATACCGAAAACTATTGTCCATCTTATTTATGAAAAAAGCCTTATGGAGCCATCTATCTAATTCAGCCTCATAGACAGCATTGTCTATGTTATCAATAGAACGAAGTATGTTAAGAGCGATCTGAGGAAGATCCAAAGAATCCCTCAAAATAATGTAAACAGCACTAGCAACACTCCTAACATCACCAACCACACACCTATCGACTAAACGGCCTCCCTCATAGACCTCAACCCTCGCAGGCTCAGGATGATGATCTATAAGCACAACCCGCCCCCTATACACAACCCCCTTAGATAGCGGCAACTCGACGGCAAAAGAATCTCCGACCACATATCCCGATAATCTATCGGGTCTCGGAAAACGTAGAATCTCTCTTAAATCCCCAACAAGATCAAGCCCCCTTATTAGGAAGGCGGAGGCAAATATCGCATCCATATCACCATCACTACATATTTTTGTAGGGCCACGAAGAAGATCTTTGCACCTCAATTCAAACCCCTCAAAATCAACAAGTAACTTTGGTTTTCTGACGTAACTTCTTATTTTTTATTGGCAAAAAAGCATGCTAATTTTCCATCCGTATTTGACTTCTTAAGTCTAAAAGCTCTGATTCATATCATGTTAATAATCAATTTATCATTATGTCGCACATTTATAAATTCTAGAATATATTTTCTTCATTGCACTCTAATCTTAACTTGGTGGTATTTTATACGGTTCAATTATTCTCAAGCCTTGTCTAAGGAGATCATAAATCCTTATCTTTTCCTTTAGGGTTAGCTGTATTATCATTATTGAGCTTTTTTGCCGAATTCTTATTGTGAAGGACTTAGAGATTTTATTTATCAGACTTAGTACTCTCTCTAGATCTAAGTACTGATTTTTTAATGCAAATAGTTTTATCTGGTTGTTTATATTCATGTTATTGTGAGGCAGGTCTCTTGGAATTCCAAGAAATACATTATTACTAACTATGGGCCTTGGCTTAATAACTTCTGTTCCCAGAAGGATTGATTGCGGTGAGATGGATGTTACTAGTTTGTATATTAATAAGATTAGGTTCTTTGGAGAGCAAAAAACCCAAATCTCAAAAAAATTTTTACTTAACTGATAGATAAAGGGTGTCTCAAAATTAGTTAGCAACTCACTGAGTTTGTTTATATCACTATTCGCTTTTATAAAAAATCTGTAGAAAAATTTCTCTTTTTCTTGCACTTGTGGCTATACCCTTAGTATTGTCATTATCAGAGCAAGTATTGGGTGGATAGTATTGAGTTTTGTTAGTGCCTCCAAAGCATTCCCCCTCCCCATGTTGTCACTTATAATGTGGAATCTCTGGCTAAGATTTTTGGTAAGTTTTTCAAGGATTCGGTTTAATTCCTCAAATGCTTTTTTATGACGCTTTAATCTGTAGACCAAAGCAACCGATGTGTTGAGCGTATTTGTTAATATATCATCATAAGTGAGGTTATGTTTGCACATCATTTCTAAAGATTCCGATGCTTTTCTAGAGGATTCTAATAAGCTATATAAGAGCGATTTGTATCGCTTTAGATAATCTACTACTTCGCATGTCTCAAGGAGCTCATAATATGATGCCCCGTAGGTATGCTCAGCATCGGATTTATGAGACGCATGGATCACAGCATCGCTAAATATCACAAAGCTGTCCCTCTTATCAAATTCCTTAGCTTTTTCATCGAGGAGCTCTAGTGTTTGCCTATATAGAATTGCTATAGGGTATTTAGGATCATCAATAACGATACCAGCACTTGCAGTAAGTGGATGTAAAACATTTTTCATAGCATTTCTTATTCTAGATAAATAATGTATTACATGAACATAATTACCATATACTGCAACATCATCACCCCCACTATAAAGTATTGCTAATCTCTCACAATAGGGTTCATCTGATATCTCAATTCTGATGATCTTACCATTCTCAGTTGTTCTTTTAATAGCATGGCCACTCACTGTCAATGCGTATGCTAGACCTCCAAAGAAGAATTGGAGCAGTTCAGATGCCGTGATATATCTCGAGAGATTTGAGGCTAGAGTCAGTAGGAGTTCTCCAGCTCTGTCGACATCCATTTTTCCTATACCTAAAAGCGGGGGGCCGTATCTGCGTGTTACAACAATTTCATCCAATTCTGAGAATCTTGTATCGGTTGTGGGATGAATAGTATTGATAAATAGAAAGTCATATCCTATATCAGCTCCTGCTTCGATGAGCTTGGCTAATGTGCTGAGAAAACCTCTTTCTATCTGGGGGTGGGGTCTTGGCAAAAAGTCCTCTGGCATATTTACTGTTATTATGTCTATATATCTTAATATGTCTCTTCGTAAATGTCTTGCTAATGTCTCTAATAGGATGTATAGAGGAGCCCAAGCATCTCTTTTTTCAGAATCTTGGGGGAAAGATTCTATGAGGGCTATCGCTTTGAGAGATTTAAAGAGCACATAACTAAACATGGCGCCTGTCTGCGGATCCTTAAGGATGATATATCCACCAAATATTTCATTTGCAATGATGTCTCTGAGTGTTTCAAAGCTCTTTTCGTCTTTTGCATACAGCATAAAGATCTTCTTTGCATTTCTTATGATGTGTCCAAGAGTAGCACATCTAAGAGCTGTTAGTGATATATAGTTTTCTTTAAGTTCCCGTATATCTGGTAGAATTTCTTGTAGAAGTTGCTCAGACTCTTCATCAATAATGATTGCTTCGTCTGAGGGAACAGGTACGCCTAGAATTTCACATATAACATAGTCTGTTTGGAAGTTGTTGTGAACAATATTTTCATAATTTTCGCCAGCGCTACGTTTCATAAGTATTTTCTTTGAGAGATCTATAATAGCATATGCGATTGTATCTTTCTTGCTTAATGCATCCTGAATATCTCTGATGAACAGGTCGGTGAATGATAGTTTCTGGGTCACCTGTTCTGAGATTGCGAAATATAATTGGCAGATGCCATAGAACTCCTTATTTAAGCTATCTATATACGAACTTATGATTTTATCATTAATATCACTAGGAATAGCTATTAATAATATGCCTCCATGCTTAATAAGAATGTTCGTTGGAGCTAGATTCAAGTCTAGGAGTAACCTCTCAGCCAGTATATGCATCATTAGCTCGATTAGTACGCTTTTTCCTCTCATGATCTTTGATGCCCACTTGTTTCTCTTAGTAAGAGCGATAAATCTCTGGATTCCTCGGATATCTACAAAGAGAAGTTTGAATCCTTTGTTCCCTCTAGATAATATTGTTGATAGAGCACTAGTACACTTAGAATGAGCATAAAGACTTGTATCCGGCACAATCGTATCATATACGGCAGCTGGGACAAAGAAAAAGTTCTTTTTGTAAATTGATAGCAATGATTTAACAAAACCATACTTACAAATAGAATTTGTCGTAACTAACCATAATAGGAACCCAATATCTACTAAAAACTCCAAGAATATCTCAATATACTGCCTCGGGACATAAGGCCTTTTATTGGTAAGCGCATCAAACCGATAATTCTTCGGGTAGTCGTCTAATTCGTTTGATTCCCATTCTATCATATCCCTCCATCTAAGAATTCTGGGCTCAATGCAGAAGGGCTCCTTTTCGAGAAGCTCCTCATATAATGAATATATTCCCTCAATTGCTTCTTTAATCTTCCCCTGATTTAGGCTATCTAATCCCTCCTTAAGTTTCACTAACAATTCCTTTGTTTTCTCATCTTGGTATCTCTCTATAAATATTCGTGCAATCCAGAGAGGGCTTACAAAGGGAGAGGACCAGTCTCCTATCATAAGTATCTTCTCGATGTTATCTCTGAGCACACCCACGATTGGTGCTCTTTCACCTGCAGATAGTGTATCTGCGAGTTGTACATATGTCCTTGATATGTCGGCTTCTCCTAACCCTATCTTTTCTAGATACTTATCTATTACGTCAATGAATATAGCTCCCGCATCCTCATGTTTTATATATACGATTCTAGTGTTTCCTAATGATTTGGTTAAATTGCTGATAAATTGATCTACCAACTGATAAATAATCTGCTTCACGCTATTAGGTATAGATATACTATGTTTTTCGTATTCTTCGAAAATGACTGTTAGCTTGCTTTTAATGTTCTTCCTAAGCCCATCTTTAATTTCCTCCAAGGTTTTGTTAGAGACACCAAGTTCGTTGGCTATTGAGATTAATGCTCTTCTTATCGCCTTACCTAAGTCATGTACTAAGCCCTCATACGCTTCTTTCAGACCCATATTTATCACCTCTATTTATTTAAATGAGATGGAAATCCAGCCCATACCAGTAAATTTGCCATCGACTTCCGTAATTTTGATTGTCGATAAGTCCCAATTCCTATAAAATCGTAGCATTATGCTTCTAATATCATTATAAATGGATTGAGTAAATGCGTCTACGACAGTCTTGCTTTTATAGCCACAATACCTTCCAAGCCGAAGATAATACCTATTACTTTTATCTAAATCTTCCCGCCACTTAGCAAGTTGTTGTAAGTATGAATCAAGCTCTATTCCTATGTTCCTAAGGGTGTCCATGCAGAGTTTGATCGTTTCTATTTCTAAGGTCAATAAATACTCCGAGAACACTCTAAGTGCATTGATTATATTTTCTTTGGACAAAATCTCATCCCCCCTACTAATAAAACTAGCATAGATTCTAGGTGTATATTGGGTAATATTAGAGGGAATATGCCTTATTTTTAACTCAAACTCAAACGATGAGGTTCTCTCAATCGATTCTACAAGAGGCCTAGCCACTAGTTTTCCATCAGATATCCGTACGACTTTGACATCTCGGACAGCAACCCTAATTGACTGTTTAGGTGATTCTCGTAGGATTATATTCGAAAAGATATCTGCTAGATACTTTCTCATCTGTATTTTTAATAATGGTTTCTCAATAGATTCTGGAGCTATATCCTTAAGCTCTCTCTTATTTCGAACTCTTTGGAGAAGAGCAATAACGCTTTTGCGCAGGTTATAACTGGCTTCCATCTTTCTTACTAGATCGAATACTATTGCTGTTCTTATGATTCCCTTTAATGAGCTAGCTGGAATATACCATATGTTATCTGTTTTTATTGCCGGATAAACTTCATTTATAGCACTTAAATATTGTTGATCTAAAGTCATAAGATCCAACTCCATAAAGCTCTCAAATTCCAAGAGCTTATCTATCTCCCTTAAAGCTTCTTGGACAGTCTTCTTTTTAAGTTCTCTAATATCCACTTGGATTCTGGGCCTTATATACTGTATCTTTCTCCTATTTATATCAAGCTTGAAATCCACATGGCGTACTAGGATGCTACCATTCCAGATATGGACTGGTGTTAGAACTTCTAATCTAAGAGGAATAGTTTCCAATAGAACCATAATGCTCACCCATTCTCAGCGAAGGGATATCATAACAGGATTAAAGTAAAGTAGTTGCCTAGATCCATCATCCACAAATATTTTTATGTCTCCCAGCGGAATAGAAGTCTTGTTTTTCAAAGCTAAGGTAGAGCCCTCCTTAATAGGAAATGTTAGGGGGATTCTCTGGGGGGATACTATGCCGCTTAATCCCCATATCTGTGTGTATTCTATGAAGCTATTATTCCAGTCTATCTGGCCAAGAAGATTCTCGTGCGGAATATAATATCCGAGGGCCACCCAATGTGTCCCTTGACAATTAATCTGATCCCCAAAGAACTTTACTATTGGTTCATCCGCTCCGTGTATTTCTAGTACCTGGAATCTTCCAGATCCTACTGTTCTCTTTGAACCTAATCCTAACTCGCCTAGTAGTTTTATCGCAGAGTGAACTCTATTCATGATTTTCTGATTTTTACTGGCCACCACAAAATATAATTTTGTCCTAAAATATAAGTATTCTAGATGATAGATATCAGTAGCAGAGCTTATCCTATCAATTATATTATGTGTATGAATGATCTTATTTGGCTCTATCTCAGTTAAGGATATCGATATCCGATCCGTATGGAGAATGCTACCACTTACTACGAAGGAGATATTCTCATCCAAAACCACTAATCTCTCCTCGCCATCAGTCTCTACATACCCAACTGGATGGGTCCTACCTAGGATTCCTAGGATGGTTCTAAGAGCGTCTATGGATATCCATCTAAGGCGTTTTATCACTCCGAATGCTTTTCTAGAGCCTCTTTCTATATTCTCTGCTAGATATATCTTTATGAATAGTGGGATAGGAATAAGGTAGATCTGTGACTCGGAATTTAGGTCTATCAATGGAAAGAAAGATGAGATGCGGACGTTATCATTTTTAAGCTGATCGATGAACCAAGGGATCTCTTCGGGATGAAGGATAGAGATGGCATATGTAATAGCCCGAGCAAGAGTGTATGAATTTACAGACTCCGTGGAGTACATTGGCAGTGTACCAAATTTAGAAAAATACTTTGTTGTCATCCTTACAACATATACCTTAGCATCAAATGACATCTCCGAAAACCTAGTGGTAATAGATTATTGTTGGCTAGATGTAAGTTTTGAGTATGTTTTTTCTAGGTGAGACTTTATTGTGCTAATTATATTAGAGAGATTTGCTCTAAGGTTCTTCAATGAATTATATTCTCCAATGAGTATGGGGTCTTCTACGCCCTCATAGTACTCCTGTCTCTTAAGAATCAACTTTATATTCTTAAACCTTATCCTCCCATAGCCCCGCGATCCGGCGCCTCCAATATATGTATCCTCAATAAGTTCGAGTCCAGTAACGAAGAGCTTTAAGTATTCCTGAATCCTACTATCATAGTCACAGTCGAAGAACACTATGGACACCTTACCAGAGAATTCCACGCCAGGCCGTATTCTAAGTATATCCCTCGGATCTGCAGCCGATGTTATCCTATCGATCCTATTCTCTGGTTTATGCTCTAGAAAATCATCTTGCGTGAGGAGTAGGCCCAATGCTTTCTTTGATTCATACAGCTTAGAAACATATTCTTCGCTTGGGAAGAAATCTTCCACGTACAGCCTCGTTGGTGCCATATCCCTGAAGTACTCCTCAGGTTTTCTTTTTAGTAAGTTTGGTTGTTTCGTATATATTTCGACTAAAGAGGAGAAATGTACGGCGTTTATACCGAATAACTGGTTAAAAGCATGTGTTGAATAATCACTAAATAATCTAATACGGATAAGTTCTTCTTGTGTTGGTTGTTGCCTAGGCGGTCTTGGGGGTGGGACTATATGCTGAAAGATTTTCTTAGCAGGATCCCACAGAGGTAGGGCAAGGTAGAGTTCTAGAAGGCTTCGCATACGGCCCTTAAAGGATGAGCCAGGAATATAGGGAACACTTAATTCTATGCCTACCCCTTCATAGTATTTCTGGACGATCATAGGCATTATATCTATTCCACCAACTTTTGCCTTAGCTAAGGGATATCTAACAATAAGCCCTGTGACGTTTTCGAATTTGAGTTGGATCTCTAAAATACCTAATAGCTTCCTAATAAATGTTGTTTCAGCCGCTGACATACGGCTCACCCACCCATAGCACTTGTAACCAAAGCATCTAAAATTACTCTGAAGTACCGTACATGGCATTCAAGTCTATCAAAAGCCTCTTGGAGATACAGATTGAGCAGATAATTGATGTACGTTATTATAGAATCCGCCAAATCTCTAAGCTCACTCATCCTTCTTTTCTGATACTCAATTACTATCCGAGATCTTATCAGAAGTTCACACCAAGAATCCAATTGGTTTCTCTCTTTGTAGACAGAGTATTTATCAAGTATGTCGGAAAGCGTACCATGGATCCTTCTAAGTTGTGTCATTCCAACTTTTCGAACCCTCATACCTAGAATCTGATCAACAGCATTTTTAAGGTCCCTAGGAGAAGGATGAGGCTTCTTAATGAGGTTTGATATAACATAGGTGAGGCTCCCCCTGCTCCGACCAGACATAAAACATTCACCTGCAGCAAATTTAGAGAGACAAAAAGAGAGAAAATAAGTATAACATACTAAGATAGGCAAAAGACGAAGACGTATCTAATATCCAAGCCATATTACCACCCTTAGAACATCTATAGAATCCCTTAGCATCTATAATTTCTCTATTAATACAAACGTTATCCAGAAATACGTATGGCCTCATTTTAACATATCTAGCATTACCAATTATTAAAAAATCTCCAACATTCAACGATACAGAGCTCTTCATCCCAACACCCCAATTTAACATACAAAATTTCCTATTTAAATAAGTTTGTAAAAACCATGATAGTATCTCATTTTATAATACAAAAACAAAGCAATTTTTCTTTTTATTCTCTCCAGAGAGATTGTTTCTACTTATGGACACCACTATTAGCATAGACACCCATTTTGGGGCCCAAACTAATTATGATGGAGAGCTATTTATTTAAAGGAGAGTTACGAAGGCTGCAAAATAGCTGCTTAAAACAAGCACTACTTGGAAGCTCATAAACAACTAGTGGTTTTGGTTAAGTTTTATTGATCCTTAGCTTTAGGTTTATTGGTAAAGATTATAGGATCTCCTCGAAAACATGTTTTCGATAGCTAATAGCATAAATTCATATTGCTTCGCGGTTTCTATTTCTATATTGGCTGATAGGCTTCTCATTGCTTCGATTAGTGATCCAACTTTCAAATATTTTAAAACCGCATGTTGGTTTCTGAGCATCGCATCCTGATTGTTTATTTTCTCTAGTGGTTCGTTGATCTGCTCTTCGAGGCTTGCTAGGAAAGATGTAAATCAACAGTAGAAAAAGTATAACCAACAAGAGCGAGTAATCAAAAGTTGACATTAGCTTTTAAAATGCCCTGATAGGCTTAATGTCATATACCAGACTTGGAGTGATATCATAGCAAAGTGATGGAAATATCCTCTGTGCTATTGTGGATTATATATTACTTTTTTGTATACGAAATTCGTATACTTTAAATATATTCATTATTCTTTTTTCTCTCCGGTGATTCTATGAGAGTTGTATTAAGCTTGAGAATCGACAAACGACTTAGAGAGATGATGCGTGGGATCCCCATTGACTGGAGAAGTGAAATTGAAAATTTCATCAGACAACGAATAAGAGAGTATCTCAAGAAAAAACATTTAGCGGATGCCAGAAAGCTTAGAAAAATGTTACCAACAATCGAAATATCGCATGCCGAGTTAATAAGAGAGGATAGGGATGAGAGATAAGCGCATTGCCTTAGATTCTTCCGTTATTGTTGCTTTACATTTTCCAGAACCATTTAGTGAGTGGTGCGAGGAAATCATAGAACAATATGATGAATTCTACACTGTCGATATAGCCTACTCTGAGGTAGCTAACGCTGCTTGGAAGAGAATATTCCTACTTAAGAACCCTAAGAACCAAGTCTTAACAAACCTTAATAAGGCCCTCCAATTTATCAATAACTTATGCATTGTTTTTAAATTAAGAGATCTCATAATAGATTCCATCAGCATCGCAATTGATTGTGGCATCACAATTTATGACGCTCTCTTCCTTAGTATTGCTGTGGAACAAGACACACCACTCGCTACTTTAGATAAGACCTTCGTGAGCGAATTGCGCGATACGAAATACATCGATGTTCTTCTACATCCATATAAGCAACCCTAAATGTCTTTAAAAACTCAGGTATCAATATGTATAGTCGCTCTAATGTTGCTAAAAAGTTATACTCCACATGATTGATAATGGTTGAGGTAAAGATCTATTCTTCTCAAGCACAGGTGCTAGTATTTCAATATCGATTAGTGCCTTGTAAACTATTCTCTACAACTCTTAATAATGTCGCCCACACCTCTCATCGAACTCCTTAGCCCCAACCCCATTCCTTAATTAATTATTACTCTACAATGTCTCAAATGTAATACTATTTTAATTCCCTTTTGGGATTATTTCTTTGTTTCTTAAGACATATCCGTTTGACGATTTTCAGGGCACACTTTTAATTTTTCTCTTTCAATTCCCTTTTGGGATTATTTCTTTGTTTCTATACAGGTATAGCATTTTATGGCTGGATGGTCATAGATCCTAGGTTTCAATTCCCTTTTGGGATTATTTCTTTGTTTCTTGGGCTCGTAGGTGTTTTTGTGGTTTTTAGTTTTTGTCTTTATATGCATATGCCCAGTCGGATGGTTTCCTCCTAAGTGTTTATAAGGTTGCGTTTCACTTTGGGTAGGTATTCTCGGATTTTCCCAGATTCGGATAGGAATACCTACCCTTCATCGCACATGTCATCCCCTCCCCGTGGGCACCCATCGGCGGAGACGCTCCGCCTTTGGCGTCCAGCTCATTGGGGTTTCAGCCCGCACGCCACGGGCCACATCCCGCGGCGAGCTTCCTCTGGACACCCCGTCATCGGTTTGCACTACTCGCCATAGTAGAATATATCAAAAAACAATATTTAAAATTTGCTAACCAGATACTGTTTCCCACACCGCATTATGTGTTCTTGCCTTTGCACAGAGAATCCCGCTTAATTCACGGATTCTGTGGCGGGTGGTTTTCTCTGTCCTAGTATTCCCCCTATCTCGCTTTCAGGGACCCCTCCGTGGCCTCCCACCGTCCTTACTTTTTCTTCTTCCATCTCTGCAACGTTAATATGCTTATTCAGAGTACTCTGGCTGCCTCGGATGGCGTGTAGAGCTTCTCCTTCGCTGACACCATTATCCTGTCTATAGATATCCAATAATGAGAAATCATATTTAAAACTTACTAACCAAAAACAGCCCTCTGCTTTTATTGCTCGACATATATATGCGACGGCGAAATGTTCAGCAAGGTGTGTTGCAAAGGATGTATTTTGGATCTGGTGGTGATTGTAAAAGCTGAAAAATTGTTTGATCCTATCTAAGCTCGCGGATGCGTCGTTTAAAACGTATATACTTGTCTTTATCCATAGCCATATATGAAATAATCATCTTTTCTGTGTGCCACCTATCCGTGTCTATGTGTACCCCCTAACGGGGTTTTTGCTATGGGTATTTTTCCTATGTTTCCTATATAGTATTGCTTATTTGCTTTATATTTCTTTCTTTGTCTAGAAATCTCTGAGATTCTGCTAGGGTTCCTATTCTCTTTTTTGGTCGTCTTTGTTTGGCTATACGTTCTCTTAATTGACTTTGCTAAGTACTAAAAGGGTGGGAAATTTGGGTCGTCAGCGTCGATGATTATAACAGAAACCGAAAAGTTGGATAATAATTTTTAGTACGACTGGGAAGATCGTCGTGTTTTTATTCCTTAGGTGGGTATGTTAGATAATCCCATATTTGTACTAATTCTTTCATTGTAAGAATGTGACCACCCTTCTCCTCTATGTATGCTTTAGCGCTCCTTGTTGCCCCCTCTCTCGCTACTACGAATATTACTGGCTCTCTAATACCAGCGATTTCTACTTTCATTATTAATTCCTCTATATCCTTTATGTTGTATGGTTTAGAGCTCCATGTGACTTCTCCTACAAGTATGATTCGTCTCCCCCAGCCTCCCACGATATCTATCTCATTTCCTTTCCTATCCCACCATGCTCCAATCCTATTTATTTTTGGGATTTTAATATCGTTGATTTGTAATCCGGAAGCAGCCAGTATTGTATTGCGGATTATGTCCTCAAATACTGGGCCGACATGATTCGGCAGATCATCCTCGATGTGTCTTCTCAAATGTTCAACACGTTCTAGATCTATTAAATCCATGTTTGGAAATATGTATCTAAACCAGAATCTGTAGAATGGATCCTTCATGTGGTACCTCGCCCCCCTAACTCCAGTCTTTACTCCATATGGTGCCCTCTTCTCTATTATCTCAAAGTAGTTCGCTAACTCATTGAGATACTTATGAATACTCTTATGTGGTATTCCCGTATAATCAGCTATCTCGCTGCTCGTACATTTCCCAATAGATATTGCCTCTAGAATCGAGAAATATGTTGGATGAGCATCCCTAAATTCCTCTATTAATTCATCCCGCACTTCCTTCCAACCTGGATATCCCTTCGTAGTGAAGAACCTTATCACCGATCTCTTATTCAAACCAAGGTCAAGTCTATCTATAGTATCGTAGTATCTAGGCATTCCACCAAGCATAGAGTATACCTCTATTATCTCCTCTTCGCTTCTAAGCCCATGGTCCCTGAGTAGCCTCCTTATTCTCCAGAATTCGAATGGTTTTAAGGATATCTTAGCTGTTGCTCTACCATATAATGGGGCCTCACGATTCTCGAAGATATTCCGCATCATCCCAATTATTGAACCAATAGCAATCATCAGGAGTCTCAATCCCTCCTCAAACTTCGCCCTGTCCACAAACTCTTGTATCGTAGCAAATATAGACTCATCGACAAAACGAAAATTCTGAAATTCATCGAAGACCACAACAAGATTTCTCTCCCTAGCTATGGTCTTAAGAAGAAGCAAAAAGCTCTCAAAATCCCGCACCCTTGGAAGCCTAGTACCTATTACTTTCTCCAATTTATCTGCAAATTTCTCGATCTGAATATCCAAGCTCTTTCTCTCGATGAAAAGGTATAAGAATGGTACTTTGCCCTCGAAAGCCTCAAAGACTAGTCGAGTTTTACCCACACCCCTTCTGCCACTTATGATGATAAAGTTGAATTTTCCCTTACTACTAGCCGTAACCAACCTATTTAAGATTGCTAGTTCTCCTTCCCTATCAAAGAACCTCATTTTTCTACTCCTCAGTAGCCTACTCTATGGTAGCCTACTATATAGTAGATAACTACTCCTATATAATTTATTTTTTGTTTTTTTGTTGTTATTTTTGGGATGGATATTCTGTTGAGGTATTATGCCGAGGAGGCTTCGGTCTGATGTCTACTTATTCATAATTCCTGCTCTGTGTAAAGGTTATGGGGAAGCGAGATTCTATGAGATTGTTGATTATATCCAGAAGGAGGGGGGCAGATTTCTTGCTCAGCATATTAGTGCTGCTCTGAGAGAGCTACGGAAAAGAGGAATTATTGAGAAGGTTGATAAGGCGAAGTATAGATTAGTTAGAGTGGCTCCATATTGTTTGATGCTAGATGATTTTGAGAAATACTCATATGTTGGGGCTTTGGGGCTCAGAGACGGTAGATCTGAGTCCGAACCAGAAATTGCTATTAGACTTCTGATTAGAAGTGGGATAAGGCCAGTAACTAAGATCGTTCTAACGACATCTGAGGGGAGGAAGAGTTGGGAAGATAAAAGACATATGTTCGAATTGGCGGAAATAGAGCTTATTCATGATGTCTCCGTGGATGAGCTTAAAGACATAGAACTTATGACAAAGCGGTTGGAAGCAATAATAGATGAGCTCTCCAAACACACAATACCAATAATTGACTGCACATCTCTCAACAAGATATATACAATAGCCGCACACCAAGTAGCTATTAGGAATCATCTTCCTCTAATATACGTTTATGAGGAGACAAAAGAACTTGTATGGCTCAGACCAATCGAAGAACTAAGAAAACAAATAAAAAAGAAGCTACCCAAAATCCTAAGCGGATACAAATAGCACGATGAGAATTCTAGTCTCCAGCCACAGCATTTCCCATTCGCCATCTCTTAAGAGTTTCGCTACGGAGATCGCAACAAAGTTCCTGGCTTATGATGTTGCTGTATTAGTAGAACTAAAACAGTAGGAGTCGAGAATTTAGAATAGGGAAAAGGGTAATAGTTTTTATATTATGAAGAATTCACTTTAAGACTCATTTAACAAGACTATTTTTTAAGCGTAGGGTTCTTATAATATTATCAGGGGGATGAGTTTAGGTTTCTCTGTTTTTTCATCAATCGCAACATGTAGCTCATCCATTGAAATAAGTCCCAGAATAGCGTCTGCGTTGTGGGCACCAAGAATCTCCTCTAGCTTCCTTTCGACCTCATCTTCAAGGGGAAATCAGTACCTCACGGATCGAAACAATTTGTCTATTGTCCACGATCAGAGCCACTCCCAAATGTGATAACATGAATTTTGCTGGTCTGTCACAGACACCCTGAGCTTGAATCTCCTTTATATCCAGAGGCTTTACGTTTCTGAGGAACCTTCGAGGTATGATCGTTCTGAGAGCCCCAGTATCAACTAAGAATCGTATTTTTCACGTCTAATCTCCAACCACGTTTTTCCCCTCTAAGATAAGCTAACGCGTCCTGATAATCTACTATCCACCCATCCCCACAGGATCGGTCTCATGAATAACACCCACTATTTTACCTGGATTGATTTTCAATAAATAAAAACTCCTCTTTGCACTACAAAAAAGTCCAACTTAAAACTAGCATTATTTAAACTCAGAAGAGTTAACCTAAACAAACTCCTAGAAGATAACCCCCAATTAATGCGTTCATCGCTTTAACTAGTGATTATTACAACGAACCCCGAAAATATGATAACAGCCACAGACTCCGTGGTTTACATTATCCCATTTCAGGCTTTTCCTAAGAAAAAAAGGAGGTGGGATATTTTCAATACCCTTCTGGGATTACCTATTTGATTCCTAACTGATTTGAGTTTTTTGTGGCTTCTTGTTTTTTGTCTTTAAATGCATATTTCCAGTATATTGACACTTTATTGTGTCTTTATAAAAGTCATGGCTAGCCATTATACATAGTTATTTCTTTTCATGATTTTTGTTCAATAAGTTTTGTTTTAGAGTAGTTTTTGGGTATGGTAGTCGGAAAAATTTGCATTTAAACGACATCACCTACAGCAACCCAAAGTAGAGGCATAGACGATACAAATTATAGCAGACAGCCTTAAACGCAGTCTCAATAGCAGCCATACGCTCACTCAAGAACCTAACCCCCAACAGCCAAAAAGCCTCTTAATAGTCTTGAAAGCAGCCTCCAACAGCCATCTCCTACCATATATGTGCTTGTTGGCTTCAACAAGACACTTAACAAGAAGTCTAAGCGCATTTCTAATGGCCCCACCACCCCTCGCGATATTTATGAGGGGCAACGCTCTAAGATCGTTCCAGACCAAACGAATGTTCTCTTCGGAATCATACATAGCATCGGCGAGAACAAACGCTATGTCAAACCCCAAAAGATCCTTTAGAGCCTTCAACAACTTAACTATCTGCTCCCTGAATACCTTGCCATCATGCGCGCCATCGGTCGCAGCTAGGACACCAAGATCAGCTTGCTATCAACATCTATTGCCACGTGAAGCTTCATAAACGATTCCCCCTTCTTTGCCCGCCTGAGGAAGTAGTGGGATGGTCCATAGAGCGTGAAGCCCGTCGAGTCCGCGGCGATGGTGATGTGCTTGAGGCCCACTATGGCTAGTGTCAGGGCGATGAATGTGTTTACGATTTTTATGCTCAGTTTACTCACAAATTTCCTTACTGTGGATTCATCTGGTATGTCCTCCAGCCTATGTCGTCCTTGACGAGTCTCGCGATTTCGGTGATTTCTGACCAGGGCGCATTCTTCAGTACGGTTTTGCCTGCGTATAGGGCTAGTAGTCTTGGCTTTCCGTAGCCTTTTCTGCCCTTCGGCCCGTACATTGGCATTATGAGTTTTGCTAGTTGGTATGTGAGGATTGCGATGATTCGTGTTGGTCTGAGGATTGATACTTTTTTATTTATCTTTTCCTTATTGCTCATGGGGCCGTCCCTCGGTGTGGTTTGGGGTCGTATTATATATGTATCGCTTCAAATTGAAGGCTGGGGACGCCCCCAGCCAAGAATTAGGCAGAAATGTTTAAAGGCAGATTTTTCCGACTACCATCATTTTTGATTTTATATAGCTTCATCATTGGCCTCAGGTAATAATGTATTGTGATGGAATCGATTATGAGATACTCTTTATTTGCGTTATGAAGGGAATTAAAAAGCCCATTTCCAAGATATCTAGCCTAGAAATGAAGGTGAATACCACATGAAAAAAGCAATATTATTCCGTCTCTAAGAAAAAAGGAAAAATATTTTTGGCTATTTAGCCTCTGGTTTTCTTGCAACCAAATACGCTATTATTCCTATGAGTATTATCGCTACACCGATCAGGGCAAACGATATTAGTATCTCTGGTACCAGGCCAATCCCGGCCTCCACTACGCCGCCTACTTTGAGTGCGAACTCCACTGTTGCGTTGTTCCCCACAGCGTCTTGGGCTATTATCACACAGACATACTCACTAGCAGATAGCTCCCCTAGCACAGCTGTGTATAAGCCCAATTGTAGAGTCATATTGTATGTAGCTATTGTGGCATTGCTCTGTCTGAGTTCTAGAACCACACTACTAATGCCTGATGCATCCTCAGGTTCGTATATGTCGACCCTCACAATGACCGCATCTCCAACCTTTGGTTCTAATGGTGATACTGAGTACCCACGTATCTCTGGCGGTGTGTTATCAACCACCGAAGTTATTACTGTTTCTGATTGCGAGGATGCAGAGTCCCCCTTGTAATCAGCATCAGCATCATAGGCAACTATAAACCATGATACTTGCCCATACACCAAGTCTTCAGCGGGTATTACCCCTCTCCATACGCCCCTCTCTGCATCATATGCCATGGAGACATTTTTCTGCGAGCCATTGTTGACCGAGTAGCAGATAGTCGCTCCATATACCCCACTCTCATCTGTAATACTGGCTTCAATTATGAGGTCTTCATCGTACTCAACACTCGTGGGTTGTGAGACGAGGGTTATGGATGGGCCCATCGGATCGTCGTCGCTAACAGTCAGAGTGAACTTCGTGCAATTTGCATACCTATACTCATCACTAGGGTGCCATATTAGTGCTTTGTAGGCGCCAGGCTTAACACCATACACCCATATTGATGCTGATCCACCCTCATCTGTTCTTGACTGAAATGCCATGCCGCCTACCTCGAGCATTACATCTACCACAAAAGTTTTATTGTGCTCATCGGCAATCTTAATGTTGATTTGGCCTCCTGAATCATAGATTTTCGTTGATCCAACAACCTCTATTTTAGTGTATAGTTTACGTACATTGAGGTCCATAAACCCAACGGATCTTGCATAGGTTGTATCTCCATAGAAGACAACAGCAATCTTATATGTTCCTACAGGATACGTCACGTTGATTAAACTTAGTGATGCTGCTCCATCACTGGAAGTCTTCTTTGTACCCAGCGACACCCATTTGTCACCAAGCTTTATGAAGAACTCGACCTCCCGGTTTCCTAAGCCAGCGCCACCACTCTCTAACT
>Ga0190367_1000789_pt1 | contig 20716 bp, 25 predicted proteins | sample 4872181011_MG_FD_171838 | JGI IMG/M metagenome (GOLD analysis project Ga0190367, IMG submission 171838) | Hydrothermal vent microbial mat bacterial communities from Southern Trench, Guaymas Basin, Mexico - 4872-18-10-11_MG | ecosystem: Environmental > Aquatic > Marine > Hydrothermal vents >...
GAGCGCCACCGTTAACAGGGGGAACACGCTTAGTGATGAGAGAATCAGCAGTAACCCAGCGTTCACAAATGCCCCTAAAATTAAGGAAACTAAGCCTATACCTAGTAAAATAAGCTCTAAAGGCAAATCATCATCCCCCAATACACGAATATTTAGACGGTTATTTATTTATCGCTAGAAAAGCTGGCAACACTATGGTTAATACTCTGAAATCGAAGGTTCAAGAGGGTTACATAGAGAGACCAAAACATAAAAGCGGTAAACATATAACCCCTTAACCATAAATCCAAGATAGCGGCCGTAGTCTAGCCTGGACTAGGATGGCGGCCCTCCAAGCATTAACAAACCTGCGCGGGCGAGGAAAGCCGCAGAGCGGCACGCATAGGTGCGTGCCGCCGTGGACATCCCGGGTTCGAATCCCGGCGGCCGCACCAACCTTACTATTTAACTTAATACTTTGCTAGAAATTAGTTCTAAAAAAAAGGCAAAATAATTCCTTTTCACTTTTCTTTGAGTAGGTGCGTATACCTAAAGAAGCTGTCTGCAGCCACGGTTACGATCGTACCTTTCCCCATTTTTTCAGCTACCCTTATGGCTGCGGCTACGTGGGCTCCCGTTGACATCCCTCCTAAGATCCCCTCCTCTTTAGCCAGCCTGATCATGTACTCTACAGCCGTTTTGACGATACCTCGACGATCTCATCTACTACGCTAGGGTCGAAGAGCGGGGGTCTATAGTGTTCTACGAGTCCCTCGATGTACTCGTCTTTCTCCCCGCCAGCTAGGACGCTCCCTTTAGGAGTTACGGCTACAACCCTGCACTCAGGTTTTTCTCTCTTTCAGGAACCTCCCGATACCTGTTAGTGTGCCGCTCGTCACAACGCCCATCACGAAGGCGTCGATTTCTCCGCCCGTCTGTTGCCAGATTTCACGCGCCGTAGTCTCGTAGTGCGCCTTGACGTTAGCCTCATTTTCGAATTGATTGAGGAACACTCCCCTCTCTTCCGCCACTCTCCTAGCCATGTTCCTATAGAACACCCTAATCATGTATACGGCTATCCTGTCCTTGTGGCTTCCCGTGGGGTTGAAGTATTCTAGTTTCACTAGTATACGAGCGGAGATATGCTTAGACGTTTTCCTTAGTTCGACTAAGGGTGTGTTGCATACTAGGCTTATATAATATTATAGTGATTGTTCTACATAATTACGAGAGATTATATACACTATTTATAGTTATATCTACTATATACTTTCCTTTTACCTTATTTTTTAGGTGAAGACTTGACAGAAACGTTTATAAATTACCCATACTTATCTAGGCGAGGTTTACCCCCTGGGGGGAAGGCTTGGTTAGGAAGGTATCTAAACAGTTTAATGTTTTGGAGCACGAGCTAGTGCCGAAACACATAGTCCTGGACAAGGAGACCGCCGAGCTGGTACTTAAAATGCTGAACGTAAAGCCGTACCAGCTGCCCTGGATATACGAGAGCGACCCCGCTGCGAGGGCAGCGGGGGCTAAAGCCGGAGATATCGTGATGATCATAAGGGTTAGCCCAACAGCTGGTCAGTCAGTCTGTTTTAGGTATGTTAGGAGGGGTTAGGCTTGTCTGGCTTGCCTAAAGATTTCGCATGGCTTCTAGTTAGGGCTTTCATAGAGGAGAGAGGTCTCGTTAGGCAACACCTCGACTCCTACAACCAGTTCATCGAGCGCACAATGCAGGAGATAGTGAGAGAGATAGGAGAGGTTCACTCTGACCTGCCGAACATATACATTAAGCTGGGCAAGATATACGTAGGCGAGCCTAGGGTTAGGGAGGCTGATGGGTCTGAGTCCGCTATAACTCCTATGGTCGCTAGGCTTAGGAACCTGACGTACTCCGCCCCTATCTACCTAGAGATGTCGCTGGTGGTAGACGGGGAGGAGCAGGAGCCCACCACAGTCTATATCGGTGAGATGCCCATAATGGTTAAGTCGCTGAGATGCCCGTTAGCCTACGCCTCCGAGGAGAAATTGATAGGGCTGGGCGAAGACCCTAGAGACCCTGGAGGATACTTCATAATTAACGGCTCCGAGAGGGTTCTTATCACTCAGGAAGACCTCGCTGTCAATAAGGTACTGGTGGACGTCGGGAGGCCTGGGGCTTCGGTCACCCACATAGCCAAGGTCTTCTCTTCTAGGGCTGGCCAGAGGTCCTCCGTAACCGTTGAGCGAACGAAGGACGGTATGTTATACGTGACTATGCCCGGCATACCGGGTAGGATACCGCTTGCTGTCGCCATGCGCGCTCTCGGCTTAGAGACCGACCAGGAAATTATGATGGCTATAACCGACGACGAGGAGATACAGGGAGAGTTGATGCCCGTGCTAATAGAGCAGGGCAACATCGCCAGGACACAGGAGGAGGCTCTGGACTACATAGGTAACAGGATAGCCTACGGGCAGTTTAGAGCCGCCCGTATAGAAAGGGCTCAGGACTTCCTAGACAGACAACTACTACCCCACCTGGGCACCAGGCCTGAGAACAGGATAGCCAAGGCATACTTCCTAGGACAGATGGTTGAAAGGTTAATGGAGCTCTACCTTGGCCGCAGAAAGCCTGACGACAAAGACCACTACGCTAACAAGAGGTTGAAGCTCGCTGGCGACCTCATGGCTATGATATTCAGGCGGGCCTTCCGGAGTTTCACCGACGACTTAAGGTACAGTATGCATAAGCTGAAGAGTAGGATCAGAGAGATAAACCTCGTAACTCTGGTCAGAGCCGACGTGATAACTGATAAACTAATGAGCGCGTTGGCTACGGGTAACTGGGTAGGCGGTAGGACGGGTGTGAGTCAGATACTGGACAGGACTAACTACCTCTCGGCTATAAGCCACTTGAGGAGGGTGGTGTCCCCGCTGAGCCGTACACAGCCTCACTTCGAGGCGCGCGAACTACATCCAACCCAGTGGGGCAGGATATGTCCAGTCGAGAGCCCCGAGGGCCAGAACTGCGGCCTAGTTAAGAACCTAGCCCTCCTAGCTGTGCTCTCCATAGGTATCGACGAGGAGGAGATCTACAATCTCCTGATAGACAGGCTGGGCGTTATAGAGATACGCAGGGCTAGGGCTGAGGGTATCAAGGGTAGTAAAGTCTTCCTGAACGGCAGGCTCATAGGGATACACCCTAACGGGGCCGAGCTGGTAGAGACCATAAGGCAGCTCAGGAGGCAGGGCAAAGTCCATCACGAGGTCAACGTGGCTCACTACAAGGACGAGTACATAGACGAGGTCTACGTCAACTGCGACGCTGGCAGGGTTAGGAGGCCTCTCCTCGTAGTCGAGAATGGAGAAGTCAAATTAAAGCCAGAACACGTCGAGAAGCTCAGAACAGGAGAGTGGACGTGGTCTGACCTAATAAAGAGGGGTATAGTGGAGTACCTAGACGCCGAGGAAGAAGAAAACGCCTACATAGCCCAAGACGTCTGGAGTGTCGGGCCAGAGCACACGCACGCCGAGATAACTCCAGCCGCTGTGTTGGGCGTTGTGGCCTCCATAATACCCTTCCCTGAGCACAACCAGTCTCCGAGGAACGTATACGAGGCGGCTATGGGTAAGCAGGCCTTAGGGATACCTGGCACCAACTTTAAGATAAGGATGGACCCAAGGATGCACTTATTGCACTACCCCCAAAGACCCTTGGTAACGACTAAGGTAATAGAGATGCTCGAACTAGACAAGAGGCCTGCTGGGCAGAACTTCATCGTCGCTCTCATCACAGGTGGAGGGTACAACATTCAGGACGCTGTAGTGATTAACAAGGCATCCATAGAGCGCGGCCTGGCGCGCTCGGTGTTCTTCAGGACTTACGAGACTGAGGAGAGGAAGTACGCTGGGGGGCAGGAGGACAGAATAGAGAAGCCCGACGAGACCTTGATGGATAGGAGGCAGGAAGGGGCATACGACAACCTAGATGAGGAGGACGGCATAGCTATACCGGAGCGCGAGGTACACGGCGGCGAGGTAATCATAGGTAAGACGAGCCCGCCGAGGTTCATAGGTACCTACGAGTTCCGCCCTGTCACCAGGCGCAGGGATACTTCTATCGCGCTGAGGCACGGGGAGAAGGGTATCGTCGACAGAGTTATCTTAGCCACTTCTTCAGAGGGAACCAAGCTAGTAAAAGTCAGGGTTAGAGATCCCAGGATTCCGGAGCTGGGGGACAAATTCGCGTCTAGACACGGCCAGAAGGGCGTGATAGGATTAATACTACCACAGGAGGACATGCCTTTTACGGAGGATGGCATAGTCCCAGATCTCCTGATCAATCCGCATGCCATACCTTCGAGGATGACCGTAGGCCAGCTCTTAGAGTCCTTGGCTGGCAAAGTAGCTGCTCTCAAGGGAGAACTTGTGGACGGGACGGCGTTCGAAGGAGTTAGCGAGGAGACTCTGAGGGAGATGTTACGCAAGCTCGGCTTTAGGAGTGACGGTAAAGAGGTGCTTTACAACGGGATCACTGGAGAGAAAATGGAGGCTGAGATCTTCATAGGGGTGGTATACTACCAGAAGTTACACCACATGGTGGCCGACAAGATACACGCTAGGGCTAGGGGGCCGGTACAGATATTGACGAGGCAGCCGACTGAAGGGAGGGCTAGGGAGGGAGGTTTGAGGTTCGGAGAGATGGAGAAGGACTGTCTAGTCGGTCACGGCGCCTCTCTACTGCTCAGGGAGAGGCTATTCGAATCGGCGGATAAAACCTATATCTACGTGTGTGAGAACTGCGGCTTCATAGGCTACTATGACGCCCGTAGGAACGTATCAGTTTGTCATTTATGTAAAGATAAGGGTAGGCTCTATAGGGTACCTGTCTCTTACGCCTTCAAACTCCTCGTTCAGGAGTTAATGAGTATGGGTATAGCTCCTCGCATAATATTGAAAGATAAGGTGGAGGTGGCTTAAGCTTGTCGTTCATAGATGAGGAAGAGGAGACTAAAACTATTGGGGGAATAAAGTTCGGGCTTCTCTCTCCTGAGGAGATAATATCCATGGCTGTGGTCGAGATAAAGGAGAGCGAGACCTACGACGAGGAAGGCATGCCGGTACGCGGTGGATTAATGGACAGGAGGCTGGGAACAGTAGAGCCTGGGGTTAGGTGTCAAACCTGCGGTAACTACGTTAACCTTTGTCCCGGCCACTTTGGCTACATAAACCTCGCCAGGCCCGTGATACACCCGGAGTTCGCCAGGCACATATATATGCTGTTAAAAGCGACCTGCCGCAACTGTGGACGACTGCTACTACCTCAGGAAGAGATAGACAAGGCGTACGAACATCTCAAGACGCTAGAGAAACAATGGGTGATGTTGAAGTACAAGGAGGCTGAGCAGATAGCTAAGAAAGCTTCTCAGACCAAGATCTGTCCTCACTGTAACGCCCCTCAGTACAAGATAGTCTTCGAAAAGCCCTACTACTTCTACGAGGAGAGGGGGGATGTAAGAGTTAGGCTAATGCCCACCGAGATAAGGGAGCGCCTCTCCAACATACCGGACAGAGACTTAGAAGTTTTAGGCATAGACCCTAAGTACGCCAGGCCTGAGTGGGCAGTTCTAACCGTGCTAGCTGTGCCACCGATAGCTGTTAGGCCCACTATAACTTTAGAGTCTGGTTTGAGGTCTGAAGACGATTTAACCCACAAGCTAGTGGATATCCTGAGGGCTAATAACAGGTTGCTGGAGAACATCGACAGCGGAGCGCCTAGAATGATAATAGACGACTTATGGGATCTCCTCCAGTTCCACGTAGCCACGTTCTTCGACAACGAGTTATCCGGTATACCCCCAGCGAGGCACAGGTCCGGCAGGCCTCTTAGGACTTTGGCCCAGAGGCTGAAGGGTAAGGAGGGCAGGTTTAGAGGTAGCCTAGCAGGGAAACGCGTAGATTTCTCCGCTCGTACGGTAATCTCTCCTGACCCTAACCTCAGTATAAATGAGGTAGGCGTTCCAATAGAAGTCGCCAAGTCTCTCCTCGTACCCGAGAGAGTAACTGAGTGGAATATAGAGGAGATGAGAGAACTCGTCCGTAGAGGCCCCTCAAAGTATCCCGGCGCTAATTACGTGATAAGGCCTGACGGAGGCAGAACTGATCTGAGGTTCGCTAGAAACGAGGAGTTGGCCGAGGCACTGGCCCCGGGGTACGTAGTCGAGAGACACCTAAGAGACGGCGACATAGTGATCTTCAACAGGCAGCCTTCACTCCATAGAATGTCTATAATGGCCCACAGGGTTAAAATCCTCCCTTACAAGACCTTCCGCTTAAACCTGCTCGTAACCCCGCCATACAACGCTGACTTCGACGGAGACGAGATGAACCTACACGTACCCCAATCCGAGGAGGCGCGCGCCGAGGCTGAGACTCTAATGTTGGTTCAAGAGCAGATAATAACGCCGCGCTATGGAGCCCCGATAATAGGCGGCATACACGACTACATAACTGGCGCCTACCTCCTCTCCCGCAAGGACACCCTCCTGGACAAGAAAACGTTCTCCCAGCTGGCCTACTTAGCCAAATATAAGGGGTCTCTTCCGGAGCCTGCAGTACTCAAACCCAAGAAGTACTGGACGGGCAAGCAACTAATCTCCCTATTCCTCCCCGAAGATTTCAACTACGCTAACAGGGCTAAGGTCTGTATGGCATGTAAGGAATGCCTGAACGAGCGCTGCCCATATGACGCCTACGTCTTGGTGAGGCGTGGAGAGCTGCTCGTAGGTGTTCTGGATAAGAAGGGTATAGCCGCTGAGCAGGCAGGCACCCTACTCCACGAGTACGTTAAAATGTATGGTAAGGCTAAGGGTGCCGAGCTGATGGACACCCTCTTCAAAACTTTCATAGCCTTCCTAGACATGAGGGGCTTCACAATAGGTCTGGATGATGTGGAGCTTCCAGAGGAGGCTATCAAGGAGGTTGAGGAAGCGCTCGAAGAAGCCAGGGAGAAGGTCAACCAGTTAATAGAGAGGTACAAGGAGGGCACCCTCGAACTCTCGGCTGGTATGACGTTAGAGGAAACACTAGAGAATAAGATCCTAGGAGTTCTGGAGAGGGAACTTAGCGGGAAGATAAACGAGGTCATAGCCAAGTACGCTGATAGGAATAGTAACGCTATGATAATGGCCTTATCGGGGGCTAGGGCTAACCCTGTTAATATAATGCAGATGGCCGCAGCTCTAGGACAGCAAACCGTGAGGGGTAGGCGTATAAGAAGGGGATACACCAATAGGCCCCTACCACACTTCAAGCCGGGAGACTTAGGGCCTGAAGCCAGAGGATATATAAAGAACAGCTTTAAGCGCGGGCTTACCCCAGTCGAGTTCTTCTATCACTCCATGGCTGGCAGGGAGGGCCTAGTGGACACAGCAGTTCGTACAGCTGACAGCGGGTACATGTACCGGCGTTTATCCAATGCTCTCCAAGACTACTACGTCGCGTACGACGGCACTGTAAGGTCGTCTGAAGGCTTCATCATACAATTGAGGTATGGTGAGGATGGCGTAGACCCCTCCAAGAGTGACTCTGGCCGCGCCGTGAACATCGATAGGGTAATTATGAGAGTGCTGGCCGCGAGAGACGGCAAGCCCGTGAAGCCTATAGACGAGAAGACTCTCAGAGCCTTGGTGGAGTCGAAAGCGGAAGACCTACCCCTGAAGTTAAGGGAGGAACTCGTAGAGAAGATATCTGCTAAGAAGCTAGGCGAGGAAGAAGCTAAACAGGTGATCGAGGAAGTCATCGAGGAGTACAGGAGGGTGCTCGTAGAGCCCGGCGAGGCCGTAGGTATAGTGGCTGCGCAGTCGATAGGCGAGCCCAGCACCCAGATGACGTTGAGGACGTTCCACTTCGCCGGTATGAGGGAGTTCAACATAACGTTAGGCCTCCCAAGGCTTAAAGAAATAGTGGATGCTAGGAGGAGTCCTGAGACGCCGTTAATGTACATCTACCTGAAGGGTGAGTATGCCAAGAATAGGGAGAAGGCCTTAGAGCTGGCCAGTAAAATGGAGCTAACAACTATAAGGGACGTGTCCGAGAGCTTAGAGGTGAACTACCTAGAGGGAGTCATAATAATCAGGCTCGACCCCGACATGCTGGCTAATAGAGGGGTAACGCCGAGAGACGTCGTGAAGGCCATAAATAGGATTAAGGGCAAGAGGGGCAAAGTCGAGGTGAAGGAGGAGAACGGGAAACCCGTAGTAATATATGACGTCGGTACGCTGGACGTAGTCAAGCTGAGAAGAATGTTCACCAGGGTAGCCGGGCTGAAGTTGAGGGGTATTAAGGGTATAAAGCACACCGTGGTCAGGGAGATAGTTGAGAACGGCGAGAAGCGCTTCATGATAATCGCCGAAGGGTCAAACTTAGCCGCTGTCATAGGGATGGAGGGAGTAGACCCAACCAGGACAGTGACGAACAACATTCACGAGATAGCCGACGTACTGGGGATAGAGGCCGCCAGGACCATGATAGTGAAAGAGATGAAATCAGTGCTGGACGAGTTCGGCTTAGACGTCGACATACGCCACCTTCTACTAGTAGCCGACTCGATGACCTTCACCGGCGAGATAAGAGAAGTAGGGAGGCACGGAGTAGCTGGCGAGAAAACCGGTGTGCTGGCTAGGGCAGCCTTCGAAGTTACGGTTAAACACCTGGCTAACGCCGCCATGAGGGGCGAAGTAGACGAGCTCAAGGGAGTAACGGAGAGCATAGTAATAGGCTCCGTACCCATACCTGTCGGTACAGGCTCGGTAAAACTCTTAATGACCCCTTAAAACCCTTTAATCCTTTTTTATTTTGATTCGTAATTCCTAAATATGTTTAGAGAGAACTTCACTTTCCGCTATCTTTTCGCCCGGAAACTTTTTAACATGGGCCTCGTAATCCTTGATGCTATGGACTTTACTAGGGAGCTTCAGACGGCTATAAGGACGGGGAAGGTTGTAATAGGTTCTAAGAGTACTTTGAAAGCCCTGCTGAACGGTAAGGCCAAGCTTATCATAATGGCCTCCAACGCGCCAGACAGTATCAGGGAAGACCTGAAACACTACTGTAAGCTGGTCAATACACCACTATACGTCTATCCCGGTACGAGCTGGGACTTAGGGGCTGTCTGTAGGAAGCCCTTCATGGTTGCGGCGCTCGCGATCCTCGACCCTGGGGAGAGCAATATTTTAGAGCTGGGTAAGAAGGAGGGGTGATAGAGCCCCGTGCCCCAGATTAAGTTGACAGAGTTGGAGATGCAGTACATCACCCTTCTCCAGGGAATGACCGGTACCACGGTTATGGACTGCGTTATCGACGACGACAGAGACCGTGTTATCTACCTCGTGAAGCAGGGCCAGGTAGGTATAGCTGTGGGTAAGAACGGCGTGAACGTTAAGAGTCTCAGGAAGCTCCTCAAGAAAGACATCGAGATAATAGAGTACGCGGAGACCTTGGAGCAGCTTGTCAAGAACAGCTTGTTCCCGGCTAGGGTGTTATCGATGAGAGTGAAGAAGACGGCGGACGGTAGGAAGATAGTAGTAGTTAAGGTACCCCCGGAGGACAAGGGCTTGGCGATAGGGAGGGGCGGGCGGAACATCTCCAGAGCCCGCATATTGGCGAAAAGGTACTTCAATGTGGACAGCGTGATCATAGAGTAATGTTTAAAACACCTAAATCGATAGGTTGCGGTAGGTGGTAGTTAGTTGACAGGGTCCAAGTCGCCGAAGGGTCAGTTCGCGGCTAGGAAGTTAAAGAGGAAGAGGCAGAAGTTTAGGTGGAGTGACGCGTACTACAAGAGGAGAATGCTCCAGCTAGCTAAGAAAGTCGACCCACTCGAAGGAGCCCCTATGGCTAGGGGGATAGTACTGGAGAAGGTCGGTATCGAGAGTAGGCAGCCGAACAGCGCCGTCAGGAAGTGCGTCAGAGTGCAGCTAATAAAGAACGGTAAGATAGTAACGGCGTTCCTGCCGGGAGACGGTGCTTTGCTCTTCGTAGACGAGCATGACGAGGTAATTATTGAGAGGATAGGCGGCCCCGAGGGTAGGGCTTACGGAGACCTGCCGGGTGTAAGGTTTAGGGTGGTCAAGGTCAACGGGGTATCGCTGATAGAGCTGCTGAGGGGTAGGAAGCAGAAACCTATGCGGTGAGGAACGCTTGCCAGAAGAGCCCCGAATAAAAATACTCAGGCTCGAGGAAAACTACGCCGAGTTCATTCTAGAAGGGGTAACGCCAGCGTTCGCCAACACTCTGCGCAGGATAATCCTCTCAGAAGTCCCGACGCTTGCCATAGACGAGCTGATAATAGCCGAGAACACATCAGTCCTATTCGACGAGGTACTAGCCCATAGGATAGGCTTCATACCCTTAAGAGTAGACCTTGACACCTACGACTACCTGAGGGAGTGCTACGAGGAAGGCAAGAAGGAGAACTGCGAGGTTAGGTTTAGGTTAAAGGTGGAAGCCGGGGAAAGACCCGTATACGTTTACTCAGGGCATTTAAAGCTTCAGAAACCCCCACAGTCATTAGAAGTCGTACCCTTCGACATATCTCCGGTATCCGACGCCATAGTGATAGTGAAGCTGGGTCCAGGGCAAGCCGTAGAGTTGGAAGCTATAGCTAAGATGGGTGTGGGGAAAGACCACGCCAAGTGGCAGCCAGTCTCCGTAGCCGCCTACAAGTACATGCCTGTGATAAAAATACTGAAAGATACGGGTGAGGAAGCCGAGAAATGCGCCGAAATATGCCCCAAGAAGGTCTTCGAGGTTAAGGACGGCAAGCTCGTAGTAGCTCGGCCACTGGACTGCAGCCTGTGTAGGGAGTGCGAGATAAAATGTCCCGGAGTGGTCAAAATAGGGTGGAGAGACGACACTTTCATTTTCAAGGTTGAGGGGCTGGGCATGATACCAGTCTGGAAGATAATAGACGTGGCCTTTGACGTACTAGCCTCTAAGGCCGAGTCCTTTAAGAACGCTGTGAGTGGGCTGCAGGGCGAAGGTCAAAGTGAAAGTTTATAACCCGCCTAAATAACCCATGGCTGGTGTTTGTTATGAAGAGGACAGGGCCCACTAACATCCACCTCCGCCTGCTGATATCAGCGTTGAGGAAGAAGGCCCGGGAACACGGCGCACTCATGTGGAGGAGGGTAGCCGAGCTGCTCGAACGCCCGAGAAGGATGAGGGTAGCCGTCAATTTGAGCAAGATAAACAGGTACACGAAGGAGGGAGATGTAGTGGTCGTACCCGGCAAAGTGCTGGGCTCCGGCACTCTAGACCACAGCGTGACAGTTGCGGCCTGGGCTTTCTCGGCCAAGGCTAAGAGGGAGATAGAGAAGGTCGGGAGGGCGATACCCATAGAGGTTTTACTGGAAGAACGCCCCGACGGGAGCGGGGTTAAGATAATCATTTGAGGTGAAGGGTATGAGTGGGGAGGTTAAGGTTATAGACGCTGAGGGTTTAGTCGCGGGTAGGTTGGCCAGCATAATAGCCAAACGCCTGCTTTTAGGGGAGAGAATAGTCGTGGTTAACGCTGAGAAAGCCATAATCACGGGTAAGAGGGAGAGAGTTCTGGAGTGGTACGGCAAGCGGGTGACGGAGTGGAGAACTTACTACAACCCTGAGAAGAGAGGGCCGAAGGTCCCTAGGCGGCCCGACAAAGTGTTCAAGCGCATGGTGAGAGGGATGCTGCCGAGGAAGAAGCCGAGGGGTAGGGCTGCTCTAAAGAGGTTGAAGGTCTACATAGGCGTGCCAGAGGAATACTCAAACGCCAAGTTCGAGAGGATAAAAGAGGCGGAGCTTAAAAACAGGCAAATACCTTATATTACGCTCAAAGAACTCTACGAGGCCTTCGGTGGTAAGCTATGAGGATAGTACTAGTATCCGCGAGGAGGAAGACTGCGCGTGCTAGAGTGATAGTCAAGGAGGGTAAGGGAAGGATATTCATAAACGGGGCCCCCCTCGAAGTACTAGAACCAGAGGCCGTACGCTTAAAGGTAATGGAACCCATACTACTCGCAGGTGAAAGCATAGTCAGTAAGGTCGATATTTATGCTAAGGCTAAAGGAGGCGGAGTAATGGGGCAAGCATCCGCCATAAGGACGGCCATAGCCCGCGCCTTAGTTGAGTGGACTAAGTCCGAAGAGCTGAGAAAACTCTACTTAGAGTACGACAGACACCTACTTATAGAGGACCCCAGGCAGGCAGAGCCCAAGAAACCACGGGGTAGGTCTGCTAGAGCGAAGAGGCAGAAAAGCTATAGGTAACCGGTTATCCCTTAATAGTCTCATACCTTATTACTTCGTCTATCAGGTCTACGTGAGATAGGAACATCCTCCTACAACAATATCTCTTAATACCCATATCATCTAGTACCTTACCCGGATCTTCTCCCTGCGCGACTCTCCTAGCGTACTCCAACCATTTATCCGCTATCAAGGCGCCACACGTGAAACACCGAATCGGTATTATCAACCTCTTACCCCCCACTTTTCACATACTCCGAGCTTAAAACTTTACCTTTCCTTTCTTTTAGAAAGCCTAATATATAAGTCACTATGTGGGCTAGCTGGGTCGTTATGGCTGAGCCGTCGCAGGAGCCGGAGATAAAAGAGGAGGAATTGCTGATACCCCTGGAAATGTACCTAGCTGCCGGCGTCAGGATAGGGACTAGGATGAAGAGCAAGTTTATGATGCGCTTCATATACAGCGCCCGCCCCGACGGCCTTTACCTGCTAGACGTTAGGAAGACGGACGAGAGAATAAGAATTGCAGCCCGTTTCATAGCTCAGTACCAGCCGAACAGGGTAGTAGTGGTTTCCGCCCGCCAATACGGGCAGAAACCCGTAAGGAAGTTCTGCTCCGTGGTTGGCTGTATACCCATAGTCGGCAGGTTCCCACCCGGCACGTTCACAAACCCAGCCTTAGACTCGTACATAGAAGCAGACCTAGTAGTAGTCACAGATCCTAGGATGGACGCACAAGCGGTTAGAGAAGCCGCGATAGCTGGTATCCCTGTAGTAGCCCTCTGCGACACGGATTCTCCTGTGAGTAACATAGACTTAATCATCCCCATCAATAACAAGGGTAGGAAGGCCTTAGCGCTGGTTTACTGGCTCCTAGCTAGGCAGGTACTTAGGGAGAGAGGCGAGATACCTCCTGACGGTGACTTACCGATACCACCCGAGGAATTCGAGGCAAAAGTATTAGTAACTACTGGAGAAGTAATTTAACACTCTTCTCACTAAATACTGGGGTTATAACATGGTTAAGATTCGCAGACCTGTAGTAGCCGGTCTTTTCTACGAGGATAACCCGGATTCTCTAAAGAGGCAAATAGAGGAGTGTTTTCTCCACAAGTTGGGGCCCGGTAGACTTCCTGCAGAGCCTCAACCGTACTCTAAGAGCGTACTGGGAGTAATAGCTCCACACGCGGGCTACATGTATTCCGGGCCAGTAGCGGCTCACAGTTACCTGAAGTTAGCAGAGTCTGGGAAGCCCAAGGTTCTCTTTATATTCGGGCCTAACCACCACGGGCGGGGAGACCCCATAGCCATTTCCTCCATGGAGTACTGGTTAACTCCTCTCGGGAAGTTAAGGGTAGACTTGGAGCTTGGGAAGGAGCTGGCTAAGAGGAGCGGTATAGCTTCCCTAGAGGACTTCGCGCACATACACGAGCACTCCATAGAGGTTCAACTACCGTTCATACAGTATGTGTTCGGAGAAGAAGTCTCGATAGTACCTGTCTGTATGATGCTGCAATACCCGCAGGCGGCCGAGGTACTAGGTAAGACTGTCGCCTCCATGATAGAGGAATACGGGTTAGAAGCTTACATAATCGCCAGCAGCGACTTCAACCACTACGAGCCAGTTGAAGTCACAGAGAGGAAAGATAAGAGGGCGCTGGAGAAAATACTAGCCCTAGACTACAAAGGCCTGTACGACGTCGTTGTGGAGACGCCAATATCCATATGTGGGCCTGGCCCCATAATGGTTCTCCTAGTAGCCGCTAGAGAACTCGGGGCGAAGAACGTGGAGATCTTGAAGTACGCCAATTCGGGAGACGTAACAGGTGACTACTCAACCGTGGTCTCCTACGCCAGTATAGCGTTCATGTGGTGAAAAAATGCACTTAACCGAGAGGAGGAAAACTGAGCACATAGCTATAACAATAAGCGAGAACGTTGACTCTAAGTCATCCTCCCTCTTCGAATGCGTCTTCTTAATCCATAGGGCCATCCCCGAGGTAAACCTAGAGGAAGTAGACCTGAGTACGACCTTCCTGGGGAAGAAGATTAAAGCTCCGATAATCATAGCTGGTATGACTGGAGGTAGCGAGCTAGGTGGGGAACTTAATAGAGCGATGGCCCGCGCAGCGCAGAGCTTGGGTCTAGCCATGGGTGTAGGTAGTCAGAGGGCAGCACTCGAAGACCCGAGCCTTAAGAAGACATTCTTTGTCGTTAGAGAGGAGGCTCCAGACATACCTGTAATCGCCAACATAGGTGCTAGCCAGTTAGTTAAAAGCGAGGACTACTCGTCTCTAGCCGCAGAATTAATAGACATGATTTCGGCAGACGCGGTAGCTATCCACCTAAACTCCCTACACGAAGCCGTGCAACCGGAGGGAGAACCCCACTACAAGGGCGTGGTGGACGCTATTAAGGACTTCGTGAAAGCCTGCCCCAAGCCTGTCATAGTAAAAGAGACGGGTTGCGGGATTTCCAGGGAGGACGCCGCCGTACTCGTTAAAACCGGTATATGCGGGATAGACGTCGGCGGTATGGGCGGTACCTCGTTCGCCATGGTAGAGGCCTTAAGAGCTAAGACTTCTGGTTACTTCATCGAGGAAAGAGTAGCTAACACCTTCGGCTCCTGGGGTATACCGACAGCTATAAGCGTGCTGGAGGTTAGGTCTGTCGCGCCAGAGATTCCACTGATAGCTACGGGAGGTGTAAGGAGCGGGTTAGACGCTGCTAAGGCCCTGAGGATAGGTGCTGATTTCGCGGGAATAGCCAGGCCTGTGATTAAGGCGGCGTTCGAAGGGGGGCACGAAGGCGTGAAGCGCTACCTAACCTCTATAATCCGAGAGCTTAAACTCACCGCCTTTCTGGTTGGGGCGCGTAATATCCACGAGTTAAGGGAGAAACCAGCAGTCATAACTGGGTTCTTGAGAGAGTGGATAAAAATCAGAGGTTTAGAGGGCGTAGCCAAGAAATTAGGTCTCTTATTTTAGACTCTCCTCCCTCTCCTGCCGCCAGGCTTCCTTATCGTGTCCGTCGGTAGCGGAGTCACGTCCTCTATACTGAGAACCATTAAGCCAGCTCTAACGAGGGCCCTAATGGCTGGCCCAGCCCCAGGCCCCGGAGTCTTCGGGCCATAACCTCCGGGAGCCCTGATTTTAACATGAACCTTCCTAATCCCCTTATCGAGGGCTATCTTTGCAGCCCTCATAGCTGCCTGCATGGCGGCCCAGGGGCTGGGCTTGTCCCTGTCAGCCTTAGCTATCATACCGCCAGTTACGAACGCTATAGTTTCCGCTCCGCTAAGGTCGGTTATGTGTATGATTGTGTTATTGTAGCTAGCGTATATATGGGCTATCCCCGTGTCCCCTCTCTTAGGCTTGCTTTTTTGCTCGCTCATTCAACCGCCACCTCCTCCTTTTCCTCCTTCATCCTCTGGGCGTAGGGAGATAGCGGGTAATAGTCTATCTTATCTTCCTCCTCTCTTGAAACCAGGTGGCCGGGGCTTTTGATTCTCCTCCCGTTAATAGCGATGTGCCCGTGAACTATTAGCTGGCGCGCGTGATATGTGGAGGTTGCTAGCCCTTTCTTGTAAACTATGGTTTGTAGCCTTCTCTCCAACACGTCATCAACGGTTAGGCTTAGGATGTCGTCTAGCGTTGCGTCTTCGCTGGGTAGGAGCCCCATCTTGTAGAGCTTCCTAATTAGGGGTCTCCCTCTTCTCTCCCTCTCTTCAGGTGAGAGCGCTAGTAACCTACGGGCCTTGCCTCTCATTCTCCTAAGCACGGTTTTAGCTATCCACAGCTCTCTCTTGTTCCTCAGCCCATACCTACCCATGAGCTCTAGTTCTTGCTCCAGTATCTCCTTCCTCCAGGGGTGTGAGGGCCCCTCCCACTTCTTACGAGGCTTCTTCGGGTCGCCCATCTACTCACCTCTACCTGCTCTTCTTCCTCCTCACGCCTATCGTCATGCCAGTCCTACCCGTAGTCTTAGTGCGCTGACCCCTAACCTTCAAGCCTAACCTATGCCTTATCCCGCGCCAACACTTAATCTTCTTCATGAACTCTATGTCCTGCCTCACCGTGAACACTAAATCAGAGGTTATCAAGTGCCTATTCTCCCCCGTAAACGGGTCTTTACGCCTATTAAGAATCCACGGCGGTAGTTTTAGCTCGTGCACGTTCTTAACTATCGCGTCGAGTTTCTCTATCTCTTCCTCACTAAGGGAGCCGAGCTTCCTCTCGGGGTCAAACCCCATCTTCCTGCAGATAATGTAGGCTAAGTTAATCCCTATCCCCTTAATCCCCGTCAAGGCGTACACTAGGCTTTTATCGCCCGGTAAGTCTTCACCCGCGATGCGTACTATGTGTTTAAACTCCTCGCTCACGCTACCACACCTAGCTTCTCTCTAAATACATTATTTAAAGCTTTACCGTTAATGTATAGAAAGGTAGCACTTAAAGTAATATATTCCCGTAGCGGGAAGATAAAGGAGGGCCGGGGTGCCCGAGAGGACTAAGACCGCCCATAAGGGCCGGATCGTCTACAGGGGGCGGACTTGAGATCCGCTGGCTGTACAAGCCGCCCGGGTTCGAATCCCGGCCCCGGCGCCACTCTACGCTTTCTTCGCTCCTCTCCACATGGAGGGGTAGGTTCCCGGCTCCATAACGACGAATCTCGGCGTAGCGGCTATGCCTTTAGTCGCTGTCATTATGTGTTCGCTCCTCATTTTAGCCTCTCCTATGGCTACGAGTTCGCCTTTTAGAGTCATTATGGCTACCCAGTCGTCTACTCTTATCGGGGTTTCTATGCGGAGTATTCCGGGTACTGCTAGCGGAGCCCCTCTACAGATGGCGTCCACCGCGCTATCCCTGACCACTATCTTGGGTAAGTGTTGTACGGCGTACTCGACCGGCAGCACTACCTCCCTTATGTAGTCCTCTATCCCCTCCTCCTTCCAGAAGTGGTAGGCATCCACTAAGTCGTGGAGTGTCGATAAGTGTTCCTCCTCTGTGAAACAGCCAGCCCTTATCCTCCTCAACTCCTGCATATGAGCGCCCACACCTAGTATTTCCCCCACGTCGTGGCACAGCTTACGCATATAGGTGCCAGCCTCGCACCACACCCTCAAGAGTACGTCCCTCCCCCTCCTCTCCAAGACCTCTATCTTGTAGATCCTCCTTATCCTCACAGCCCGCTTAACCGCTGACCTCAGGGGAGGCCTCTGATAGATAGCCCCTTCAAACTCCTTCAACACTTTGAGTAGCTTATCGTCGCTGACGTCCCCGTGTAGCCTCATTACGCAGATGTACTCTTTATCCTCCTTAAGCAGTACCGGGATTACTCTAATTGCTTTGTTCAGCGTTATAGGGAGTACCCCGGAGACCTTGGGGTTTCCCCGCCCCCTAGGGGCTCTAGGGTCCCCGCATGGGCCACCTTCTTAAACCCAAGTAGCCTTTTTATCCAGGCTACGACTTCGTGGCTCGACGGGCCTATCGGCTTATCGAGGTTCACGACCCCGTACTCTAATAACTCTTTGACGCTCCTCTCCTCCGGGGCCTTGCCATAGCGGGGGTCTGTTTCATCCTCCGCCTTAATCAAGATTTCACGCTTCTCCCTCCTCCACAAGACCTAGCTCACCTAAGCAAAAACTGGTTTTAAGGGTGTCTTCATCTCATCTATTAACCCTGCAGCCTCCAGCGCTTTAAGTACTTCTTCGTCGCTAGCCCCTCTCGGTATATCTATCTTGTAGGGTGTGGGCTCTAAGTGCTTGATGTTAGCCCTCCTCCTCTTCACTCCCGTGAGGGGTTTGGGCCCTGTAACTAGGACGAAGTTGTCGTCTATTATGTCTACGACTACGCACTTCCTACCGGCTTCCCTGCCCGCGGTCTTCACGCATATACGGCCGACGTCGTACACCCTCACCATAGCTAAACACCGCTTCCCCTTTACTCATGATCTTTTTAACTCTTGCCCTCGGAAACCTAAGGCCATACCGGTTAGCCTGCCGATTAACGGGGCGAACCAGAGGCTCGTGAGTACGTACCATATCGGGAAGGTTACAGGGGCGTACCCTAGTATGGGCAGTACGGCTATAGTTTTCCCGGCGAAGATATCCGACGCGACTCTGAAGAACAGGAACCAGACGATTAGCGAGACCACGTTCCCCTTAATCCTCTCCGCGGCAACCTTATTCTTCAGCCTGTCTATCCTGGGCTTCTCCCTCAAAACCTGGTTGTAGAGCTTGCGGTCTCTCTCCTTAATAGCCTTCTTACGTCTCTCCTCCCACCTGGCTATCTCCTTCAGGGCGTAGCTTAACTCCTCCTCTTTATACACTAAGCGGGATATCGCCCTAGAGATGAAGACGCAGAGCATAGCCACGAAAGTAGCAGTTAGAGAAGAGACCGGCCATGTCACTAAGGGTGATAGGAGAGTCCTGATAAACTCTATAAAGGACGAGTAGGGATCCAAGCCTCACCACCGACACAGGATTCTTATCACAAAGAAAATATATATACTCCTAGTCTCTGGTGTGCTGTGAGGTGTACGTAATGCCTAGGCCCTCGCTACGCTCCCGTACAACTAAGAGGAAGCTCGTGAGAACCCCTGGCGGTAGACTGGTGATACACGTCATCCCGAAGAAACACGACGTGCCTAAGTGCGCGATATGTAAACGCCCCCTACACGGCTTCCCTAAGTTAACAGCTCGGGAGGAGAGACACGGGCACAGGCCGCCTAACAGGATCTACGGCGGCTACCTGTGCCCTCAATGTCTAAAGCAGGGTCTAAGGAACGCAGTGAGGGCTCTCTACACATGAAGAGGTTAATAGTTATAGCGATAAGCGGGCAACCCGGAGCTGGCAAGACTACCTACGCCCGTTTCCTAGCTAGGGAATACAAGTTAAGGTACGTCTCTAACGGGATGCTGTTCCGGGAGTTAGCTAAGGAGAGAGGGGTTAGCTTTGAAGAACTCCACAAGATAGCTGAGCGAGACCTCAGCATAGACCTTGAGATAGACAGGCGGGCCGAGGAGGAGGCTAAGAAAGGAGGCGTAGTGATAGAGGGGCACTTGCCGGTCTGGTTGCTGGGCGACCTCGCCCACATAAAGATAGTCTTCATAGCCCCCTTCGAAGAGCGGGTTAGGAGGATAGCGTCTCGGGACGGGTTAAGCGAGGAGGAAGCCGCCAGACTGATAAAAACGAGGGAGGAGAGCAACTGGAGAAGGGCTCAGAAGTACTACGGGGTCGATATAAGAGACCTCTCCGTCGCAGACCTCGTGGTTAATACAGGTAAACTTGACGTTTTAGGGGTTAAAAGGGTAGTAAAAACATTCGTAGAGGAGTACAGAAAAAATAATTCTGACATATTCCCTTAATCTGTCAATCAAGTTAAACTTATATAGCCGCTAGCACTTCACTTAGAGCGCACTTAGAATGAATGTTAGAGTATGATGAGGTGGAGGATGTGTCTTCAAAGAAGCCACACTTAAACCTTGTGGTGATAGGGCACGTAGACCATGGTAAGAGCACACTAATGGGCAGGCTGCTCTACGAGATAGGCGCCGTAGACGAGAGAATAATCAGGGAATACGAGGAAGAAGCTAAGAAGATAGGCAGAGAGACCTGGAAATACGCCTGGGTCTTAGACAAGCTGAAGGAGGAGAGGGAGAGAGGCTTAACCATAGACCTAGGTTTCTACAAGTTCGAGACTAAGAAGTACTTCTTCACCCTGATAGACGCACCAGGACACAGGGACTTCGTCAAGAACATGATCACGGGGGCCAGCCAGGCGGACTGCGCCCTACTAGTGGTATCTGCCAAGACTGGCGAGTACGAGGCAGGCGTAAGCCCCGCTGGTCAGACCACTGAGCACATATTCCTAGCTAGAACGATGGGCATTAACCAGTTAATAGTAGCTATCAACAAGATGGACGCCACCGAGCCGCCTTACAGCAAGGAGAGGTACGAGGAGGTTAAGAGCGGAGTCGCTAGGTTGCTCAAAATGGTAGGCTACCCAGTCGATAAGATACCCTTCGTACCCACCTCTGCCTGGTACGGCGACAACGTAACTAAGAAGAGCGACAAGACCCCGTGGTACGACGGCCCAACCCTACTGGAGGCCTTCGACACATTCGAGGAGCCTCCCAAGCCCATAGACAAGCCACTCCGCATACCGATACAGGACGTCTACTCTATTAGGGGTGTAGGTACGGTACCAGTCGGCAGGGTAGAGACGGGCGTGCTTAAAGTCGGGGACACTGTTGTGTTCATGCCGCCCAACATTAAGGGCGAGGTTAAGTCCATAGAGACCCACCACGTGAGGATCGAGCAGGCAGTACCCGGCGACAACATAGGCTTCAACGTTAAGGGCGTGAGTAGGGACCAGATAAGGCGCGGAGATGTCGCTGGCCACCCGGACAACCCGCCAACTGTGGCCGAGGAGTTCGTAGGCCGTATCTTCGTGCTGTACCACCC
>Ga0190367_1000790_pt1 | contig 20704 bp, 20 predicted proteins | sample 4872181011_MG_FD_171838 | JGI IMG/M metagenome (GOLD analysis project Ga0190367, IMG submission 171838) | Hydrothermal vent microbial mat bacterial communities from Southern Trench, Guaymas Basin, Mexico - 4872-18-10-11_MG | ecosystem: Environmental > Aquatic > Marine > Hydrothermal vents >...
ATACCTGACTACGCCTATTTGTTTATCATGGATCGGACATCCAAAGCAACTCCAATGCCTAACCCAATGCCTTAGATCATGTTGAAATGAACCAAGACGCCAGGCTTCAGGGCTATATGCCTCTTGATTATTCTTTACTCCTTGTTGCCCTATCTTTCCAAAGAGGGTGACCAGATAAGGCTCCTCAAACCTAGCGCGGATTGAACGAACCGTGGCTGCCTGTTTTTGGAGGAAGCTCATCCAAATGTTAAGAGCCTCTTTGAGCTTCGACTTGTCCTTGATTGGAAAGCCCTTTCTTCCTCTGACGGCGATTGCCTTTAAGTTCTTCGATCCAAATACGGCTCCTAGCCCTGATCTCCCGTAGACGCACCAGTATTCTGTGACCACACATGCGTATCTGATCATATGTTCTCCTGCTGGACCTATACATATTGATCTCAAAAGGGGGTCATTGTGTATTTTCTTTAGCTTCTCAATCGTTTCATGAGTACTTAATCCCCAGAGGGCTGATGCGTCTTTGATCTCAACCTCATCGTCATTTATCAACACGTACACTGGTTTCTCAGCTTTTCCGGTTATGAGCAAACCGTCATATCCAGCGAATTTAAGCTCTTGATGGAAATTCCCACCAGCTGTCGAGTGAGCGATACCGTTGGTTAAGGGATTCTTTGAGACTAGCGCCGTCCTACCTAAGGGTAGCCCTGTTAATGGTCCAGTCATTAAGCAAATTACATTACCTGGACCTAATGCATCTTCTCCCCTTCTCACCCTCTTCCATAGATACCAAGCTCCTAGTCCTCGGCCTCCGAGAAACTTTCTGAGCACCTCCTCCTCTAGATTAATCTCCTTTATCGATTTCGTTGAGAGGTCGATGTCTAAGATCTTTTCATAATATCCGCCTATCATGGTCGCTCCTCCCTCCCCTTGTAGTAGAATATAGATTTCATTAAGAACTCAGCGATCTTTTCAGGTGGATATGCGTAATTTTCAGGAGGCAGGTAATCGGCTGGCCCCGCGATAAACTCTAGACAGCCCTCAGGGCATTCTTTAACACATTCAGGATCGCCTCCGCACAGATCACATATTAAAGGATATTTCTCCTGTGGATGGAAGAAAACCGCTTTAGCCGGGCATGCAGTACTGCACTCTCTATCACACTCCAGCTCGACACATTTATCGGCGTCGACAATCACGGCTCCACTTTCCTCATCAACATAAAGTATTGAATTCGTTCGGTCCCCTGGATCACTGGCTGGACAAGCCTCAATGCAAGGCTTTGGGTCAGCGCAGATCCTACAAAGTACCGGTATATCGACTCCTTTGAATGGAATTACTCTGATCCTAGAATACTCAGGATTTATCGTCCCAAATTTATGCATGCTACAAACTATCTCACATATTCTGCAACCTGTGCATCTCTTGAAGTCAGGGTATATTCGAGCATAGACTCCGGGGCCGCTGGGATCTGTTCTAATTCTACCCAACCCCTCTCACCGGAAGCTACCGTTCAAATCTCAGATATAACCTTATCCTTATGATCTATTCCGATTTTGGCATAAGTCTTATCGCTTCTCTGGGGCAAATACTCATACATAATCCACATCCATGACAAGAATCCTCTATGACCATAGGCTTTCCATTCACTAACTTTAAAGCGCCATAGGTGCAAACTCTTTCACACGTTCCACATTTACTACAAAGTCTTGTATCGATGACTGCTACGCGTGGGGTGTAGTCCTCCTCATCCCTTAAGTGCTTTAATGCAATTCCTCTAATCTCTTCTAGGCTCTCATAATTCATTTCCCTCATGAATTCCTCTATCTCCTTGATTACCTTTGAGAATATTCCAATTCCTTTTAGAATCGCTGCTGTATGTAAGCAGACACATTTTGCACCTACCATGAACATCTCAATCGCATCCCTGCCGCTAAATACACCTCCGCCCCCGAACACTGGTATGTTAACAGCTTTAGCTATCTCCGCTATGCATCTAATCGCTATTGGCTTTATCGCTGGACCTGAGAGATAGCCGTAGCCAAACCTTGAGCCCAATAATGGTCTCCCCGTCTTCACATCTATTATGAGACATGGTCCTATGGTGTTTATTCCCGATATCGCATCAGCTCCAGCCGACTCTATTGCTCTTGCGTATTCTTTGATATCCGGTAGGTTTGGACCAACTTTTATTATCAATGGAATGTCTATCGCCTCCTTTACCATTCTAACTTCCTCAACTAACTCGTCGATAGGGATCGTAGATATTGGTATCTCAATCATATCTGCTCCAGCCTTTTCTAGGGCTTTTGCCATCCTAATCGTTGAGTCTATAGTCGTTCCCTTTACACTAGCTATTACTGGTTTTCCACCCTCTTTAGCTATCTTAAGCTCCCGCCGAACCATTTCATCAACTCCAGGGGCTTCCCAATCATAATTTATCAAGCCACCATTAACGGTTATCATACTGGGTTGAGGAGAAGCTCTGTACTTCTCAGCTATGGTCTTGGTAAAAATCGCACCAACGCCATATTGACGTGCAGCTCTTTTGATCGAGGCTCCATCCCTACTCAAAGGACCTGCTGAGAGCGCCAGCGGAAACTCAAACTTAACCCCGGAAATTTCGATAGATAGATCTATCATAATCTCTAGGAGTGCGATGGCCACGTGTTTTAAAAGTTTTCGCCGATCAAGGCCCAAAACCAGATAAGCGCCTATCTTGAAAGCTTCCAGAACTCACTAAAATGCGTTGCCGAGTGCGAGGCTGGTCGCCGAGAGTATATATTATGGAACTCGAACTAATCCAGTGTAGAGATGCCGATAAGGGATCCGACCCTCCTCCAGATAGCTCAGCGTCGAAGGCTCTACTATAAGATCTGTAGAGAGTGTGGGGCTAGGAACGCGCCCACAGCCGTGAAGTGTAGAAAATGCCATAGCTATAACTTGAGGTGGAAGAAGCGAGAGATCAAGAGATAGCGAAATCTTAATTATCCCTCGGAGAGAATCTAATTATGGGCCGGTGGTCTAGCGGTATGACGCCGCCCTCACGCGGCGGAGGTCGTGGGTTCAAATCCCACCCGGCCCATCACATCGGAATTCTTAAGATCTTAAGAATCCTAAATGCTATAATGCTATTATAACTCCATTTCCATTTACTCAGCATGAGTGAGAAAGTCATCTTCGACGCGGATCTCACTCCCTTAAAGGATAAGGTCGTGAGTGTAATCGGCTATGGAAATCAGGGGCGGGCTCAGGCGCATATCCTGAGGGAGAATGGGATAGATGTCATCGTAGGTAACATTAGAGACGAGTATTGGGATCAGGCATTGAGGGATGGCTTCAAGGTCTATGAGATAGGTGAGGCCATTAGAAGATCTCAGGTGGCATTACTTTTAGTTCCCGATGAGGTTGCCCCCGACGTATACCATAAGAGGATCGAGCCAGAAATTAAGAAAAAGGAGCATTTTGTGCTCGACTTCGCGAGCGGATACAACATCATGTACGGGTTTATAAGACCTCAGCCAAACACCGACGTAATCCTAGTCGCTCCGAGGATGATCGGCAAGGGAATATTGAATCTACATAGGCAGGGGAGGGGTTATCCGGTCTTAATAGGCGTCGAACAAGACTCCTCTGGAAAAGCTTGGGATTACGCCAAGGCAATAGCTAAGGGAATAGGTGCGATAGGCCTACCTGGAGGGATCGCGGTGAAGTCCTCCTTCGAGGAGGAGACATTACTGGATCTACTCACCGAACATTCATGGGCGCCATTGCTGATCGCGGCGATGCAAGCTTACTTCGATGTGGTTACTGAGGAGTATGGGGTGTCGCCGGAGGCCGCTATCCTAGAGCTTTATGCCTCTGGAGAATTGGCCGAGGTCGCGAAGGCGATGGCCGAGTTGGGCTTATTCGAGCAGATGAAACTCCACTCAAGGACGAGCCAATATGGTCAATTCACTAGAGCACGGAAATTCTATGACATGGTTAAGGAGGTTGTGAGGGAGGAGGCCACACAGATCTGGAGCGGAGAGTTCGCGAGGGAATGGTCTCTAGACCAAGCATTCGGCCGCGTAGTGCTTCAGAGACTATGGAAGATCATGACTAGTAGCAGGCTGGCTGAGGCCGAGGATCGATTATATAGGCAATTGGGGAGACGATGATCCTCGACAAACCTTCATCACGGCCTCCCTGACGAAATCCCCAACTCATATCTCGAATCGGACTTCACTCCAATCTATCATCGGGAGCCTTCTCCAACTTAATGGCCTGTAGGAAGCCCCTGGAGCTATGCTGTGTATTAATGCTTCCAATCTTTTAGAAGCCTTATCGAGGCTTGCACCGAGCTTGAGATATATTATGTGGGTTAGGGGGGTTATTGTCTCATAGAATGCGGCGAATCCCTTGAAACCTGATTTGAGGATTTTCTCAACCTCTTGGGGGGTGAGGTCTATCAAGACGATCCTATCCAATCCTCTGAGAACTTCGTCCAGAAACATCCTCCTCTGGATCGATGAAGGCATATTCAATGAGGTGCTTATAGACATCCCCTCAACCACCCCCAACGCCTCCAGAAACCCCTCAGAATCATCTCCCTCATAGCCGAGCTGGACAGCCCAATCTCTAGAATGAAAGGTCTTCCTCATAGTTGAGCCGTCTGGAAGTGGATACTCATATGAGACTCTTCCCCGCCCGATCTTCGCGACCTTCGCGGTGTGGGGTTGGCTCATACTTGATATTGGGTCGAATCTCATGTTAAGCCTCAGGATCGAGGAGAGGAGCCGCTCATCATCGGCTTCAACCGTTATCCACCCACCCTCACCCTGGGAGAGTTTGAGAGATCTCCCTCCGGCTTCCAGGAATAACCCCCTAATCCATTCTTCAAGCCTTGAGACGGCTTCCACCCTCCTCCAAGGTCTCTCGGCGAGGATCAGCATCCTAAGGAATACTTTTAGGAAACCTCTCAATAAGGTTATGTGGAGCTGTTTCAGGATGCTTCTGATAATCGAGAAGCGCACCATAATAGAGCTCGTCACCATGATAGGGGGAGAGATGGCTGGGAAGGTTATGAAGTTGCTTCTGAGGAAGCCTGGGATAACCGATGAGGAGATAGCGCTCAAGCTGAAGGTCGATGTCAGAGAGGTTAGGAGAATACTCCATAGGCTTAATGAGCTTGGAATACTCCACTACGAGCTCACCAGGGATAAAGAGACAGAGCATAGGATCTTCAAATGGTATGTTGAGGAGGGGCAGGTCACGGGATTCATAATGACCCATATGAAGAAGATACTTGACAGGCTTAAGCGGAAGCTAGAGAGCGAGAAGAATCATCAATTCTATTGGTGCGGGACTCCAGGCCATAGAAAGTATCTATTCGACGAAGCCATGGACAGGCTCTTCAGATGCCCCGAATGTGGAAACCCTCTCCAACCATATCAGAATGAGGAGGTTGTTAAGGCTCTTGAATGGAAGATAGCGGAGCTTGAAGGCTTTCTAGAGGAGCTCATGAAGGTCGGCAAGGCGGAAGGGATTGAGGAAAAGCCTGCTAAATCAAAATAAGAATTATTAATCAAAGACCTTCTAAGAAGAGGGGATGTCTTCAAAGGTGAGGTTGATTGAGGGGGAAATCGACGTTGGGAGGGTGGTTAAAGAGATAACGATGGAGAATCCTAAGTCCAGTGCTGTCGTGATTTACGTGGGCTATGTGAAGAGAGAGGTTGGGGGACACACCGTCAACTGGCTAAGTTGCGAGCCTCATGAGCGATATGCGTTGAAGCTCCTCAACAACATCGTTGAAGAGGAGGAGATGGATGAGGGGGTTTCATGTATAAGGATCTATCATAGGGTTGGGAGATTGAGGCCGGGCGAGCCCATAGCATATATCTTCGTCTCCGCCGAGGATAGGGTTAAGGCGTTTGAGAAGGCGAGGAGGGTTCTTGAGAGGGTTAAGCGGGAGTCCATGATATTCAAGGTGGAGAGCAGGGACGATGGAGAATTCCTAGTCCTAGGAGATGGTAGGAGGCTGAAGATCGGATGATGTTTAGGGAGATAGCATCCCTAAAATCCTACCTCTAGAAGGATGTGATCTGAGGATGTCTAGGATAGTCGTCCTGAGGCTGGGCCATAGAATAATCAGGGATCAGAGGCTGACGACGCACGTGCTTCTCACGGCCAGAGCCTATGGAGCGGATGAGGGATTGGTTGCGGGAGATAGAGATGATGAGCTACTCAATGGTGTGAGGAGGGTTGTGGAGAACTGGGGTGGAGAATTTAAGGTGAATTATGTCGAGGATTGGAGGAAGGTTCTGAGGGATTGGAGGGAGAGGGGTGGGAAGATAATCCATCTAACCATGTATGGAATAAACCTCCCAGACATAATAGATGAGGTGAGATCTCTCTGGAGGTCTGGAAGAGATCTGCTCATAGTCGTGGGTGGGAAGAAGGTTCCAGGAGAACTATACTCGATCGCAGACTATAACGTAGCCGTGACGAATCAGCCCCATAGCGAGGTGGCGGCCTTGGCAACTTTCCTAGACTGGCTCCAAGGGGGAGAGGAGCTTAGGAGGGAGTTTAAGGGGGGTAGGTTGAAGATAATTCCCCAAAGGAGGGGGAAGAGGGTTGTGCGCATCGATTAGTTGAATGCTCATTCCTTTAGCTTTTCCAACGCGCCCTTTTCCATCAACACATGCTTCTTCCAATACTCTATCCTCGGATACCAGAGTGGCAATAATCTTAGCTTGTAGATCGGGGGCATGAGCGGTATTCCGAGCATATCACCTAGGGTGATTGTCATCAGGGCTAAGTCCTCGTTATTGTATTGCTCTAGCAAATTTTTGATGTGGGGGAGATAGAGGAAACCGAAGAAAAAATCTCTTAAGCCTCGCTTAAGATTTTTCATGGCCACATTCGATCCACACCTTCCCTCTAGAGTAGTAATCCCTTTCCAGGAGTCCATGAGGCTAAATCATCTGCAACCTGTTTAACCATGTCGACGCCGATGATCTCCCTTTCATATAAGGGTATGACCGCTCGAACCAAAGGCCCCAATCGCTCCTTGATGATTTCGAGGTAGTGCTTCTGCTCCTCATACTTATTCCTCATATACTCCGTCCCCTTCTCCGCCACATCTCTTCTCAGAACCCCGTTTACGATGACCCCGCCGATGGCTATATTGAATCCCTTGACCATCTCTATAAATCTCTGAACGACCGAGATCGGTAAGGCGAGTGGAAGGGTCACGAAGAAGAAGGCGGTCTTGGTCGGATCTCCAAGAATCGAGCTCGCCTTCTTAATCCTCTCATTCAGGTTTAGCAGGTCGGCCATCATCGGATCCTTCTTTATCTCCTCCATGGCCTTCTCCTTCCTAAACGATAGCTTGACCCTTAGGGATAGGGCCTCCTGCCTACTCTTAATCATCCTCTGAAGCCATAATCCATAGATCTTATTCAATCCAAGAAGCCTCACAGCATTTGCAACCGCTGCGCAGTCAAACACTATCTTATCATATTTTGCACCTTGTTCTAACATTATATCGATCGTCGCATCGAACATCGCGCTCTCCTCAAACGCCGGATTAGTCGCGGCTATGTCTATGAACTCCGTCGCCTTAACCGGGATATCGGCCCACTTCAGGAACCATCTAAGCCTATCCGCCAACTGTTTCTTATATGCCTCAACTCTATCCCTGATATCGACCTCTATCGCATCGAGGTTGTCTATTCCACGGATAGGCTTGATAACTCCTCCGGTCAGATCTTGATCGAAGAGGCTTGTGAGCGAGTGGACGGGATTGAGGGAGGCTATCAAGACCTTCATACCCTGATTTGCGAAGTATGTGGCTATCCCCGCGGCAGCTATCGTCTTTCCGACGCCACCCTTTCCTCCGGTGAAGAAGAATTTTATGGATTTATGAGTCTCCACGTAATCCTTGAAGCTCATACCCTTTTCAAGCTGGAGGGTCATCTCACTCAAACACCTCCAAACCAGGCTTCTCAAATAGATGTTCCGCCACCTTCGCGATCATGTCGAGCCCCTTTGGCTCTCTATCGAACATTGGGACGACGGCTCTAATATACTCCTCGAACTTATCCTTAATCTCCTTCAAGTATTTCTGCTGCATCTCAATCCTCCTCCTGAGGAACTCGCTCAAATTGGGTCTATCTAGCAGCTCTCTCGGATATACTTGGTTTACGATGACCCCGGCCATCTTCATCCCAAGCCTATCGAACATCGCTATGGCCCTCTCGGTGTCTAGGATCGCCATCCTCTCAGGGATTAGGATCATGAAGAATGCGCATTTCTCAGGATCGATCAGCGAGTCTCTGAAGAGGTCGAGCTTCTGCCTAATCTCTCTAAGCTCGCTTAAAATCTTCTCCTCAACTCCGCCGGCGATACCCCTTATCTCCTCAGCCATCCTCGAGTACTCGGCAGCCTTCCTCCTAGTCTCCTCCATCTTATCTATCCATGCATCCAAGATCATGGCCATGCTGATCATCCTAACCCCATGACCAAAAGGTGGCATATCGAAGACATATGGATGGAATTGTCCACTCGCGACTAGATCTGCCATGGCGTCATAGGTTGCGGATTCATGCATCGCGGGCTCATAGGCGGATGTCTTGATATACTCATCTATCTCGGCCGGGATCTCATCTATCCCATACATCGTCTTAATCCTATTCCTGATCTCCTCCTGGAACTCGGCTATCCTCTTATCAGCATCTATCTCGACCACGAATAGGTTCGGCATAATCTCTTTAATCCCCTTCCCGAATAAGTCCATCTCAAAGATATCGCTCAACGAGGCCTGAGGATCTGTGCTGAAGCAAAGCGGTTTTTCACCATGCTTGGCGAACCAATAAGCCATGGCGGCACTAGCCGTCGTCTTTCCCAACCCCCCTTTCCCTGCATTTACAATTATCTTTATCCCTGGATTTTTCTCAAAGAACTCCTTAAGCGAGAGCATCTTTAAGCCACCTCAATAGAGCATATCCGTAACGTCTCTCTCCTTAAACAACCTTCTCTTCCAAGTCTTGATATTGGGGACAGCGTAGGGTAGAAGTCTGAGCGAGTAGTATGGCGGTAGGATGGGGATTCCGAGCATATCCCCTATGGTGATCAGCATGAACAGGTTTTCGAGATACATTCGGGTCTTCAGCATCTGCTTCGTGACAGCGAGAGATGACATCCCGACAAACATCCCCTTAATCGCCTTCCCTAGCTCGCTCGAAATCTTACCCTTCTTCTTTTTCTCAACCATATTTGCTCGGATAATCGTTTTCCGCAGCCGTATAAAAGCATTTCTAGGTCATAAGAGCTATGAAGATAAATGAGTCGAAACAATATATCATGAGATTAGATGCGAACGATAGTCTTGGAGGGAGATAACATCCTTCTCGGCAGGTCAAGATTCCTATCATTCAATGCTCCAGATGATTGGAGAATATTTCCATTGGGAGTAATTGACGTGGAAGCCTATAAGGTCGTGGAGGGGGTTAATTGGGTTATTAGCGGATACATAACTTTAGGGGCCATAGTCGAGGGAAGCGAGGTGCTGATCAGGATTAAGGTCTCGAATCCATATAAGAAGCTAGACCTGAACAATTTTCTAAAGAGGCGTGGAAAGAGAAAGGGGATGATAGAGATCGGCGGGCATAGAGGAGCATATATTCTGAAAAGCACGAGGAAGGGATTATTGAAGAGTAGGAGGCTGACCGAGCTAACCATATGCTTCTATTGCGACAAAACGAGGAGGAAGATAGAGATAATAATTGAGGCGGAGAGGGAGGAAGACGTGTTGAAGGCTATGGATATGATGCTTACCGCCTCTTGCCACTAGAGCAGAGAATCTTACCGAGATCTCTGGAGAACTTGAGAATTCTAGAGACTGTTTCGGGGTCGAAGTTGCATCTCATTATCAGGTGGGGCTCTCTCGGTGAAATCGATAAGCCAGTTAAACCCTGAATTTCCATCAAGTCTTTTTGAATCTTCTCACTTAATAGTAACCTTTTGGCGAGAGGAGGATTATCCGAGAAGATGTTTAAACCCGACACCTCAACCCCATCCACCCCATCCAGTCTCTTTCCAGGTTTCCCTGTCTTGAGGCTTATCGTGGGATTGCATGTGAATGATGCCTTAAGGTAAACCTGATCTCTCTTCCCAGACAATTTCTGAATGAGATAATGTAAGAGGTTCTCCCTATCTAGATTTATCAGGGTCAGCTCGATCATGGATACAGGAGGTTTTCCGAGAAAGCTTATCTGAAATCCTGTTGATCCAAGGCTCCTATAATTAACCCTCTTCGAATACTTCTTTATCGTATCGGAGATCGATCTCCACATAATCTTCTGCCTCTTCAGGTTGAGCTGTCTTCCGATGAAATACCATGTCATGAACAGTAAAGCTAAGGCAACTATAAGGTAAAAACCGAGATCCTCCATGACGATCTTAGACTCGCTTCAATCTCTTATAAGAATGCGCTTGAAAACTTATATAATGCACGTTTGACGCGGACTCAATCGTGATTATAATGGATCTAAAGAAAAGTGGTTAGGAGAATTCTTGATGAAAACTATTATATACGATGAAGAAGATTGATTAAGATGCTGTTGTAGGGGGATCAAAAATGCAGCTCTACCCAATCTGGTTTGTAGTTCTCGGTATCGTCATCTATGCGCTGGCGTACTATGTCTACGCTCGATGGTATGATAGAAACGTTTGGGAGCCCGATCCTAAGAGGGCGACGCCTGCCCACATGTACATGGACGGCATAACTTTCTTCCCCGTTGGGAAGTGGGTTCTCTATGGATTCCAGTTCAAGGGTATAGCCGGACTGGGGCCGATTCTAGGACCATTCATCGGATTATTCTATGGATGGGTACCTGCGTTGCTCTGGATCTTGATCGGAAACTTCTTTATAGGCTGGATCCACGACTACTCCGTCCTGTTCCTATCCGTTAGAAACGAGGGCAAGACGCTTGGGCCGCTGAGCTATGAACTCATCAGCCCGAGGGCTAGAAAGGCGTTGATAGGATTCCTATTCTTCTACCTAATACTGTTGATAGCGACCTTCGATGTTCTCTGCAGCGTCTTCTTCATGACGTATCCGCAATCAGTCCTAGCGACAACCTTGATGTTTGTCGCCGGAATAATCTCAGGACTTCTGATGTATAAGGCCAGGGCAGGGGTCACGACATCAACGATCGTCGGGGTGATAATAACCATAATAGGCATAATCATTGGAATCTATGTCCCATTACCATACAAAAATCTGGGATTCTGGGTGTTTTACACGTCGATTCTGCTGCTGATAGGCGGAACGGTATCCTTGATGTACGTTACCCAGCCAGTAATCTACATAGCATCCTTCCCGGCGATCGCCGGAATATTACTCCTCATCATCGGGGGACTGATATCTCCCGCAATTGGTGTGCCGATCGAGCAACCGGCTTGGGGCGGCTTGTTCGGAATGGCTGGGGGAATGAAGGCCAAGAATGTATTTACACCCGGACCGATATGGCCGATCCTATTCGTTTCGATCGCCTGCGGAGCTATCTCGGGATGGCATAGCCTCGTGAGCAGCTCCGGATCAGCTCCACTCCTCGACGTCGAGACCGATGCCCTTCCAGTTGGAGCAGGATCGATGCTCACGGAGGGGTTGCTGGCTCTAGCATCTCTCTCAGCCTATATGGTCTTGACCCCTGAAGAAGTTGCTGCGGCGCATGGAGTGAAGTGGACGGCTCTGGTAACGGGAGCCTCGAAGCTCGTCGCCCCATGGACTGGAGGTGAGGCAGCCTGGGGCTGGACCGTTCCATTCTATGGATTCTGGCTCGAGGTATATGCTTTGACGCTTGCGATGCTCGCCTTGAGGTTCTTCTGGATGGTCTGGGCCGACATAACAGGAGCGAAGCCCATAATCTCAAACAAGTACGTTGGATCGATCATAGGTCTGATAATCGGCGGAATCCTAGCATACACTGGAGCTTGGATAAACCTATGGCTACTCTTCGGAGGATCCAACCAACTTCTAGCAGGTCTAGCCTTAACCCTGGTATCGCTCTACTTAGCGAAGATCAAGAAGCCGTCGAAATATACCTTGGGGCCAGCGATATTCATGATAATAACATGTGAAGCGGCACTAATCTGGGAGGCAATTACGATGCTGAGAGCGGTGGCTCTTGGTACACCTATCGCTAAAGGTCCTCTAGCAGCTCCAGCATACAAGGGAATAGCGTTGGCGTTAAACGGCGTCTTCGGAGCGTTTGCGATAATATTGTTCATCCTAGGCTTGATCGTGGCGATAGACGCCTCAAAGGCATTCGCGAGGCTAGGGAAAGCAGAGGCAGAGTAACAAAACAACTTCTCCCCTTTTTATGTTGATCATGTAAACCTAGGCGTCAAAACATAAATCTAGGATGATCACCTCTAGACTCAGAGGGCCGGTAGTCTAGTGGCTATGACGCCGCCCTGACGCGGCGGAGGTCCCCGGTTCGAATCCGGGCCGGCCCACATCTTTCATTTTCCAAATCAAAGAGTGAGTGTGAAGAAATTCAAGATTAAGAAAAGGAAGGGGAAGGGAAGGTTTTAAAGAGGAGAGGATTTTAGGCCGCAGTCTTCAGATCTTACGGTATTTTCTCACAAGCTTCATAAGCTTCAGCCTCTTCCGCGCAATAGTGAAGCCGACTTTCTCAGCAAACCTTAAAACATTCTCCTCTCTGGATATCGCTAGGTATATTACATATTCACTGTTGTAGCGATATACTTTGCCTGTTCTCGAACTCGTGAACGTCTCGCCCTGACGGCATAAGTATATCTTGGAATCAATACCAAGTTCTTCGAGAAGCTTCCTGAATAGGTCTATAATATCGAGGTCTGTGTTATCTGCTACAATCCGATAATAATCAACGTTAACCCATCCTTCTGCGTCGAAGAATCCCCTACACGCCTCCGCAGGATACTCCTCGAGATATGGCATCAGAATCCAAGGATCCTCCCTAGCCCTTTTCAATAGGCCATATAGCATTACGCTGGATCCCTTAACAACCCACCTCTCATATTTATCATCCCATCTCGGCCTATAAGGCTTTGATCTGCCGAGGGCTTCAGCAAGACAACGGCCCCATTCTTCGGCGAAATCATAGTCGCTCACCGCCAGCTTAATATAATATTCGTAGTTTCTCTTGTCTCGAGCGAGTGTCCCATCTCCAAGCCACGCGCCAACAGCGTAAGCTAGTCCAGGTCCCTCAACTATTTTGTTACATCTCCCAAGCGGATAATACCTCCCCTTAACCCAATTACGTATCATACCTGGATCCAGATAGACTCCGCATTTTTCCTCTACAGCCTTGGCTATTCGCTTATAGCCAAGACCCAGCCTCCTAAGCCTCATAACTTCATCATAAAGCCTAAGCCTCTCCTCAAGACCCCTATACTTCCCTCCCATCACCTCATCTCTCCATCGCGTCATAGACTTCTCATCGTCCCCACCAATCTACGGCTTCCTCGATACCTCATATATCGAAGAGCGTTAAAGGTTTTCGCGGTACGTAAGGCTTTTGCAACCTATACACATGGATATATGGCGGGGGAAAGAGACATAGAATACGGTGGGTTGAAGGTAGGAATACTGAAAGCACCCGAGAAGGTTAGAGACTTCGAGAGGTCGTGGGTTCGACCCCCACCCGGCCCATTATGATTCTGTCTAAATCGGGTCTCGTAAATGATGTTAATAGATTATTGAAAAATGTGGTTTATGAGCGAAGATTTCTAGATAGATGGGTTGATCTCAGAAATATCTGTAGAAAAGTTTTTATGTCGCATGGAGAGAAGTTATCGGCGATATGATGGGGAAATACGTCAAGAAGAGGCTCGCCGTGAGCACGGCCGTAGCAGCAGTTGGGATAATCGTCGCCCTGATAATAGGTCTAATCGGAGGATATTTCGCGGGCTCGATGGCCGTTACGCCAGCGACTGCGACGATAACCGTAACCGAGACCGTGGGTGCTAAAACCGTAACCTCAACCGTTGAGAAGACTGTTGAGAGGACGGTAACCTCGACCGTTGAGAAGACGGTTACGAGCGTCAAGACTGTTCCAGGCGCCCCGGCGGTGAGTAGGATAGTTATCGGCGTGACCGACAAGGTTACCGACATAGATCCATCGAACGCCTACGACTTCTACACATGGGAGGTATTATCGAATATCATGGGAGGGTTGATGAGATATGCTCCTGGGACGACCGAACTCGAACCAGGGCTTGCGACGAGCTACACGGTCTCACCCGATGGTAAAGAATATACGTTCAGGCTCAGGCCAAATCTATACTTCGCCGATGGAACCCCGATGACCGCAGAGGATGTGGTTAGGTCGGTTAAGAGGGTTATGGAGATAAATGGAGATCCAGCATGGCTCGTAACGGACTTCGTTGAAGATGTCGTGGCCGTGGATGATCACACGGTTAAGTTCATCCTCAAGGAGCCTATCGCATTCTTCCCAGCCTTGGTTGCGACTGCGCCATACTTCCCGGTCCACCCAGCCTATAAGCCCAAGGAGATAGATAGCGATCAAACCGCTGGAGGGGTAGGCCCATATAGGATAGTCAAGTGGGTTAGGGATGTTGAGCTCGTCCTTGAGGCGAATCCATATTGGTGGCAGGGAGCTCCTAAGACAAAGCAGATAGTGATCAAGTTCTTCAAAGATGCAACCGCCCTGAGGATGGCTCTGGAGGCTGGCGAGATAGACATCGCTTGGAGAACCCTAAGACCCACAGATATCCAGGACTTGAAGGGGAAGAAGGGAATAAAGGTGATAGAGGTTCCAGGAGCATACATCAGATATATAATATTCAACACGAAGATCCCGCCATTCGACAATCCGCTCGTGAGGAAAGCCTTGGCCGCAGCCGTCAATAGAAAAGCGATATGTGAGAGGGTCTTCTTGGGCACAACAGCTCCACTTTACAGCATGGTACCGATGGGCATGTGGAGCCACAAGGACTCATTCTTGGAGAAATATGGCGAGCACAATCTAGAACTGGCCAAGGAGCTTTTAAAGGAGGCTGGATATAGCGAGACGAACAAGCTTAAGGTAGAGCTATGGTATACGCCGACCCACTATGGGGATACGGAGGTGGATGTCGCCACCCTGATCAAGGAGGCTTGGGAGGAGACTGGGGTGGTTGAGGTGACCTTGAAGAGCGCCGAGTGGACGACATACCTAGAATACACGAGGAAGGGAATGCTCGGAGCAACCCTCTATGGATGGTATCCGGACTACATAGATCCAGACGACTACACAAGCCCATGGGTGAACGCTTCTTGGACAGGCTACGCATACTCGAATCCAGAGCTCATAAAGATCCTGAAGGAGGCTCGTGTTAAGCCGAGCGTCGAGGAGAGAGCGAAGCTGTATGAAGAGGCCCAGGATATATGGGCGGAGGACGCGGCCATAGTCCCGATATTCCAGGGGAAGCTCGCCATAGCGGTTAGAGAGGGCGTGGAGGGAGTCATCCTAGACCCGACGATGCTATTCAGGTACTGGCTGATCTATAAGGCATCCTAAACCCTCAACTCCCCTCCTTTTTGTTTAAAATTTTTATTTCTCAAAGTGACAAGGATATTCTCTGAAACTGAGGTGGCGTCCCTTAAGGCTTTCATAATCGCGAGGGCTTTGGCGCTGATCCCAACTGTATTGATACTCATAACTCTGGTCTTCTTTGTGATGAGAGTTCTGCCAGGAGACCCCGTGATCGCGATAGTTGGGATGAAAGCACCACCTGAAAGGGTTATCGAGCTCAAGAAGGAGCTTGGATTGATGGATCAAGCCGGGAACCCGATCCCCCTACCGATACAATACTTAAACTATCTCTCAAAACTCGTTAGAGGTGACTTTGGTAGGTCGCTGATCTGGGGTAAGAGACCTGTTCTCGTGGAGATCATGGAGCATTTCCCAGCGACCGTCGAGCTCGCCATCGCCGGCTTCATCGTCAGCATAATCTTGGGCTTAGTGCTCGGATCACTTGGGGGATGGATGGGCGGGAAGACGAGCTCAGCCGTGAAGACCTATGGAGCGATAACCTACGCACTATTCATACCTTGGATAGGGATGCTCTTCCAACTATTCTTCGCGGTCTGGCTGGGAATCCTACCGGTCGCGGGTAGAATAGATACGGGGCTTGAGCCTCCAACCATAACAGGCCTATATCTGATCGATAGCATGATTACGGGTAGGTGGGATAGCTTCATAAGCGCCTTAAGGCATATAATGCTTCCAGCAATAACCTTGGGCTTGGTGATCTCAGGGGTCTTCACGAGGGTTACTAGGACGAGCGTCGAGGAGGTTATGAGACAGGATTTCGTCGTCGCCGCGAGGGCTAGGGGCATACCGGAGCACAAGATACTCCTACACGTCTTAAAGAACTCCTTCGTCCCAATCTTGACCATGATGGGACTCCAGCTAGCGTTATTGATGACCGGCGCGGTCTTAACCGAGACGACCTTCAGCTGGCCTGGGATGGGGACATTCCTCCTAGAGCGGATACAGTATAGGGATTATACGACGGTTCAGGGAACTGTCGTCTTCTTCGCGATAATAGTCTCACTCGTCAACCTGATAGTCGACATCTGCTACGCATACATCGATCCAAGAATAAGATACTAGGAGGTGATGGCCATGTATACCTTCAGACCGTTCCTGGTTAAGCTCGTCCCAAAGGTCAGGCTCAAGGGATTAACTCTAGTTGGAACTATAATGGTTCTCTTCACGGTATTCTTGGCGATACTAGCCCCGATCCTAACCCCATATGATCCGACAAAGTCCGTCGACCTCAGCCTCCAGCCGCCGTCTTGGAAGCATCCATTTGGGACGAATAAGGTTGGTCAGGATATGTGGAGTAGAACTGTTTACGGCGCGAGGACTATCTTAGCGGTCGTCTTCCTCTCAACGATAGTTTCGATCGTGATAGGAGTCCCGCTTGGATTGGTCTCCGGATACGTCGGCGGAATCTTAGATAGAGTATTGGCTATGATAATGGACGCGATGTATGCCTTCCCAGGACTAATCCTAGCCATAGCGATAGCCGCCGCGATGGGGCCTGGAATAATAAACACCGCGGTCTCGATAGCGATCGTATATGTTCCAACCTATTTCAGGATGGTTAGGGGCCAGACCCTCAGTATAAAGGAGCAACTCTATGTCGAGGCGGCGAGGGCCATAGGGGCGAAGCCTCTCACGATCCTGACGAGATATGTTTTCCCAAACGTGGTCTCGGTTATAGCCGTCGTATTCACCCTGAGCGTGGCGGACGTTGTCTTGACCGAGGCGGCCTTAAGCTTCTTCGGGTTAAGCGTCCCAGCTCCGACGCCCGACTGGGGATTCGACCTCAAGGCCGGGCACCCATATCTACTATCTGGATATTGGTGGCTCATCACATTCCCCGGATTGATGATAATGATCTTAGCGGTGGGATTCACCTTCATAGGCGAGGGAGTGGCAGAGTATCTAGGCGCGAGGGAGGTGAAGATCTAGATGGCCGAACCCCTCCTAAACATCAAGAACTTGAAGACCTATTACTTCACCGAGAGCGGGGTCGTTAAGGCGGTCGACGACGTAACATTGGGTATGAGAAAGGGGGAGCTTCTGGGCTTAGTGGGCGAATCAGGTTCGGGGAAATCCACCCTAGGTCTCTCGATCATAAGGCTCATCCCACCCCCGGGCAAGATAATCGATGGAAGCGTCTTCCTAGACAATATAGATCTGATGAAGCTCTCGGAGAAGGAGTTGCGGAAGATTAGGGGTAGGAGGATAGGGATGATCTTCCAAGATCCATTAACGTGCCTAGATCCTCTCAGGAGGATAGAAGACCAGATGGTTGAGACCGTGATGGTTCACATGGATGTGGAGAGGGATGATGCGAGGGAGATGGCCGCGAAGGCGCTTGAAAGAGTGGGTATCTCGGGGGATAGACTAAAGGATTATCCCCATCAATTGAGCGGTGGGATGAGGCAGAGGGCCATGATAGCCATGGCCACCATGCTCCATCCAGAGCTCTTGATCGCAGACGAGCCGACCACAGCTCTAGACGTGATCGTACAGTCGAGAATAATGGATCTGTTAGAGGATTTGAAGGAGAGCATGAAGATGTCCATACTCTTGATAACCCATGACCTCGCCTTGGTGATCGAGAGGGCTGATAGGGTGGCGGTCATGTATGCTGGAGAGCTATGTGAGGTTGGGACATCCGAGCAGATCTCACAAGACCCACTACACCCATACACAAAACTCCTCCTAGAATCCATCCCAGATGTCGAGGCTCCAAAAACCAAGCTAAAATCGATTCCAGGAAATCCGCCTGATATGAGGAGCCCGCCGAGCGGATGTAGATTCTGGCCTCGATGCCCTTACGCCAAAGATCTCTGCAAAAAGACTCCTCCAAGATTCATTGAGCTGGATGGCAGAATTGTGAGATGCCACCTATATGAGGAAGGTGAGAAAAGTTGAGCGTAATCCTGAGAACGATCGGCTTAAGAAAGTGGTTCCCGGTTCAGAAGAGCTTCCTCGAGAGAATCTTGGCGAGGGAAAAACTCTTCGTTAAAGCGGTTGATGGAGTCGACCTAACGGTTAGGAAGGGTGAGACCCTGGGGCTCGTCGGAGAAAGCGGATGCGGGAAGACAACCCTCGGCAGGGTTCTCGTTAAGCTGACCGAGCCCACATCAGGGAAGATAATCTTTGACGGACAAGACATAACAAATCTAAAAGGAGAGGAGTTGAGAAAACTTCGTAGAAGGATGCAGATAATCTATCAAGACCCATACGCCTCCCTCAACCCAAGAATGTCCATAGGAGATCAAGTAGCTCACCCCCTAAAGATCCATGGAATGGCTAATGGTGAAGAAGCCAGAGAGATAGCCTTGGAAACACTTGAACGTGTTGGATTAACGCCCGCCGAGAAATTCTATAAACTTTACCCGAGGATACTCAGCGGAGGCCAGAGGCAGAGGGTTGCGATCGCTAGGGCCATAATACTGAAGCCTGAATTCATCGTGGCCGATGAGCCCGTCTCGATGATAGATGTATCTCTGAGGGCGTCGATCCTAGATCTCATGCTTAAGCTTAAGAAGGAATTAAACCTTACCTATGTATTCATAACCCACGACCTCGCAGTCGCGAAATACGTCGCCGACACAATAGCGGTGATGTATCTCGGAAAGCTCGTCGAGTGGGCTCCCGCGGAGAAGCTATTCGAGAACCCCCTCCATCCCTACACCAAAGCCCTCTTGGCCTCGATTCCCGTTCCAAGACCGATGAAGGAGAGGAGGGAGATTAAGTTGAAGGGTGAGATCCCGAACCCGATAAATCCTCCCAGCGGATGTAGATTCCATCCGAGATGCCTTTATGCCCGCGAGATATGTTCGAGAGAGGAGCCTGAGTTGAAGGAGGTTGAGAAGGATCACTACGTCGCATGCTTTAACGCGAGCTAGGCTGAAAGTCTTTTAACGAACATGCTCCAATTCTTCGAGGATGTTTGGAGAAAAATACGTCCAAAGGACACCGAAGTCTAAGAAACTGTTTGAGGAGGCGAGGAAATATCTTCCAGGCGGGGTATCCTATGCGATAAGATTCTTTGAGCCATATCCATTCTATGTGTCGAAGGCTGAGGGGCGGAGGGTTTGGGACATAGATGGAAACGCCTACACGGATTATTGGATGGGCCATGGAGCGCTACTAATGGGCCATAGATATCCTCCAGTGATAGAGGCCATTAAGGATCAACTCAACCTCCTCCCCCACGTCGGCTTCTCACATGAATGGGAGGTGAAGTTAGCCAAACAGATCGTCGAGATGGTTGAGAGCGTTGAACTAGTCAGGTTCACGAACAGCGGGACCGAGGCTACCATGTACTCGATTAGACTCGCACGAGCATATACTGGAAAGAGGTTGATCGGGAAGTTTGAGGGGGGATGGCATGGAGGCTACGACGCATTGCATATAGCAGTCTCCCCACCCTACGAGCTACCGGGAAGTTTGGGTATAACTGAGGGAGCGTTAAAGGACACGGTGATCCTACCATACAATGATTTAGAGGGGGTTCGTGAGATCGTTAAAGGATTAGAGTTAGCGGCGATAATAGTCGAGCCCGTCTTGGGCGCGGGCGGCTTCATCCCATCGGATCCCGAGTTCCTGAAGGGGCTTAGAGAATTATGTGATGAGCTCGACGCCCTACTGATCTTCGACGAGGTGATAACGGGCTTCAGGCTATCTCCTGGAGGGGCGCAGAAGCTCTATAGAGTTAAACCGGATCTAACGGTCTTCGGGAAGATCCTTGGAGGCGGAGAGTTTCCAGCCGGGGGATTTGGTGGGAAAAGGGATGTTATGGAGCTTTTAGATCAGTTAAAGTATAGAGACCCGCATGAGAGAGTATTTCAGGGAGGAACCTTCGCCGCAAACCCGATAACCACTAGAGCAGGATACACCCTACTGAGAGAGCTTCAGAGAAGGTCTGAGATCTATGATCACATAAATAGATTGGGGGAGAGGGCTAGGAATGAGTTACAACGGATATTCGATGAGAGAGGATCCAATGCCCATGTAACTGGAATCGGCTCCCTCTTCACGATCCACTTCACTCCAGTGAAGCCGAGGGACTCGAAGACGGCGCAGCAAAGGAGGGATGTAAGCTTGGCCCGCTCATACTTCAAACACCTACTCGACAATGGAAT